>Ga0233430_1004227_pt1 | contig 13503 bp, 10 predicted proteins | sample SI_118_April2016_2_FD_179883 | JGI IMG/M metagenome (GOLD analysis project Ga0233430, IMG submission 179883) | Seawater microbial communities from Saanich Inlet, British Columbia, Canada - SI_118_April2016_150_MG | ecosystem: Environmental > Aquatic > Marine > Inlet | place: Canada: British... | reverse complement strand
CAAGGGCTTTTTGTCCCGCCATGGTCGTTGTCATCAAAGCGGATGAACCCACAACATCTGCGCCGACTTCTTTTGCTTTTTCAACAAAAGTAGCAATCGGTACATCTCGACCCAAGTCAATAACCTCGAAACCATAGACCCTTAGCATGGTAGCGACAATACCTTTGCCGATGTCATGTACATCTCCTTCTATGGTTCCAAGAACAACCTTGGCAAGCTTTTTACCAATCTGGTCTGAAGGCATGGCCTGTTCCAGTATTTTTACCGCTGCAGTCATTGCTTCGGATGCGATGATCAGATGCGGTAAAAAAATCTCGCCGCGGTCAAAGAGATCTCCAAGTTTCCGGATGCCTTCAGAAAGACCTTTTTCGATCATTTCAAGCGGATTAAATCCATCTTCTAAATACTCGCGGGCTAATTTCTCTACAGCTTCCTCATCCGCATCAACAATATGCTGAGTTGCCTTTTCCATGTATTCTGCTTTCTCCATCTATGTTCACCTCCTTTCCTGGTTAACGTTTGATTATTTTTATTTTTGACTGTATGCCCCTATAACATATATCTCGTACTCCGTGGATTTCTCCAGGTACTGGCCCATTTATCACAAATATCAACACCGATATTATATTCTTTGGGGATATCCCAATCAAAATTATTGTATACCTCTTCATAGTTTTTGCCAGTAAACATGAAAGTCTCCTATCTAAATATTTAAACAAATTTCCAGATCCATTTAAGGATCCCATCCGTCTACTTTTACCCATTCCGGCTTTATTCGATCTTTGGTGATTTAAACAATAGCACTATTTATTTGTAAGCAAAAGATAGAAAATAGATAGAATAATGACTGTTATTTCCCGTCATTAACTGTTAAGAATAATAATCTTTTAAATTGTATAAATTTTATTTCTGGTTTATTTTTCCACAGAAAAGGAGCGTATATTTGAATTTCATTTTCACCAAACGGTTGCTATTTTTCAGTTCCTATTGTTGCTATACTCTGTTTCATTTTGTTTCATTGATGGAGGATTTCAAGAGACGAACAGGCATGTTTTTACAAATTGAATTTTAAAAGGTATCACTGTATTCAAATTTTTTTAATAAGGCAGAAAAAATGAATATTGAAATCAATTCCGGAGATAATTTAAATCAAAAATTATTGAAGTTAGAGAAGCGTGTCAATGATTTGGAGGATAAGCTTGCCAGGACAAAGAGACAATTGAATGAAAGTCACCGGGAGTTCAAGGGCGCTTTTGACGATCCCGCTATTGGAATGATGAGATTTAGCCCGGAAGGATATATTCTCAAAGCCAATGACTATGTCTGCAAGATGCTTGGCTATTCTATCGATGAACTTAAGCAAAAAGGGTATAAGGATATCACGCATCCTGATGATCTGGAAGAGAGTTTACTGTCAGCGTATAAGATTATTAACCGGAAAGTATCATTTGATCATGTAGAAAAACGCTATCTCAAAAAAGACGGAACGGTGGCCTGGATCTTGTTGAGCTACTCAATGCTTTTTGATAAACATCAGCAGCCCATGTATTATGTTGCCCACGTTCAGGATATCACTGAAAGAAAAAATACCGAAGTGGCCCTACAGGCCAGTGAAAATCGGTTTGCTTTGTTTATGAATAATTTACCCGGGGCCGCTTTTATCAAAAATCATAAAGGACAATATATTTATATTAATCAGTTTTTGAAGCAGTATTACCGTAAAATAAATCCTGATGGTATTTTGGGATTGACGGATTGGGACATCTATCCTGATGATTATTGTGAACAATATAATAAAAACAGCAACCTGGCCATGACTAAAGGTCGGGCCATGACTTTCGTGGAAACCACACCGGGTGGAGACTGGCAACATTACTGGCTGACTTGCCGTTTCCCCATATTGTTAAAGAACAAATCCCCATTAATGGGGTGTCTGCGGCTGGACACAACTGATCTGGTTAATGCCGAAAAAAAATTGAAATTGAATGAATGGGAACTCAAGAAACATGCTGAAAATCTAAAAGAAGTAAACACAGCCCTTAAAGTATTGCTGGATCATAGAGGACAAGAAAGAATCCAACTGGAACAAGGAATGTTGAAAAACCTGAGTAAACTTGTTTTTCCATACCTGGAGAAGCTTAAAAATAATGATCTCGACAGCACACAAAATGCATTCTTGGATATCGCTTTGTCCAACCTTGAAAACATCATTTCTCCCTTGTCCGCAAAATTACTAACCTGGGAGAGTAAACTTACCCCGACGGAATTGGATATAACCAATCTAATCCGCCATGGAAATACCACAGACACTATATCGGAACTCTTACATGTTTCGACAACTACTGTAGCATTTCATCGCCGAAATATTCGATTAAAACTTGGACTAAAAAATAAAAAAGTAAATCTAATGACACATCTTCGTACAATCTAGTAGGTTTGATAAAAGAAAAAATCTATAATCTGGGCGGAAAATTCACATTGACGATCGACTTGTTTTTGTTCTTCTTTTTTATTTGTTTTTTCCAGATCTTCTGCAAACGTCTGGATTTTTCTTGCGCCAAGTTCTCTTAAACTGTTTTCATCAAAGTATTTGCGATGTTGGTAAGGAGAAGGATCAAATTGATGTTGACTAATTTTTGAGCCCGTTGCTATAAGTTACCTTTAACTTTAGACCTTAATGGTATGATATTATATAAAGGAAAGCATCATGAGTCCTGAAAATACAACCCTGGTTTATTTTAGCCCCACTTCCACAACCCATACGATTCTCAAAGAAATTGCAAGAGGAATCGGTAAAGAAATCTGTGCCGTCATTGATATTACAAAGCCTGAGATTCGAAACCAGAATGCACCTGAATTTAACAATGACCTTGTACTCATTGGTGCACCTGTTTATGGTGGACGATTGCCAAAAGATGCTGCCGATTATTTTAAAACCATTAAGGCATCTGGTTCCCTGGCCGTATTGATAGCATTATATGGAAATCGGGAGTTTGAAGATGCCCTTCTAGAATTAAAAAATATTGCTGTTGATTGTGGATTCATCCCATTGGCTGGGGCTGCCTTTATTGGAGAACATTCTTTTGCTAATAATGAATTTTTAATCGCCCTGAACAGACCGGACAAAAAAGATCTTGAAAAAGCATTTTCATTTGGAAAAAAAATTGCCGGTTTACTTAATCGTATTGAAAATCCTGCAGAACTTGCTCCTGTTAACGTCCCGGGAAATTTCCCATACAAACAAGGTACATCATTTGGTTCTTTTTCCGTCATCGATGTTACACAAGACTGTGACAGCTGTGGCCTATGTATCACTGCCTGCCCAAAAAATTCAATTGATGAAGCAAATAACTATGCGACCCTTGATGACCACTGTATTTATTGCTGTGCCTGCATTAAAGCATGTCCACAGCAAGCCAGAATCCTGAAAAACAGCCCAATTAAAGAAAAGGCGAAATGGCTCACTGAAAATTGTGCCCTGCGCAAAGAACCCCAAATATTTTTACCAGGCTAATAAACACCAGGCTAATAAATACCCGACAAATATACAGGTTTTTTTTTACTTTTCAATCCCGACCCTGGCTTTCACCCCCTTTTGGAAATAATGTTTTATAGCTTTCATTTCCATGACCAAATCAGCTTTTTCCATAATAGCCTGGCTCGCCCCTCTGCCGGTAACGACAACCTCTACATGATCTGGTTTTTTCTCAAAAAGATCCAGCAATTCCTGTTCGGAAAATAGTTTATATTTAACTGCAATGTTTCCTTCATCAAGGATGACAAGATCATGCTCCCCTTTTTCAATAATCCGGGCCACTATTTTGTACCCCTTTATCCCTGCCTCAATGTCTTCTTTGGAAGGATTACCTTTAACAAACTGCCCTAACCCATAATGTTCCACTTTGATCTGGTCTGCTAACTTTTTTAATGCCTTTAATTCCGAATAATCCCCGGATTTTAAAAACTGACCGATAAATATTTTTTTTCCTGCACCGGCTGCCCTTAAAGCAAGCCCCAGAGCAGCAGTTGTTTTACCCTTTCCATTCCCCGTATATATCTGGATATGTCCTTTCATAAGCCCTATCTCTTTTATTCAATCTATTTTCATTTTCCCGCCAATATAAAACCCCAAAAAGTAAAAATCCTTTATTTTTTGTATCTCAGTATTTTATAGGCGGCAAACAACCAACAATCAAGAAAAAACAATGATCTGCAGGTAATAAAATAATCTTTATAACTAGTGTTTGAACGAAAACCCACCCATCTACTGCGTTGCTGCAAAATCCTGAAATCCTCATGTACAGTAGTACACTCCGGTTTCAAGATTTCTTGCGCCTTGTATATGGGCAACTTTGTGAGCATTGCTCCTCTACGAGCCGCCCAAACACGGGGTTTTCAGTCAGGCACTAACTAAGCTGTTCCATGTATGATTTTCTTAACCTGGATTTTATTGTCCTGGTTTTATTGTCTGGGTTTTCTTAACATTTGCTTTTATTAAGGTTTAGGGTAGACTATAATTTAAAAAAAATTAATAAAAAACAGTTTATCTTAGTTTCAGGACTGTGTTATTGAAAATTTTGAACCCGTGAATTTTGAATCCGGGGATAGGAAAAACAAACCTGCCACCACTGCCAAATGGATTGATTTAAAGAATGGATATGCACAATAAAAGTATTGCCGCAATTTTAAACAACCTGTCAGATGCATTCATGATAATGGATGCAAATGGCAGGATCAAATACTTTAATAATGTTGCAGCCAGGATTACAGGATATGCAAGCTTTGAAGCAAAGGGCATGAAATGCAAAAATATCTTTAAAACAAAATCATGTGATACAGACTGTCCCTTTTCTAATTTGGATATCACTCCAAAAATCAATTATAGACGTGAGCTTGAAATTACCCGTAAGGATGGTACAAAACTCCCTGTTGAATGCACTCGCAATATTCTTCTTTCATCCGACGGGAAACTGTTTGGAGTGGTTGAAGTTTTTAAGAATCTTTCAAAGATAAAAAATCTTGAAAACAATTTAATATATTCCGAATTTAAATATCGCCGTCTTTTTGAAAGCACCAAGGATATGATTTTTATCATATCCAAGGAAGGGTTGATAATGGAAGTCAATCAGGCAGTGGTAGACCTGCTGGGTTACAGGGAAAAGAAAGAATTGTATTTATTGGGCAATATCAAACATGTTTTTATTGATCCAATCCATTGGCATGTCTGTAAAAAACATATTGATCTTAACGGATTTGTTCAGGATTTTGAGGTGGGTTTCAAAAAAAAGGATGGTACACGACTCCATGGCAGCCTGAGTGCCAATATCTTTCTGGATGATAATGGAAATATCGTTGGTTACGAAGGTATTGCCAAAGATATTACTGCCCGGATGGATTCTTTTCGTAGACTTTACAAACATCACCAGGAACTTGTTTTGATGAATACTGTGTCCCTTACCATGAATAGTTCCCAGGACATGAATGAAGTTTTGAACACCGCTTTGAGTGAAGCCATGAAACTGTTAAATTTCAGTATTGGCACCATTTTTCTCATCAACCATGATCAGGCCGAATTTAAACTTCAAACCTGGAAAGGGCTGCCAAAAAACCTTGACAAAAATCTTATCAGACCAGTTTTTCATGATACCCAACTCATGGAATTTTTCCTGGGCAAAGATAACAGCCTGACACCCAAATCTATTTTCCCCTCTTTTAAAATCACTTTGGAAAGCCCGGATAAAAGCCAGCCCATCATACTTTCATGTTTCCTGATTACAGAAAAAGAACGTCCCTCGGGATTTATGGCTTTCCCTGTGGGTGAAACCCAGGACCTTTCCCTGGAAGATTTTAATCTCCTTGGCTCTTTGGGAAATTTTTTAGGCGGCTCCATAGCCAATATTAAACTGATAAGGACTGTTCAAAAACACAGGGAAGAACTCAAACACCTGACTGCCCGGCTTTTTCAGTCCCAGGAAATTGAGTGTAAGAGAATCGCAAGAGAACTCCATGATGAAACAGGATCTGCTTTGATCGGGATAAATTTCAACCTGGAAGCAGTTGAAAAAATCATACCCTCTGATGATCCTGTTATGAACAACATCATCGGTAACATTAAACAACAAATCAATCATACGTATCAGGAAATGAGGCGAATTTCCCACCTTTTGCACCCGGCCCTTTTAACAGATCTGGGACTTGAACCTGCCCTTGATTCCTATCTGAACCAGATAGCCAAACAAAGCTCTCTGAATATTGATTTTAAAATGGTCGGATTCACAGGACGGATTAACCATGATATTGAGACTGTACTCTATAGATTTTCCCAGGAAGCCCTGTCTAACACCATAAAATATGCTAAAGCCACTTTTTTTAAGCTTTCCATCATCAGGGGATATCCCTCAATTATTTTTATTGCAGAAGATGATGGCATTGGCTTTGATAAAGACGAAAACAATCATGAACGACCTTCTCTGGGGCTGCTCTCCATGAGGGAAAGAACAGCCATTCGGGGCGGAAAATTTTTTCTTCGAACTGAAAAAGGCAAGGGTACCCGCATTAGGATTGAAATCCCAAACAAAAACGGCGAATCCTCTATTATATTGGAACCTATGAATTTTTTACAGGAGATTTATGAAACAAAAGCCGATTGAAATTGTTATTGCCGATGACCATACCATTGTCCGCCAGGGATTGAGAAAGCTTTTGGAAGATGAAGATTGTCTTAAAATCACAGGGGAAGCCATGAATGGACGGGAAGCTGTCACTATAGTTCATAGACTAAAACCTGATGTTGTTATTATGGATATTGCCATGCCTGTATTGAACGGTATTGAAGCTGCCCGGCAAATCAAGCAATCCACTTTGAAAACCAAGGTGATTATACTTTCTATGCATGATCACACACGATATATCCGGGAACTCTTAAGTATTGGTGTTTCAGGCTACCTGCTTAAAAATGCCGTCAGTAATGATATTATAAAAGCTATCAAAAAAGCTGTAAAAGGTGAAACTTATCTGAGCCCATCGATTTCCAGCCGGGTAATTGAAGATTATGTTGGAATGAACCAGAAAACATCCCAGGATGAATTGTATAATACTCTGACCAACAGAGAGAGGGAAGTCTTTCAAATGATGGTGGAAGGACACACCACCAAGAAAATTTCAGAGATGCTCTGCCTGAGCCCCAGTACAATAAAATCTCATCGTTCCAACATTATGGGAAAACTTAAAATGGACAATATCTCAAAATTAATTCAATATGCCATTCACCTTGGAATCATCGATATTCAAATGTAATTGATCAAACAACTTTACTATCTAAAAATTTAAACCCAAATAGAGTAAAAAAATCCTTTAGGATTGGGCATCTATTTGTTGCCTTAGGGCTATAGCTTGTCTGGAAAACGAATTTTCCCTACAGGCTCTGTCATTTTGAATTGCCCTTTTTGAATCTGACGTTTAAGGTCCTGGGCAGCCTTGATTGCCGTAACTCTGTCAGATTGTCTCAAAGTGATCGGCACTTTATGATCGACACCTTCAAGTTCTACATTGCCAAGATCTGCAAAAAAAGTACCTCCCGGGCATCTGGAGACACAAAGACCACAATTGAAACACTTGACCCTGTCAAATTGCTGACCTTTTTTTGGATCCCATTTAACAGCTTTGACAGGACAGATCTCTTCAACACGGCAGACATCACAATGCAGGCAATTTTTCCGGTTAAATTCAATGGTTCGATTGGTTTTATTCCATACATCCCCATAGGTAATCTCAAAAATTGGTTTGCGACTTCGCACATCAACCACCTTCAAAGGAATCTGTGCGTCGGTTTTCAAAATATGGGTTAACATATCTTTGTCCAAAACAGGAATTGCCACAGCCCAGGTCATGATGATGTCCGGTCCATGCCCGGTAGTGAATCCTCCTAAAAATTGTGGATCCATCCCGTGCATATCGGCAATCCCTTCCAGATTGGGTTTTTCAGCACTGCTGCGAGTGCCTGGACCTGTTACAAAGCCCTGGGCACCATTGATCAAAACCTTGGTGCCAATACCTATGGTTTTTAGTTCAGGATCATTCTCAAGCGGGTTTAATTCACCACAGCCGCAGAACGTCATTTCTTCGTAATTGCCGTTCATCATGTCTGAATGAAATATTGTAGACACAGCAGCTTCACCCGGGTTGACAAATGCCAGATAATTTTTAAACGCATTTCTTGAGGCATGAATCATTGCATGGGGAATTTTTTTAAGGGTTGTGAAAGAAGTTAATCTTTGTCCATCATCAGTCTCAATTTCCACCAAAACCTGCTTGCCCTTTACAAGATCCCTGAAAAGATCTCCTGCTCCATACCCTGGGTTAATTTTACTATCTTGGGTGCCCAGAACAATCAGATCCAGGATACCAATTCTTTCATTTGGACAGGGTCCAACCTGTGCCGGAACAGTATTTATCCATACCTTTACAGCTTTTGTAAATGTATCCGGTTCAGCCACCTTAAAAGAAAGTACAGCATATGTGCCGCTCATCAGGGCACTTGTGGCCGTGGTAACCACATCTATATCATGCATCTCAAAGGTTTCGCCATCCCTCACCCGATCGCAAATTTCCTGGGCTGTTAAGATAACCACCTCTCCTTTGTCTATTTTTTCCTGAATTTTTGAAAATCTTCTATGGGATGTTGATTCTTCCATTATCACTTAATACCAAAATTAAAAAGGTTCATGTTCTGATCATACTGTGATTCTGATCATACTGTGGTTCAATTATTTTAAATATCAATTGCTCTATCACATCCCACCTTATAAAGGCAAGGCGGGTATTGACCCCTGATCCACCATCAAGGTAGCATCTGCTGCGTTGACTGCGGTCGTTCCTCCCTGCGGAGTATAACTTATACGCCTCACTCGTCACTCCTTGTCGCCTTGCATATAGCACCTTGCTGATGGCCAGGGATAGTGCACAACCCCGTGGCCCAGCCAGCAAATAAAAATTTGATGGTGGATTTGGGTGACCGTGTCAGGCTATTTTGTTAGTCATTTTTTTCCGCAGTTTTTTCCTTTTCGGCTTTCTTCTCTGCGTCTTTTTTTTCTTTTTCCAGTTTTTTTAATGCCTTGGCTTCTTCTTTTTTGCGTTTTTTCTCTTCCGCCTCTTTGGCTGCCTTTTCAAACACATCATAACCCAGAATAGATTCTGCAATGAATTCTGAAAGATCTTTCATAACAATATCAGATTCCAGCGCATTTATTCCCACCTGAAGTCCCTGATAACAAAATGGACAGCAGGAGACCAGATCTTGTGCGCCGGTTTCTTCAGCCTCTTTGATCCGCTTTTGGGCCATGCGACCCTGAATTTCAGGAAACCCTGCCTTTAATCCGCCGCCTGCACCGCAACACCTTGAATATTCCCTGTTTCTGGGCATTTCGACAAGGTTTAGTCCAGGAATGGCTTCCATGATCATCCGAGGTGCATCAAATCCACCCGTGGCCCTTCCAAGGTGGCAGGGATCATGAAAGGTAATTGTCTTGTCAACAGGATGGGTAAAGGTCAATTCACCGGTTTTTACCAGTCGGGCCAGATATTCAACCGTATGCAAAACTTCAAAATTCAATTTTCCGATTTTAGGATAATCCTGCATTATGGTTTTGAAACAACCTGAACAGGAACTGATCAATGTGTCAATGCCAAGGCTGTTGAATTGTTCAATATTTTCCTGAAATAATCGCTTATATTCAGGATCTCCCATCCTGAGCAATACACTGCCGCAACATTTTTCTTCCTTTCCAAGTACGCCGTAATCTATACCCAGGGCATCCAGAACATTGATGGTATTTATGGCCACCCTCTTGACATTTGCATCATAGGAAGCTGTGCATCCCAGAAAAAGAAGAACCCTGCCCTTTGTTTTTTTAATTTGTCTGGGTTCTTCGGTAATCAGGCCATCCTTTTTTGCACGGCGGGACCACTTAGTCCGACCTGCCCTTGGCTGCTGCCAGGGATTGTCAAAGGTCATCACACTTTTTCTCAAGGCTTTCTGGGGCTCCAAAGGGCCATAACCCGCCCGCACAATCAATCGCCTAAGTTCTTCCCAAAGGCCGATCGTATCAATATGGGCCGGACAAACCACTTCACACTGGCCACAGGTAGAACATTCATACAGACTAAATACAAATTTCTCCATCTGTTCTTTGGTAACTTGCCTGTACCCGGTTAATTTTGAAATGACCTTTTTCAATGATTCCCCGACTTTATCACTTTCCATAATTCCGGCAAGAAATCCATTTTGTGTTCTGGCAAGCTTTAAAAAATCTATTATTTTTCTTCTGGGAATAAGTTCTTCTTTTGAATCCTGGTCATGAACAGGACACCAGGTAAGGCACTCCCCACATCGGGTACAGGAATCAAGGGCTATTAACCGCTTTATATCCAGCTTATGTATGGGTATCTGTCTGACTTTTTCCTTGGTATTTTTTTCCAGATCCAAAGACGAAATATCCTCTTTTTTATCTATTGTTTCATCTATTTGGGAGTCAGAACCCTTTGTTTCTTCTTCGGTCATTTTAACACCTTTAAATTGTTATTCCGATTAAACCCTTTTCTCATTTTTAACACCATCAACAGCTTCTATAAAATAGGTCAGAGGCGTGTTAAACATATGCCGCATCTTCCCAAAGGGCAGCCAGGCAATAAAGACTGCCGCCACCACACCATGGGCGTACCACATGAACGGGTATACCTGGCCCCAGTCAATGGAAAAGATTGAAAACACTTTGGAAACCAGATATCCGACAAAGGAATAAACTGCCATATCAAAAGGGATTCCGGTCACAAGAATCCTTGCTCCTTCAAGGAAAAATCCCAGCAGGACAAGAGTGCCGATGAGTATAAGGGTAATATTATCCTGGTATTCCGAAACCACATGATCCGGCTTAATAACAAATCGTTTTACAATGGCCCAGATAATGCCCAGAAGAATAAAAAGGCCTAAAATATCATTTGCAAATGCTGTAAACCAATGGTTCTTATCTATAAGTGCTGTGAGCATGTTCCCTTCTGGATTAAAATAGAATCCAATGGCTGTAAAAAGACTTAACCCAAAACGCAGCAGAATGGCAGTAAAAATTAAGGAATGCATTGACCATCTGGAAACACTCTCTTTAAGAATTCTCCTTTGAAAAACTATATCCAGAATAAATATTTTTATTAGACTGAAAACCTGTTTTGAAAAAATTGTATTCCAGATTGATTCCGAGCTTAAGCTGATTTTCCTGTGAAGAGATTTTTCCTCTCCTTTTACACTTCCCTTGAACCAGAAAGCAATCATGAAAAAAATACCCACCATAAAGATAAGGCCTGCAAGGCCAAAAACAGGATGGCCCACTGCCAGGGGTGAATTATGGCACATCATGCAAAGGATGCTTTTTGAAGGAAGCACTGCAGCAGGAGCTCCCACTGGATTATTTTTAAAATGACATTTCCTGCATGTTTCTTCATCTTCTACATCTGAAAGAATATGTTTTGAAAGGATTATGGGAACACCATCATAATCATTGTGGGCAAGCTTCACTTTAAAATCTTTTGGATCAAGCTTTACAAATTTTGATTGGAAATGACATGCCTGGCAGGATACCCTTAAATGGGGGTCATTGGCCGGGCCTTCAGAATGCTGCGTGTGACATTTGGTACAGGTTACCCCTGTTTGGGTTTTATGGGGTGAACGGGCAATATCCGTATGACAATTAATGCATGCAATAAAACGATGATCAGGCTGGTTATCGTTAAAGGTATCCATTGTAATCTGTAAGCTTGCAGCAGTCACACCATTTCGTTTTATTATATCTTCTTTTTTGTGACAATCATAACAAAAAGCCTGGGATGCAATAACACCCTCGTTAGTGTTTATATTCGGCATTCTGTGGCAGTCAAGACACAGCAAAGGTTCTTGCACCAAAGGTTTTTGGACCTGTTCTTCAATGGTCTTTGCAGCTTTTAAATCAGCAAGCTTTGATGCAAAAGCCTGGGTGCTGTTAAAAGCTGCCATAAAAATCATCAATGCACAACCGACTATAATAGATAATATTGTTTTTAAATTCATAAGGGCATTCCCATTTGAAATTTTAATTTTATTTATAAAAGCTTTTGGTCGTTGATCATCTGTTGCCTTTTCCATTCACCAGGGTGGTCTTCCATAAATCTTTGTTTTTCTATCTTTCCTGTAAAAATGGCTTTTTCCATTGGGAAAACATCCGGGGCAAGGTGGGTATCCGACATATGAACCACACCAATATACATCACCGCTAATACGGCTTCATAAAAGTGAAAATAACCGGCTATATTAATAAAAAATCCCGGAATGATCCCTGCAAAAAACTCTGGAAAACAAAGGATAAGGCCTGTGATTCCCATGCTTTGCATGCCAAGCAATTCGCCCCAGTAATCCAATTTTTGAAGATAGCTGAACCTGTCAAATAATGGGGGAGTGCCTTTGTTAAATACATACCTTAAATTCTGGAACAGATCTTTGACATCTTTTTTTCCCGGCAAAATAGAATCCGGTCCACAAAAATTTTGTTTTAGCACCATTTTATAATAAATAAGCCAGAAAACATGAACCAGTATCCCAAAATAAAGAAATACTGCACAAAACCTGTGTAACCACCCTGCAGCACCGGCTCCTCCCATCAGAGCGATCAAAAATCTTGCCCATCCAAATCCACTGAAATGAAGAAGAAAACCTGAAATTGCAAGGAAGGTAAAATTAAAAATAATGACCATATGCAAAATCCTGTGCAGGATATGAAACCGCTGAAAGGTTTGGGGGGAATTTATTCTGGTTTCCATTACTTATGTCTCCTCAATTTTTCATGGAGTTTTCTTAACATCAAGAGTCCTGTGTGCATGTAGAAAAAAACAAGAACGGCAATAACAAAAAATAAAGACAATGCGCGCATTAAATGAACCCATTTCAGACTCGATTTTTTGGTATCACTTTTCACATCAAGATTCTTTGTGCTGTCATGAATAATAATACTTGCAAATTCAGGTGTCGCATCTGAATGGCATCGTCTGCAGGCATTCAATACCACATCCTTATCTTTAAGAGAGAGCATGGTATGGGCACCATGACAATCCGAACAAAATGCGGCTTTATCATATTCCAGATTTACCGCAGCCTTGCCATGATAATTTGCAAGAAAGCTTTGTTTTTGTTCAAGGTGACATGCTCCGCAGGTTTGAGTCATCATCTTTCCTGTTTGGACACGTGTCAGATGAGATTTGGAATAATGGGCTGAATGGCAGTCCCCGCAGGTGGGAGCGAAACCTACTTCTGAAGGCTTGCCTATTGTTTTTTCTTTGAATGCAGCCTTTGCATGTTCCCCCTTAACAAAACGTGAATACGCAATTTTATGACATTTCTGGCAGACCTGATAATCAAAGTTTCTTTTGGTTTGGGTTTTAAGAAAATCAACCGACTTTGAATCAGGATGATTTTTTCTCAGACCG
>Ga0233430_1004220_pt1 | contig 13524 bp, 16 predicted proteins | sample SI_118_April2016_2_FD_179883 | JGI IMG/M metagenome (GOLD analysis project Ga0233430, IMG submission 179883) | Seawater microbial communities from Saanich Inlet, British Columbia, Canada - SI_118_April2016_150_MG | ecosystem: Environmental > Aquatic > Marine > Inlet | place: Canada: British... | reverse complement strand
GTTCGCGTCCTGATCAACGACGACCAGGTCGAGATCCGCTACGTCATCCCAACCAGCGAAGAAGGCACCAAAACCCGTTTTTGTCATTTGCGTTCAGACCATACTCACGATCGGTACCCCGGGGATTTTGCGATTTAGGACGTTCGGTACCCCGGGGTTTTGACGGTTTAGACGCAAACCTGCCCGTCGAGGACAAGACCGCGTCATTCAGGGCAGGTTTTTTGTGGTCAGCGACGCGCCGTCACCCTCATCCGTAGATATGCCCCCACCGCCTGTCCCAGTATAAGCGCGCAGGCCCTGCTGGCTGCTGGCCCGGTTGCTGCGTCGCCCAGATCGCCGGCCCCAATCCCAGGCCAGCAGCCAGCAGGGCCGTCCCGCTTACCTGCAGTGCCCGTCTCGCCTCGACGCTCTGGATATACCACACCTCCACAAACTTGAAGGCGATCGACAGGCCGAAGATACCCAGGTGGGCGAGTATCATGCGGCCTCCTTGAGCAGGACGGCCAGTTGCTCGACCGAAGGGATAGAGGCTTTCCCCAGGGCGTTGTCCAGATCGCGCCGTTTATCTGCCGGCATATCCGGAGGACCATCCGGTCGCAGTTCCTCCTTCACATCCCGCTCCCAATCAGCCTCCTTGATGCTTCCTGTTTCTTCTTCCATCTCCTCTCGCTTCACTCCGGAGAAGCGTAGCCCTCTGTGTAACCCCTCCCGCGTCTGCCAGAGGAAGTACCAGTGCCACCGCTTACTGGGCGCCTGATCGGCCAGGGGCCACATGATTTCATCGGTATCCCGTCCCTCCAGCCGATAACGCATGGCCAGGCTTTCCAGCTTAAACTGCAGATAGGCATGGAAATCCAGCTTACCGGCCCCATACAGGTCATCCCACGCCTGATGCCAGGCCAGGAAGATATCGGGGAAGAACCCACCCACATCGGTGATGCACTCCTGCCAGCAGCCTACCCGTTTGGTTTCAATGCGGGATCCAACTACCCGGCCTTCGCGAGAGGGGAGGAGGCTCATGACCAGGGCGGCAACGATCGTGTGGTTATTGGCGATGCCCTTCAGGTCCAGCAGGTCCGTCCCATCGAACTCCGCTCCGTCAAACTCCTCGATGTGGTCGAGGGGATGCCCTACCAGACAGTCGGCTACCTGGGCGTGATGGAACCGCGCCCGGGTAAAGATCCCCGACGAAAGATTGGCCTTCGTCAGATCGGCGCCAGAAAAGTCGGCGAAGCAGGCCCGGTTTTTTTTCCAGACGGTCTCCCCAAGAAGGGTATCGGTGAGGTGGGCCCAGGACAGATCCGCCCCGTTAAGGATGCAGCTGCGGAGATCCGCCCCTGACAGATCGGCGCCCCTCAGATCGCACCCGCTGAGATTGAGTCCTGCCAGGTTGGATCCGGACAGGTCCTCGCCCTGCATCTGTCGGGGCATCCCCACCTGCCATTTCCCATTCCCGTTCCGGTGGGCACAACCGGCTTCTTTCAAACGGGATAGGGCGTCACTCACCGTCCGCTGTGGCATACCCAACCCCTGGGCCATTTCCTCTTGTGTCTGGACGACCAGGCCATCGGTGTGGTGCTGCAGCAGGTAATCGTGAAGGCGGTGAGCGTTGGGATTCATGACAGACTCCTTTAGCGGAAAGCCTTGCTAAAAGGGAAGGGATAAGAGTATCTTTCCATAAGTAGAAATTATTCTAAATATAGATATGATAAGTACCGTAAATCAATCGGAAAGATTATGCAGGTGGGAACATCCGGGCGATCCGTGGACCACAGTCCACCTGGTCACAGTAGAAAGAACGGCGGGGGAAGGGCAGATAGAAGACGGTTTCGCCCAGGGGGATCAGCCGACCGCAGCTGGTGCAGATCTCCGGCCTTCTTTTGAGACGAAACCAACGGGGTCCGGACCCCGTAGAGGAGGAGGCCCGGCGCCGGGTAGCAACGGCGATCATTTGAGGGCTCCTAAGAAAAAGGTTTGTAATTGCAACTATTTAATATTAAGATACTAATCCTAACCCAGGAGAACAAGTCCTATGCCACGACCTCCTTAAAAATACTTCATCCAGTAATGTCGCAATGGAAAACGGACGGAACGGCGTGGGGCGCCCTTCTGTCCAAAGGCGATGTAGGCAAACAACCATGGAGGAGAAACAGAATAAGCGGGATCAGGAGCAGTACGAGCAGTTGGCAGAGTTGGGGCGCCTAACAGCCGAGTTATATTTCAAGGGGGTGCCCATTCAGATCCAGACCCCGACCAGTCCCGGTATGGATCTGAGGCGCGCCGAATTCAAGATAGAGATCCACCACCAGGGCATTCATCGGGCGATACAACAGTGTCGGGATCTGTTGAGTGGGGCAGAAGAGTCGCCGTGAGGGGAAGGCGGTAATCCAGAAAGAGAAAGCAGGGGCGGGAGATCATCCAGTCTCCCGCCCCTGTGGGGTTCTATGGGGAGTGCTGATAATTATCAGGAGGGGGTAAAAGAGCGATTTGGCCTAAACTGGCCACATTCGGACTCGGGACTGTCCGGGAATCTGTTTGGTGACCGCCGCTGACTATACGTAAGTTGTTGTTTTTTGCCCTGTCGAATGCCGGATACTATCGATAATGGTTGATGCGGCGGTAGGGATTGCGGATGGTGTGACTTTCTATCAACCTTTTCATTTAAAGTTGGGATTGTACCTGTAGAGGATTTTCCGTAGAGATCAGGCGTTATTATGGAAGAGCTGAATCATCTGTTCGTACGGGCACAGGAAGGCGACCTGGACGCCTACGGCCAAATCGTCCGGCTTTTTCAGGACATGGCGGTAGGATACGCCTATTCGATTCTGGGTGATTTCCACCTGGCCGAAGATGCTTCCCAGGAGGCGTTCATCGAGACCTACCTCCACTTCGGCAAGCTCTACGGTCCGGCCGTCATCCCCTCCTGGCTGCGTAAAGCGGTCTCCAAGCATTGCGACCGCCTGACCCGGCGCAGACAGGTGGCGACTGTGCCTCTGGAAGAAGGGCTTGAGCCGTCTTCGGGTGAGATGGCCCCAGACGAAATGGTCGCGATCAGCGAGGTGAAAGAAGGGGTGAGTTGCGCCATAGAAAAGCTTCCCGAAAGGGAAAGGGTTGTCACCATGCTCTTCTACATGGGCGGCTACACCCAGAAGGAAGTCGGGGCATTCCTGGAGATCTCGGCCAAAACTGTCAAGAGCCGGCTGCACACAGCTCGCAAGATACTACGAGAAAGGATGATTGACATGGTGGAAGAACAGTTGCGCGACCAACGGCCTTCCAGGGACGAAAAATTCATCGTTCGGGTCATGGAGGATTTGGTGGGTCTCACAGACGGTGAAATCCAGATGCTCTTGAGAGAGGTTAGCGAAGAGGAGTTGGAAATCGCCCTGACTGATGCCAGCCCGAAGGTTAAGGAGAAACTGCTCAGCAACATCAACAACACTCTGCGCGCTTTTGTCGAGGTAGAGATTAAGGCGCAACGGCCTTTGTCCCCGCAGAAAGTCAAAAAGGCACAGCAGCGCATCCTGTCGCTGGCATCCGAAATGGAAAAGCTGGCCAGCGATCTGGCGGGCAAAGACGATGGATCTTGGAAAGACCACCTGTTACAGAGGATGAAGGACAGGCTCAAAACCACGCCTATTTCACAGATGGAGTTGGATGATATCAAGGCCCTTTTTGGCGACTTGGCCAGCCTCGGTCCGCAAAAGGGGATAGAGGTTTGGGACGAGGTGCTGCCGGAGGACCAGCTCAACGAAAAACTCCTGCTGCTCGGGCTTAATATGGTGGGCCAAGGTCTGGAACCGGAGTTGATGATTGATGTCCTCGAAACGCGAATGCACACCTACCTCCAGCAGCAGGAAACGCGCTGTAAGATGGTCATCGCAGGGATCAAGGCGCTGCAAACCGGATATACACCCCACGTCATCAAACGCAAGCTGGCCAGTTTCTACTGATGGAACCCAACGCGACACAACATCCATGTCGCAAAAATAATCCTATGTAATCCTGCGTCAAAAGCCGGCGTCCTTTTTCGTCGCCTCAACGTCCTGTCCACCGTATTCTCAGCGGCCGACGTTGACCCGACGAAGCCGGCCGGTAAGGAGGGGAGGCGGGGGCACGACCTTTTCCTTGACAGGGTTCGCCGCGGGGAAGCATCTTGACGGCGTAGGAGGTCGGCCGCTTCGTGGTGCCCCGCTGCTCAACCGCTGACGCGGTTAGGAGTAGGCGCGTCAGCGATTGAGCGAAGCGCCACAGGCGCAAACCTGGAAATGTGGCTGACATGTGACCTAGTCTCTTAAGCTAAAGAATATCAAGCCGCAAGACGGCTTACAACTGAGAGACCATTTGGAATAATCCTGCTTTCATGTTCCCCTGATCCTGGTCTCAGTTCAGAGAAAGGCGGCTCTTCTCCGGGATGGTTTTCCCAGATTCCCATAATGGCAAGGCCCTCAGCGATCTGCCCGTTGATAATGTCTGAAGGTAGATGGTTGAATTCGCCTAAGAATTGCCCTTCCGTGAAATTCGAAAGGCCGTCACTCGCTCTCTCCAAGACCCGTCCCGAAACATTCGGTTGACTGAATCGTACGACATAGGCTTCTCCATCCCAACCCTTGCGCTCGGCCATTTTGAACGGCGCATAGGTGTACTTGCTCGAGTACATTCCACCGGGTTTTAGCACCGTAGCGACTTCTCGATACACTTCGCACATATCTGGAACATAGAGCGACGATATAGGCTGGACGACCCGATCAAAATGCGCACGGGGCAAGGCAGATAGATCGCGCATGTCCCCTTGAATAGTTGTCACTTCATACCCATAGTGCCGGGCAACCATTTGATCCTTATCCAGCTGTTCTGGAGTTAGGTCAAATACAGTTACCTTGGCGCCGAGTAGGGAATAGACGGCCGACTGGTGGCCTCCCCCTCCTGCCAAGCAAAGTACCTCTTTCTCTTGTAAACCATGCATTGTGAGTTCCGCAACAGGCTCACCATTCGGAGGTAGACCTTCTGGATCGGATGGATCCCAGGCGTTGGAGCGGACCATATCAGCTCTCCCGTTTGCCGCTAATCATACTGGGCGGCTCGAGGAGGACGATGGTGCAATACCAATGTCCCGGTTGTACGTGGAGGAAAACCATTTCTGACACCTGGCCTCGATAGCGTTTCCCGTCGTGCTGGAAAGTTACTTCTTGCCAGGATTTCCACCCTGCCCTCAATCTTCTCACCAAAGGCTTGGCTGCTCCAATGGTCAAGTAAACGATCTGGTTGCTCTCAGAGTATGTGAGTTCCATAGATTTCCCAGCTGAAAAGCTTTTCCTATATAAATAGAAATACCCCGGGCAATTTGGCATTGCCCGGGGTATCTGTCAATCTACTGACTCAATTTCTGACGCAAAAAAGTAGGTTGGTTGACTTCGCTCTTCGTTACCGCCTTCCATGCGGATGCCGGCGTCGACCAGCAGGCGGTGGCCGGTTAACCTCTACCAGGGTACAGGAGGCGCCGATTTCGTCGATGCTGGTGCCGTTCCTCTAATTATGGCACCTCAGATTGGGTCCAAATGGGAAAGCGAAAGTAGAAACTAGTGCCCTGTGTCGGAGTGCTCTTCACCTCAACATCTCCTTCCCAACGACGAACCGTATTGTATACCGTTGACAGTCCCAACCCTGAGCCCACGTCCTTCTTCGTGGTAAAGAACGGTTCAAATACCCGCCGGCTTGTCTGCTCATCCATACCGATCCCTGTATCCGTTACGATGAGTTGGACTGCAGGTCCCACATCCTGGGTGCGAAAGATGATGGTGCCTCCTTCTGGCATGGCATCTACTGCGTTAAGCAATAGATTGACCAGTAAATCGTGCAGCTCACTTTCTGTGCCTTGAATAGGGGGCACATTCGCCAATTCGGTGCAGATTTTGATAATCCGGCCGTGAGCTTCTGCCTGGTCTTTCAACCGTGGTTGAGTGGTCTGTATCGCTTCCTGTATGGCAACACTTAAAGAAATAGGTTGCAGATCACTCTCGTGTTGGAAACAGACCGACTGATGAAGCCGCTGTACCAAGTCCCCAGCCCGTTGGGCACTTTTCGCTATCGTGCCTACCTCCCATCTGAATTGGGGATCATCCGTTTTTGCTTGGAGCAGTTCAGCTGGTCCTAGAATACCAGTCAAAATATTATTCAGATTGTGGCAGATTCCTGAAGACAGTTCCCCGGCAGCCCGCAGTCGTTCCAGATGGACCAGTTCCTGTTCCATGCGCTTGTGCTCGTGGATGTCCTGGAAGACAGCCTGTACCGCCTCTACCTCTCCATTGAGATCACAGATTGGAAAAACAGTTTCAGATGCCCAGCGATATTCTGCCTGCTCCTTCTTTCGCCAGCGAAACTCTCTCTGTTGTGTCGATTTATTCTGAATCACCTGACGAAACAGCAGATCCATGACCGAAAAATCATCAGGATGGGTTATGTATTGCCCAATTCGGGGTTCGGCATAGAACTCCTCAGAAGTATAGCCCGTCCATTGCTCTACCTGAGGACTTACATACTGATATTGTCCGTCCACGTTCAGCAACATCACTCCGAGATCGGGGGTTTCCACCAGGGTACGATAACGCTCCTCACTCTTCCGTAACGCATTTTCAGCCTGGCGACGTTCGGCTATCTCGCTTTGAAGCTGTTCATTTATATTTTCCAGCTCAATCGTGCGTTCCTTTACTCGCAATTCCAGTTCGTCATGCGCTTTTCGGAGCGCTTCGTCCATCTGCTTACGTTGGGTAATATCCCGGGCGATCCCCAGGATCAAGCGCTGATTCTGAATGTTAACCGGAAAGGTCCTTATCTCCACGACTACTTGGCTGCCATCCTTCCGATTGAGCGTAAACTCGTCAGGTCCGGTAGGTTTCCCCAGTGCATTCTTCCCCAAGAGCATGGCTGCTTTGGGAATTTGCCCAGGGGGAAGAATGGATAAATTCAAGAAGCTCTTGCCGATTAAATCTTCTCGCTGATAACCGGTCAGCGCCTCTGCGACCCGATTTCCGTCCACGAACGTCCCCTTTAAATCATTCAGATAATATCCATCCGGGGCATATTCGAAGAGTATCTTCAGCCGTTCTTCAGAATTTTTGAACTCCTTTTCTGTCAGACGGTGCTGAGCAACGGCTTCTTCCAATTCTCCCACTCGTGTACGCAGTTCGGACAATTCCTCAAGAAGCTGCACTTTGCTCCTCGTATCTTCTCTCACAACGAATCCTCCTCGATGACCATCAGCCGCAACTGGACGCCTTCGTATTCATCTTCGCCAGCCGCCTCCGCCGAGATCAGCGCCGCTTCAGCCCGAGCCCTCCCGCCAGTTCGTAGAGATAAAACCTCTGGGCATCGGTAATATGGAAGGAAATAGATAGGGCGTTGACGTGGCGGAGATCGTCGGGGGTGGTGTCAATAGGTTGGGTCATAACGGAAGAATGTATATCCCCGTGAAGGAGATGGCAAAAAAGGTGGGCCAGCTTCCCCTGGTGGGGGCCGGCCCTTGCTGCGGAGCTGGTATGGATGGCAGGGAAGGCGATTGGCGGGAAAGGTTGGCCGGTGTGGTGGCTTGCAGGCCTGGCAATGGGGAAGGTAGAGGAGGGAGAGAAGGAGGCGGCCTGACGGAGCCTACTCGGAGGAAGGAGGAGGACGTTTAGGGCGTGCCTCGTTGACCTTTAGCGTCCTTTCCATCCATTCCTGGCCGTCCAGCGCGTCCATTGCCGCTTTCGCCTCCCCTGGATCCGGCATCGATACAAAGGCGTGTCCTCTAGGACGTTCCCGGTATCTGTCTATTGGCATATTGACAGAGTCTACCTGCCCATGCGCCTCGAATAGGGCTCGCAGATCCTCTTCTGTTGCCTGATACTGGATATTACCTACGTAGATGTCCATTCTGGTTCCTCAGTGTTACCGGTCTTCCTTCTTTCGCCGCATCCTTCGATCATAGGGGGTCTCGATGCCAAACTTCCGGCACAGCCGGCCGAAGCTCTGTGGGGCAATGTCTAACGCCGCCGCCGCATCTCGATTGGTCTTGTAGATCCGGGCGACGCGCTCAGCTTCTTCTCTGGTGATTTTTTGGGCCATGCGGTAAAGATAGAAACAGGGGATGGAGAAACCAAAGGGAAAGAAGCTGGCTGTCGCGGCCCCGAGATTGGCCAGCACGGGCGTTATCGTCCAAACGGGGGAGGGAATGTGTGAGCCTTCTCATCGCGAGGAAAATTTAAATTATTGCCCTCGCATATTCATGCGTCATACATATAGAACGTGGGAAGATCCTCAACTGAGGACCGGGAGTTCTGCCGATGGGCATTCCACAAGCGAGGAGATCCGGAGATGAAAAATGCGCTTTTTACTTTAGGAATCGCCGCCCTGTTGCTGGGGATCGCTTCACCTATCCAAGCTCACGTGGGCGACGCAGTGGTCCGGATTTTTGAGCTGACCGACGAGGAACTGCAGTGGATCGATCTCCATGACGGCTCCGTCGAAGACTGGCAGGAGGTGATGGGAGACCCCACCCTTACGGCACTGGACTTCGTGACCGATGGCAGGAGGGCCAACAACGACCCATCCGATCTGGCGTATCGGATCTGGATGGGCTGGCATAAGGAGAGCGATCGGATTTACGTAGCCATGGAAAGGGTGGACGATAGATATGTGGGGTACGTCAGGGATGTTCCGCCGGAGAGCGATTCCTGGTACGCCTGGTGGTCAGATTCAGGACTGCAGTTCCTAGTGGATGGGGATCACAGCGGGGGGGCTATCACAGTAGGGATGCGTGAGGATAATAGGGAGATCCAGCACTTCATGGCCGCCAGCGAGCCGTACCGGAACTTCGAAGGGGTGAATATAATGCAGAACGGTTTTACGTACAAAGACGATTGGTTCCGCGTTCCTCCCCTGGCCGAAGTAGGTGGCGGGTCGTTCGGAGAGCAGCCCACGGTGGTGGTGACCGAGTTCTATGTGACACCCTTCGACTGGCTGGTGTGGGACGATCCAGAGTTGGCCGAAGTATCAGACCTGAAGGCCGGGCAGATCATCGGTTTTGCTATGGTCATAATCGACTATGATGAGGTATTCAAGTCAGGATCCATAGAGTACCAGAGCGTGCACAGCTTTCCCATAGATTCGATGGGGCCAGGATGGGTGCCGGACCTTTTCGGCGACGCGATCCTGGTCAACGCGCTGGGGAAGGTGCCCGAGGACACTGCCGTAGAAAATCTCACCTGGGCTCGCATCAAGGCGTCGTTCACCAGGTGAGCAAAAGGACGCAACCAGGAGCCGGAAGGCCGACGAGGTAGAGCAGGACGACGAGCAGGACGACGAGCCGGTGGAGGAAGTCGAGGAGCCGGCGAACGGGTAGGCGGCAAGGCTGAGACGGCGTCCGTATATATATAGTAAAAGGGCCGGTTCCGTTCCTGGATTCCGACCCTCTTTACCGAATTCACTGCCCACTGTTATTATCGGCGGGCTACGAACAGCCCCCAGTTTTTGCCTAAAAGAAGCGGGCCGACTCCCTGGTGGGGGCCGGCCCTTTCTGTGCTTGCTTGCCCAGAAAGCAGAGGTACAATAGTTTGAAATCGTGCGTTTCTGGGTCCGTTTGTTAGATGCTGTATTAGATAGTCCGTGCCCCCTCTTTACTATATACTATTATATAAAGGGACATACGAAAACTATATGGAAGAAAAACGCAATCTTTTCGATTACGCCGTTGTGCTGGTGAAGTGGCGACGGATGATCGCTATCTCGGTTCTGGTCGTCTCGCTGGGGGCCGTGGTCATCGCTCTGACCCTCCCCAAGAAGTGGCAGGCTAGCACCTCTCTGCTGCCTCCGGAAGAGGAACTGGACCAGTTCGGTCTGTCGATGCTGGTCTCCTCGGCGGTGCCGGCCAACCTGGGGGGATTGATGGGAGGTGGGACTTCAGGAGAGCGGCTGGCCACTTTGGTGGGTAGCCGGAAGGTGCTGGGGACGATCGTCGATCGCTTCGGTCTGGTGGAGAGATTTGAGGTGCCCCATCGCGATCTGGCGATCGAGATGCTCGATGAGAGCGTGGAGCGGGAGTTGGGTAGGGATGGCGCCTTCACCATCGCGGTGGAGATAGACGATCCGGGGTTGGCCGCCGATATCGCCAACGACCTGGCGGCAGAACTCGATGGTGTCAACCGGGAATTCAAAAACCATCAAGCCGGCATGCTACGGGCTTTTCTCGAGGAGCGCATGGAAGTGGTTCGGGGAGAAATTGAGGGGAGCGCCCGGGAGCTTCAGCGGTTCCAGGAGAGGCACGGACTGGTCGATCTGGAGGCGCAGACCAGCGCCTCAGTGGAGGTGATTCGTCATATCATCCAGGAATTGACCTTGCTCGAAGTCGAGTTGGGTGTCAGCCGCAGGCAGCTGAGAGAAGACCACGAACTGCGCCAGCTGAAGAAGATGGAAGTGGAGGAACTGCGCCGCCAATTGCAGTTACTGACGGGGGAATTGGCCGAGAAGAGCGAAGCTCAAGCAGCGGCGACGTTCCGCTCTCTGGGGCCCCCTTTAAAGGAACTGCCCGAACTGGGGATGGAATATACGCGGCTCTCCATGGAGATGCAGATCAAGGAACAGATCATTACCTTCCTGGGGGCCAAACTGGAGGAGGCGAAGTACAAAGAGGCTCTCGATACGCCGACCCTCATGGTGCTGGATATGGCTACGCCTCCGGCGTTCCGCAGCGCTCCCCGGCGGACTCTTATCGTTCTCATTGCCGGCTGCACCAGCCTGGTGTTGAGCGTGGTGCTGGCTTTTGTGCTGGAGGGGTTGGGGGGGTTGAATGCCGAAAACCGCGATAAGATCGAGGGGATGAAGAGGATGATTTCCTCTCCACGTTGAAAGAGAGAGGGATGCTGCTACTGCGAAAAAAAGCGGTTCCCGGGGGGGATATTTAAGGTGGATGGATCGAGCTTTACTGCCGATATCAATAACATAAGTGGTGGAGAAAAAACAGGAAATCACCCCGAATTCGGCGCTTTTTTCATGAATTTAAAAAATAAATACGCTCTCCCCGAGCACCTCAAAGACGATGACGGTCTGCCGCGCAGTCAAAAAGAGAGGCTCCTCATGATAAAGCGCCGAGTAGAGGAGGGGTTCTACGATTCCAAGAGAGTAAAGCTGGCGGTGGCCGAAGCATTTCTGGATCCGCCTTTCATGCGCAGGGCGGGAGATCAGGCGCATCCCTGACCGCGAATGGGGAAATAAAAAAAGCAAGAGGGCTGCTCCCTTGGGAGCAGCCCTCTTGCTTTTTTTATGGTGGGGGGAGACGGACTCGAACCGCCGTAGGCATTAAGCCAGCAGATTTACAGTCTGCCCTCGTTGACCGCTTGAGTATCCCCCCACGCGAAATTTTTATCGCTCGGAGAAATCAAAAAATAAAGAATGATGCCGTTCTGTCAATAGGGAGCCATCCCTCCCTCAATCTTCGTCTGCCAGCGTTTTGAGTGTCTGGTTGCGGGAGGGGTGGCGGAGTTTGCTGAGGGCGCGTTCCTTGAGCTGGCGAATGCGCTCCCGCGTCAGGCCCATCAGACCGCCGATCTGCTCCAGAGTCAGAGCTTCGTTGCCGTCCAACCCGAAGTAGAGACGGATGATTCGCAGTTCGCGATCGTCCAAGCTATTGAGCACTCCTTCGAGCTGTTCGCGCGCCGATTCGCGCAGGATATCCGCATCCGGCGTTTCCTGACTGCTGTCGGCCAGAATGTTGAGCAGGCTGCGCTCGTCGTCTTCCTCGAACGCCTCGTCCAGTGAACGGACCGTCCGCGCCGAGAGCATCGTCTCGAGCACCTCTTCGGCCGGGACATCCAACTCTTCGGCAATTTCCTCGATTCCGGGATCCCCTTCGCGGCCCTGGCCCAAGCGCTGGGAAGCTTTGGATATGTCCTTAAGCAGGCTCACCTTGTTGAGCGGCAGGCGCACTGTACGCGCGTGCTCGGCGATGGTCTGCAGGATGGACTGGCGGATCCACCAAACGGCATAAGAGATGAATTTGTAGCCCTTGGTTCCATCGAAGCGCTCGGCAGCGGTGAGCAACCCCAGGTTGCCGGCGCTTATAAGATCGGAGAGGGAGAGACCGCGGTTCTGGTATTTCTTGGCCACATCGACGACAAAACGCAAATTGGCCTGCACCATTTCATCCCGAGCGGTAATATCGCCAGCCTGGATGCGGGCCGACAGTTCAACCTCGCGCTCGCGGGAGAGAGGTTTGGAATTGGCAATGTCGTCGAAATAGAGACGCAGCGTACTTTCTTCATCCTGATAGTTGTGCATGGCACCTCATATCTTTTTGGGGAAAGAGCGGGAATCAGGACGGAGCAGAGAACGAGGGGCAAAGCAAGGGGGTGAAAAATCTATAGACGGTTGGCCCGATGTGCCGAGGTTCATAAAGGCAGCAAGGGGAAAAAGAGGAAGATAAAATCGGCGCATGCTGGTAATATCGGCAGAGAAGTCCCTCCCTATAGAAATTTCGCTAGAGGGAAGGGAACGAAGAGACAGGAGGGAAGCCGGGATTTGTCTGCCCGGATATACCTTCCTCGAAAGGGGGTTATTCCTCATGGAGATCTTCGTCTTCGCTGCGGATAAAAGCTATTCGTCCCTCCAGATAATCCTCGAGTGCCAGTGCCGGAGCTGAAACGGATTCATCTTCCTCCGTATCCTTTTGATGGGAGTTCACCTCTCTGGCTCGAAGAGAGAGAGCCCGAGCTGCGATAAAAGGGTTATCCATCTGCTCCATTTTAAAAAATACATCTCGATCAAAGATAGATCTCGGCATACGCGTACTCCTATCGTTAATACGGTGTTACATGGAAACAGATTTTGAATGCCGGGAATGGGAAAGAGGCGGTGTCAAAAGAGGATGCGGGTAGGCCATACCGTAACAAACTCGGAGGAGAATTCAGCAAAAGTGAATTCGATCGATTGGTTCGATTTCCTCGGACAGGAGCTTTTGGGGAAAGTCGAGGTCCCTCAACCCCTTCCATCATTAGAAACATACCATATTGAGTCCCCAATTGCCAGTTGACGACTAAAGTGAGGTGGAGATGGAAGGAAAAAAGGATCTACCAGAAATAACACGATACCGGCGAAATGTTCGAGAAAGGCCGGCACAGCCTGGCTCGATTTCTCGAAACATTAAAATATAGACGAAAAGTAAAAATAAATCAATATCCGCCCTGAATCACACTCGTGCAAGGGGAAGGGGAAAAGACGTTTCAATCCAGGCGTCGATAGTCCCCGGCGGTATGCCAGTCCTGACAGCTGAGTCCATTCAGATCCCAAACGATCTGTCCGGCGCGGAGGGTCATATGGCATTCCAGCCTCTGGGATCCCTTGATGCGGGCCCGGCCGGAATCGACGAAGCCAAAGTCTCCCTGCTGCAGGGCAAAGACGGCCACATCCGCTTCAGCACCAACGGTCAGGTGGCCCAATTCTGGGCGACGGATGACCTCGGCGGGTTTCTGTGTCGACCGATAGACGACCTCCTGCAAG
>Ga0233430_1004213_pt1 | contig 13541 bp, 9 predicted proteins | sample SI_118_April2016_2_FD_179883 | JGI IMG/M metagenome (GOLD analysis project Ga0233430, IMG submission 179883) | Seawater microbial communities from Saanich Inlet, British Columbia, Canada - SI_118_April2016_150_MG | ecosystem: Environmental > Aquatic > Marine > Inlet | place: Canada: British... | reverse complement strand
AAGTTTTTATATACTAGCTCTTATGGATCTAAAGTCCAAGATTAGAGAAATTCCCGACTGGCCTATCAAGGGCGTCAACTTTAAAGACATTACTACTTTGTTGGAAGACAAAGATGTGTTTCGTGAAGTCATAGACAGAATGTGCAAGCAGTTTGAGGGAGAAAAAATAGACAAACTGGTGGCTATCGATGCTCGCGGATTTCTACTGGCTTCTGCTATGGCCTACAAAATGAAAACTGGTTTATGCATTGTGCGTAAAAAAGGCAAACTACCTGCCCAAGAAATTGAAGAGTCTTACCAAAAAGAGTACGGACTAGATACTCTCACCATGCACCGCGATACAATCAAAAAGGGTGAACGAGTTGTCATCGTAGACGACCTGCTGGCAACAGGTGGCACAATGCTAGCCACAATTAAATTGGTTGAAAAGTTGGGTGGAATAATTGTTGGAGTAAGCCTGATCATTGACCTACCTTTCCTAGGAGGAAGCAAAAAAATCAAAAAGTATCATCCAAAGTGGCTAGTTAGTTATGCCTCGGAATAAAACTAAAATAGGTATTATTGGCGGTAGTGGCCTGGATGATCCCAAACTACTAGACAACTTTAAGCTAGTAACTGTCAAAACCCCCTACGGTAAACCATCGGATAAATTAATCACTGGTCAGATTGGAGGCAACGATGTAATCATTTTAGCCCGTCATGGCAGAAAACATAACATTGCACCCACTCAAGTCCCTTATAGAGCTAATATCTGGGCGTTAAAAAAACTCAACTGCGACCTCATTCTAGCCACTACCGCCTGTGGCTCTTTGCAGAACAAGTACAAACCAGGACAAATAGTTTTCTTGGATCAATTTATAGACTTTACCAAACAAAGAAAGCTTACTTTCTTTGACAAAAGCAAAGTAGTTCATACTCCAATGGCAGAACCCTTTGATGCCAGCATTAGAAAAGAGCTAATCAAATTGGCAAAGAAATTGAAACTACCCCATCACCCCAAGGGAACCATGATTACTATCGAAGGACCCAGGTTTTCCACTAAAGCAGAGTCCAAGATGTTTAAAATCTGGGGGGCAGATTTAATCAATATGTCTACAGTGCCAGAAGTAACTTTGGCCAACGAACTTGGTATTCCCTATCAGTCCATCGCCATGGTCACCGACTACGACTGCTGGAAAGAAACAGAAGAAGCCGTTACATTTGAAATGGTGCTCAAAACCATGAAAGAAAACGGTCAAAAAGTTAAACAACTACTAATTGAATACTTGTCTTAATCTTCTTCATCTTCATTATTAAAACGCAAACTGTAATTGAATTTACAGATTTGTTTGGCGAGTGTGACATAATCATCATATGATAAAAAAAGGACAACTAGCCCCCATTAAGATAGAAGTACTGGACGAAACTGGTCAGCCAGTTTCCCTTTCTAGTATTTTAGGCAAGCCAACAATTATCTACTTCTACCCCAGAGACAATACTCCCGGTTGCACAAAAGAAGCTTGTAGCTTTAGAGACTATAACCAGGAGCTAGTTAAAATGGGTGTGCAGGTAATAGGCATAAGTGGAGACTCTGTAGAATCTCACAACAAGTTTAAAGAAAAACACCAACTCAACTTCCCACTTTGGTCCGATCCTGAACGAAAACTAATTAAAGCATTTGGCGTACTTAAAGAAAAAACCATGTTTGGTAAAAAATTCCAAGGTATCGTCCGAAGCACATTTTTACTAGATAAAACTGGCAAAGTACTTTACGTCTGGCCCAAGGTGAAAGCAGATGGACATGCGCAAGAAATTTTAAATTTCATTTTAGAAAATCTTTAACTACGCCTTACTTACGCTGTACCCTAAACCCTTGATCGTCTGTTCCAATTTTGTTGGACCAACTTTTTCTTTATCATACTCAATTTCTACTCTGGATTTAGCATAGCTAGTTTTAGCATCAATCACTCCCTCCAAATCTTCTAGCTCTCCATCTATAGTTAAACTGCAACTTGTGCAGTGCATGCCATCAATCTTGAAACTTACGGTCTCACCTTGTGGTTTTTTCTTGAATATACCAAACATTTCTCTTCCTCCTAGATTACTTCCAGCGTACCAGAATACATACCCATCGAACAGGTAAAGGTAAACCTGCCTTTATTTTGAGGAGTAAAAGTGAAGGACTGGGAGTCTGTAGATTTTAAGAATGTATTAATCCCATACTCCTTCAAGACAAATGCTAGGGCACAAGAGTATGTTTCGTTGCTATTTAATGTTAACTTGACTGGCACACCTTTTTTTACCTTCACATAGTTGGGTTGATAGCCTCGACTCAAGACATTAATTGTTACCTCCTGCACACCATCTGTCTCCATAGTAGTTAAAGCTTGAGCTTCTCTGTCACCAGAAAAAATACCAGCCACAGGTCTCACTATACTGTTCAAAGTGATAGGTGAGCCCAGTACTAACAAAACTCCATTGATGCTGTATGCCGCCATAGCTATTAGGACAATTGAGGTAAATCTAGTAAAGTTTTTATACCAACCCTCACTCAACTTGGCTGCCGCTACTCCTAAAATGGCAAACAAAGGTGAGGTGCCCAGAACGAATGCAAACATGATTAATGCTCCAGAAACAGGATTGCCTGTGTTAATGGCCAACACCTCCATAGCTTGGGTTACTCCACAAGGTACAAAAACGGTTAAAAACCCTAAAATACCTGGAGCAAACAAGGCCTGACTTCTACTCGAATTTCTAACAAATCGTCTAATAAACTTTGGCGGCTGAAACACCACGTACCTAAAGATAGGATGAACATCCAGTAAATTCATGGCAGTTGCCAACATAAAAATAGCAGTAAATACTTGAAATGCTAACCTAACTCCCAAACTTAAAGTAATAGCCGAACCCAACAACCCTAGAAGGAAGCCTAGTATAGTGTGAGAGGTCAGCTTGGCTGCCAAAAACATCAGCACTGGTTGCCAATCTAATTTATCAAACGATTTCAATGAAAAATTCTTTTTTTCAAGAGATTTAAGATACTTTTGTTTTTTGGCAGCCTTTTGTTTTTGTTGGTCCGAAAGCAACTCATCACGTTCTTGGTCTTTTTGGTTGGCTATAACACTCGTCAGCAACCCTCCCTGCATAGCCAAACAAGATAGTCCACCTGTAGTTAATCCGGTTAAAAATATTACAAGTAAGTTCATGAGTTAACTCCTAGTTTAATTTTACTCTTTTTAACCTCAAAGCGTTTGTAACAACGCTCACACTAGAGAAAGCCATGGCAGCTCCCGCCAACATGGGATTTAATACTAGACCAAAAGCAGGATATAAAACTCCCATAGCTACCGGGATCAAGACCGCATTGTAGGCGAAAGCCCAAAACAAGTTCTGCTTAATATTACGCATGGTAGCTTTACTTAACCCAATTGCCGTTGGTACCAAACTCACATCACTTCGCAGTAGGGTTATTCCAGCCGACTCAATGGCTGCATCTGTGCCTCCACCCATAGCAATACCAACGTCTGCAGCAGCTAGAGCTGGAGCATCATTAATGCCATCACCCACCATAGCCACCACCCCATACTTCTCTCTTAACTCTTTGACTGTTTTTGCCTTATCTGCCGGCTGTACTTCTGGCACCACTTGACTAATACCCACCATATCTGCAATTACTTTAGCAGTTTGTTTGTTATCACCAGTCAGCATAATGCTATCTATACCCATTTTGTTAAGCGAACTAACAACCGCAGGCGAAGCTTGTCTCATCTTATCCGCAATTCCAAACAAAGCCACAACTTTAAAACCAAAACTCATCAACACCACAGTTTGACCTTTTGATTTCATTTCATTTATCTGACTAACATTTTTTTCTGATAATTTAACGCCATACTTTAAAAGTAATTTTTCATTTCCAACAATCACATTTTGCTTTCCAGCACTGGCCATAACTCCTCCACCACTCACATCGATAAAGTTGGTAACTAAAATCTTTTTACCAGCCGTTGTTTGCTCATCTGCAAAAGCCACCAAAGCCCCAGCCAAAGGATGGTGAGATAGCTCTTCAACTGCTTTTAACACTGCCAAGCTTTCTAATTTATCCTTGGTTTCAAAATGTGCAGTTTGAACAACTGGCCTACCTTGAGTTAAGGTACCAGTTTTATCAAAAACTACAGCTTTAATTTTGTGGGCGGTTTCTAGCGCTCTAGCATCTTTAATTAAAATGCCCAAGTTTGCTCCCTTACCCATGCCTACCATCAAAGATGTGGGAGTGGCCAAACCCAAAGCACAAGGACAAGCAATGATCAGCACATTGATCATACTAACTAATGCAAACAAAAAACGAGGCTCTGGACCAACAAGCATCCAAGTAATAAATGTCAATAATGATAGACCAATCACCACCGGCACAAAATATGAAGCAATAGTATCAACCAAAGCTTGAATGGCAGGTCTGGAACCTTGGGCTTCTTTGACCAATTTAATAATATTGGCCAGCATAGTTTGACTACCCACTTTAACCGCTTTCATCTCAATACTGCCAGATTGATTTAAAGTAGCTCCCACCAAGTTATCACCAACGTTTTTGGATACAGGCAAACTCTCACCGGTGACCATACTTTCGTCAACAGAAGTTTCCCCTTTCACCATCTCACCATCCACAGGAATCTTTTGACCAGGTTTAACCAATAGCACATCTCCCACCTGCACCTCATTTATACTCACCTCAACCCAATCTCTCCCTTGTTTGACAAACGCTGTCTTGGCTTGAAGATTAAGAAGTTCTTTAATAGCAGAAGATGTCTGGGCTTTAGCCCTTATTTCCAAGTACTTACCCAACAAAACAAAAGTAATGATGGCTGCTGATGCCTCAAAATATACATGCGTTTCCAAACCATACTTCATCAGCCACCCTCCAAAAAGAGTTACAAAGAGTGAATAAAAATAGGCCACAGACGTTCCCAAAACTACCAAAGTATCCATGTTAGTAGTCTTGTTTTTTAATCCAGACCAAGCACCCAGATAAAACCGTTTACCCGCCCAGAACTGGACGGGAGTTGCCAACAACAGCATCCACCAGGGATGACTTAAGATACCCGGTAGACCAGGAATCATGCTGGACATTAAAACCAAAGATAATACTCCACCCACCATTACCTTTTTCTTCAATGAACCTAGCTCCCGGGCTCTCTCCAGCTGGGCAGTATCATCAGTACCATCCTCATCTAACCTCGCCTTATATCCCAAAGAACCAACCACCTTGACCAACTCTTTTTGAGAAGTTTTTTTTTCGTCAAAAATAACTGTAGCCTGTTCATTGGCATAATTAACACTCGCCTCCAAAACACCTTTTGTCTTATTCAATCCTCTACCAATATTACTAGCACAACTGGCACAGTGCATACCAGACACATGGAAAGATAGATTAGTTGTTTTAGACATATTTTTCTGGCTCCTTATTAAACTGCTTTAAACAGCCACTAGCACAAAAATAGTAATCTTTTCCTTGGTGATGGGTATGAAAGCCAGCAGTTTTGGGTGACACTCTCATCTCACATACTGGATCATGAGTTAATGGTGTGAGGTCTTTCATCTTCATAGACAACTCTTTATCTAAATCTGGATATTGATTCTGATCTATAAGTATCTGACGAAGTAAGTCACTAGCCTCGATAATTTTAGGATCACCTAGTTTGTAGTAGACCTGCTTGCCTTCTCTACGTGTCACAACCACTTGAGCTTCTCTTAAAATCATTAAGTGTTGACTGATGTTGCTTTGAGGCAGATCCAACATGTTGTGAATATCGCCAACTGGTAGCTCCTGGTCTCGAATCAAATGAATTATTTCTAGTCTCTTGGGGTGAGCTAGCGCTTTGAGTAGTCCAGCATGAAGTTTAAATATCTCGTCGTACATATTCGGTATTGTGAATATGTATTTTGAAATGTCAATGGGTAATTATTACTTAATCATTCTGCTTCATAACATTGATAATTTGACCTATACTTCAACCCCCTGCTTGTTTTTATTCTCAATAATGCTCATACTTATCTCAATGCTAAATACTTGTTTTAAACAGGGATTATCGGTGGGTTTGTTGAACAAAAGTTTAATAACAACTCTGCTTTTTCTTACCTTTGTCTTTCCTGCCACTATTAATGCGGCTCTACCCTCCACAATTGACCTTAATTCCACTTCTGCTGATGTGACTATTTATGGAGATGATGTTGATGATTACTCTGGTGTTTCAGTTGCCACTGGTGATATTAATGGAGACAATGTTAACGATATAATCATTGGAGCCTATATGGCCAATCCGGCTGCTGGTAATGATGCTGGTGAAACCTACATTATTTACGGCAGTGACAATCTGTCTTCAACCATTGACCTTGATTCTGTTTCAGCTGATGTGACTATTTATGGAGATGATTTTAATGATCGTTCTGGTTGGAGTGTTGCCACTGGTGATGTTAATGGTGACAATGTCGATGATGTAATTATAGGAGCCTATGGTGCCGATCCAGCTGGAGGTAGTGGTGCTGGTGAAACCTACATTATTTACGGTAGTGATAGTCTGCCTTCAACCATTGACCTTAATTCTGTTTCAGCTGATGTGACTATTTATGGGGATGATATTGATGATGAATCTGGTTGGAGTGTTGCCACTGGTGATGTTAATGGTGATAATGTTGATGATGTAATTATTGGAGCTCGTTATGCTGATCCAGCTGGAGGTAGTGGTGCTGGTGAAACCTACATTATTTACGGTAGTGATAGTCTGCCTGCCACCATTGATCTTAACTCTACTTCGGCAGATGTGACTATTTATGGGGATGATGATGGTGATCAATCTGGTTCGAGTGTTGCCACTGGTGATATCAACGGTGACAATGTTACTGACCTAATTATTGGAGCCCGTCGTGCTGATCCAGCTGGAGGTGAGAATGCCGGTGAAACTTACATTATTTACGGCAGTGATAGTCTGTCTTCTACCATTGATCTTAATTCTGTTTCAGCTGATGTGACTATTTATGGAGATGATGCTAGTGACAATTCTGTTTCAGTTACCACTGGTGATATTAACAGTGACAATGTTGACGATGTAATTATTGGATCCTATGGGGCTGATCCAGCTGGAGGTGATAATGCTGGTGAAACCTACATTATTTACGGCAGTGATAGTCTGTCTTCTACCATTGATCTTAATTCTGTTTCAGCTGATGTAACTATTTATGGAGATGATGAGTATGATTACTCTGGTACCTCAGTTGCCACTGGTGATGTTAATGGTGATAATGTTGCTGACCTAATTATTGGAACCCATCAGGCAGATCCAGCTGGAGGTAGTAATGCTGGTGAAACCTATGTTATCTATGGTTTTGTTAGCAACACTGCTCCTTCTTCACCCACGATTGATAATTTTAATGATAGTACTTGGGGAGCAGATAACACTCCTACTTTGCAGTTTGATCTCTCCGATCCTGACATTGGTGACATAATTAAGTATCAGGTTCAGATAGATGATAATGCAGATTTTTCATCCACAGTGGTTGACGTGACTGAAGGCAGTGGTAGCGCTAGTCCTCGGAGCAATGTTCAATACACCCCTTCAGCTTTAGATGATGGTTCCTATTACTGGAGAGTCAAGGTTATAGATGATAATGATGCTCAAAGTTCTTGGACTACTGCTAATAGTGGAGCAATTGCTTTTAAAATAGATACTACCTCTCCTTCTACTCCTGGTATACCTACCTATAGTGACTCTACCTGGAGTTTTACTGCTTCCACAGATGCAGGAGCCGGACTTCATGCAACTCCATATACAGTTGAATGGTGTGATAACTCAAGTTTCACTAGTTGCTCTAGCTATACAGATACTTCAGACACTAACTCATACACTCACTCTACAGATCTTGCAGATGGTACTTGGTACTTTAGGATTAAAGCTAAAGATGCGCTAGATAATGAATCAAGCTATTCAAGTAATGGTTCAACTACTATAGACTCCACCGCTCCAGTCTCTATTGATCTATCCAGTCCAGGTAATGATTCCTACACCTCTTCTTCAAGACCTACCTTTAAATGGAAAGCTACTTCTGATGCTACTTCAGGTTTATCCAAGTATAAGGTAGAGATAGATAATCCTTCTCTGGGTTCATCTCAAGTATCTGGAGATTTCGTTATTGATAACATTCCAGTATCTAGAACCACTACCTATGAGACAGATAAATATATAGTCCAGTACGAAAACTTTGATGATGCAGACGATGATAACAACTACATCTCTGTCTACACCAAGTCCCATAGAGACTGGGAAACTTCACAAAATGATGGTCAATTAAGAGAAGGTAGGGTAACTTGGAAGGTAGCAGCGGTAGATACAGCTGGAAATGAAACATCTTCTAGTAGAACTATATTTGTAGATAGAACAGGTCCTAAGGTAGAACTAAACGAGTTAAATGACCTAGTAGATGTACCTGAAGGAGAGAGTTACTTTGCTACCACAGACTCTACTCCAACCATTAAGGGTAAGATTATAGATCGTCTAGCAGGAGGAGATACATCTTTAAACCAAGATACTAATGGTCCAAGAGTAGTTAGTGGGCCTCGTGAGATATACATCAGGGTAGAACAAGAAAAAGCGTTATCCAGTAAGTTACTCTCTATCTACAAGGTTAATATAGAAGACCAGTACTACACCTGTGGAGGAGATAAGATCACAGACAACTCCAAACAAGAGTGTGATAAATACGCATCTTTTGAGTACACCTATCCAGATAGTCTAGAGCTTGGAACATACAAGATCACAGTAGAAGGTAAAGATAGAGTTGGTAACTCATCTAGCCAAACAATTAATCTTAAGGTAACTACTCTACCCCAGATATTAACTAAAGAAGAACTAGAGATCATAGAAGAAGAGTTGCAACTAGCTCTAGATGAAGGAATCATAACACTAGAAGAAAAAGAAGAGATGGCAGAGGTACTTGAGATAACTAAACCTACCCTAACAGCTACACCTAGTGCTCTAGCCAGTACTGGAAAGAAAGCTATTAATAATGGAAAGAGTGTACTAAAGGAAACTGGTACCTTAATATCTTCTATCTTTTCAGACATTGGTAGTGGTATAGGGCATGTGGGAGATACTGCAGGACAGGGATACATCAATCTAGCTAACAACTCTCCCAAAGCAATAAAGACCATCATGCTAGGTGCTAGTAACGGATTCACTACCGTTACTACAAGTACTGGAATAGCTATAGATAACACCAAGGGTTGGATAGCAGGCATTGCCTTTGATCTAGGAGAGAAAACAAAGGGTATCTCCGATGGCATGGCTATGACCTTTATTAAGATAGGCTTCTCTCTTTTAACCGAACCAACCAGTATCTCCCAGGTTACAGCTATAGCTACCTCACCTACTACAGCAGTTATCTCTTGGGAAACTAACCAACCGGCTAATGGTAAGGTTAATTATGGTCTAGAAGATGGTATCTACTCCATGGAATCACAGACAGAAGAAAGAACTACTACCCATGAGTTTACTCTTACCAACCTAGAACCAGACACTCTCTACCACTACGAGGTGATGTCCCACAACAAGAACTACGTCTACGACGCTAATAGGCAGTTTAGGACTCCAGAATAATAGAAGTGTTCTCTCCAAGTATTTAAGTGAATATATCTTATAACCTTTACTTATAGTGATACTGTGCTATACTGTCATCTGTTAATTAAAATAGCCAATGGGTTGAAGCTAGCGCTTTCATTTTTGATAATTAGATAATTTCTTTTCAAACTTTTCGCTTCTTGTCTTTTACCTCTTGCATCTAGTCAATAATCCGCAAGCAAGTATCTTGCCCCTAGATGATCTATTTAAGAAAGAAGCAAATATGTATCGTGGTCGTCGTTCATTTTCGAACTCAAACAGAAATTTTCGTGGTGGAAATAGAAGTAACTTCTCTAGAGGTAGGGGCAGAGCTGGAGGTAGAGGTTTTGGATCTTTCGATCCATCAAATTTAGTCAATAAAGATGTGATCAAAACATCCAGACCAAGTTATGTAGTCCAAAACACTTTTGAAGGCTTTGATATCGATCCTCAACTTAAACAAAATGTTTTAGAAAGAGGCTACCAAGAGCTAACTCCAATTCAAGATCAAATCATTCCAGCTATCTTGGAAGGTAAGGATGTGGTGGGTATTGCCAGCACAGGTACAGGTAAAACTGCTGCCTTTTTAATCCCACTTATCAACAACCTAGTTCAAAATAGATCTGGCAAAGTTTTAATCATGGCTCCAACTAGAGAGTTAGCTGTTCAAATAGATTCCGAGTTTAGAATCTTTGCTCAAGGAATGAAGTTATATTCTAGTCTTTGTATAGGCGGAGCATCAATCAGACAACAAATTTCTTCTTTAAGACGAAATCCAGACTTTGTAATTGGCACACCTGGAAGATTGATTGATCTTGAAAAACGTCGTATGTTTGATCTTCGTGCTTTCTCTGCCATTGTGCTAGATGAAGTTGATCAAATGTTTGACATGGGCTTTGTTCATGACATGAAGTACGTCATTTCTCGCCTACCAGAACAAAGACATTCGTTATTTTTCTCTGCTACCTTACCTGGCAAGCTCAACGATTTAGTCCACAGTTTCTTAAGAAATCCTGTGACTATTAAGGTCGAAGCCCAAGACTCTGCAGCCAATGTAGAACAAGATATTGTGAAAATTAATGGTCAATCCAAAGTAGATATTCTGCATGACCTGCTTATTAAAGAAGGTTTTGATAAAGTTCTAGTCTTTGGTCGCACCAAACATGGTCTAGATAAACTGGCTAGAGTTTTGTTTGAAAAAGGATTTAAAGTAGCCGCAATTCATGGCAACAAATCCCAAGGTCAACGCCAAAGAGCTTTGAGACAGTTTAAAGATAACTATGTTCAAGTTCTACTGGCCACAGATATTGCTTCAAGAGGTCTAGATATAGATAGAGTGACTCACGTCATTAACTACGATCTACCCCAAACTTACGAAGACTATATTCATAGAATCGGTAGAACTGGCAGAGCCAATCAAACCGGCACTGCACTAAGTTTTGTAGATTAAGCCAAATCGTTTTCTAACGACTATCTTTCTGGAGTATTAAACTTCCTATTGGCATCGTAGACGTAGGTTTTTGCCTGACTCATAACTTCAAAATGGTAGGTTGTACTTGGCTTTAGATCATCCAAAATAAATTCGTGCTCTTTACTTAACTTGGTAGTTTGGGTGTCATATTCATAACTTTCGTCCAGACCATAATTTACTTTGCCTGTGGCTGGCTGATTGGTCTGCCAGGATATTTCTGCCTGGGTGGGTGATAATACTAATACTTTAACCCCAGATATTGTAGTAGGTTCATCAACCAATGCGTAACCAAAATTGACTATCAACAAGCCCACGTCATCCGAAACATCTTGCATTTTTTCACCCGTTACAAATAGTTGTTTAGAAACTCCATTCTTGATATTTTTAACCCTCTGACCAAGAGCTATTTGTTTTTTTGTCTCATTTATTCGCTCCTCAAAACTATCCACTTTTGTGCTCACAACCGGACCAACCTGTTCAACTTTTTCTTCTGCATTTTCCAAAATTGATGTAGATACTCCTTTAACACTACCTGTTAATCTTTTTAAATATGCTATAGAAGTTTCCAATGGATTATTTTTTTGTGACACTTCAACTGGCTCTATGTCTTCTAGCTCAATCTCGGTTTTAATTGTTTCTTGTTCAATGACTTCATCAACAAAAGATATCTCTTCAACAACTTCTGGTTCTAGTTCTTGATACTGAGTGGTGGTAATTTGCTTGATATTAGACCACTCCCCAGGCATACAACCATTTTGACCTCGTACTTTAAAGTAATAAGTCTTGCCAGGATTTAATAATTTAACTGTATAGCTTTGCACTCCTAAAGAACCCAGATCAACCTCAACTCCGTGTTGCTCGGCATTACTGTTTTCATCAGAATAGCTGATAAAATAATTGCTATTTCCTAAAATAGGGGTGAAATATATCGATGCCGTATTCTCTGTAGTATCTATCTGAAATAAATCTGGCTTGCCATCAATGATGGCATTGGAACAGACTGGAGCTGCGACTAAATTCGACGAATCATCTGTTGAGTTAGAACTGTCTTCTACAGCTGGAGTTGGAGATGGAGTCGCAGTTGGAGATGTCGATGGAGTTGGAGTAGGAGATGCTGATGGAGCTGGAGTTGAGGTTGGAGTTGGAGTGGGATCGGCTGCAGTAGTAAAACTCCAAGTGGTTGTATCAGAAATACCAGTGTAAATATTTGCTGACAAATCAGTAAAAGCTCCAGAATCTATCAACACGTAATATTCTGTGCTGGCTTCAAGATTTGTGCTTGGATCAATGGTAACCGTACTACTCGAAACAGTCACTAAACTGGTATTATCTGCAGCAATTGTTTCCACCGTACTATCATCGCTGGTTTTTTTAATAGTAATATTTTTGCTTGCCACTGCCTGCATATCTCGATTAAAAGTAGCCACTAGATTGCTGTCTTTGGCAATATCCGTACTATCATCAACTGGAGAAAGAGTATCAATTCCCGGATTAACCCCCGCCAACTCCTTAACTTCATCCTCTGTAATAGCTCTGTCATAAACTCTTAACTCGTCCATCGAACCGTCGTAGTTTCTCTCTCCTGTATTTGAAGCCGCAATATTAAATCCCCCAACTCCATCATTCATAGTAATACTAGCTGGTTGAGTACGATTGAGTGTGCCGCCAATATAAAAACGAACATTTGAGCCATCAAATGTCACCGCCACATGTTGCCACGTATCGAGAGATAAATTGCTTGTACTTTCATAATCATTGGGAGAAGTGTCATAAACCATTAGAGCTATCCTCTGGCGGTAAGTTGAGTTACCTTGAGAACCAATGCGGAAACAAAAAGTTGAGGCAGCAGCTGTCTCATCACATAGCAAATTGTGAATATATGCATCACCAGAATCTCCCCAAGATTCTGGCCTGATCCAGGTTGTTACAGAAAAGGCATTGCCGGAAAAATTAATGTCTCCAATACCTGTTATTCGATCATCACTGCCATCAAAATTCATAGCATAAGGATTGGAAGTAGACAATGTTGGTTTAACAGTCCCATCCCATTGAGGTAAATTATTTGCACCTCCAGAACCAGCTTTTTCTCCATCGGCGGAGCCCTGTGCATCACACAAATCTTCACTACCTACGCATGTATCTGCTACACCCTCGTCAAACTTCCAGTAACTCACCAAATTATCACTCACTCCAGCAAACACCGTAGATACCAACTGCACACTCAAAATAGAAGCAATTAATACCACCAAAAAAGAGATGAAAATGGGCAATTTTTTCATTACTACTACTATATTAACAAATTATAGAAAGACTTAATATAGATAAAGAAAAGCAGTCAAATCTATTAGGTTTTACTCACCCATAGCTTCGTTCCACAGTCTCTTAAAACTCTAATTAGTTATATCATCAGTCCCGCCAGGGAAATAGTGATCATAGACTGTTGTTGT
>Ga0233430_1004196_pt1 | contig 13595 bp, 12 predicted proteins | sample SI_118_April2016_2_FD_179883 | JGI IMG/M metagenome (GOLD analysis project Ga0233430, IMG submission 179883) | Seawater microbial communities from Saanich Inlet, British Columbia, Canada - SI_118_April2016_150_MG | ecosystem: Environmental > Aquatic > Marine > Inlet | place: Canada: British... | reverse complement strand
GTCCGGGCGACATAGCAGGTACGGACGGGATTGCCCTGTTGCCACATGGAGGCGACAGAAATGATTTTAGCCCCGGCGAAGTCAGTGGCGCTGCCGGATCGGAATGCCTGGACAATTTGGCGTTTGCCGCCAAACTGGCCGGGACGGGAGTTCTGGATGGCATGGTGTTTGCGCCCTTGAACAAGGCTTCGTTGCATGCCGGTGGCCTTCAACACGAAGATGAAACCAGGTATCTGCAAGATGTCATGGGCTTCACGGGCTCAGTGGGTGAACTCAATGTATCCAACAATTTGTGGACCAGTCGTGTCACCAGTCACGTGCCGTTGAAGGATGTTGCAGGTTACATCACTGAAGACAGTATTCTTGAGGCTGTGGAATTGCTGCACACGGCGGTCAAGGCGTCAGGTGTTGAAAGCCCACGGCTCGGTCTTTGCGCGCTCAATCCACATGCAGGGGATGGTGGCAACTTCGGTCGGGAGGAAATCGATGTTATCGCGCCGGCCATTGATGTTGTTCGCGCACAAGGACTGGATGTTACCGGCCCCTGGCCCAGCGATACTGTTTTTCTGCGGGCCCGCAATGGTGATTTTGACGGCGTCGTCACGATGTATCACGACCAGGGGCAGATCGCCATGAAGCTGATGGGCTTTGCCTCCGGGGTAACTGTAGCCGGTGGCTTGCCCATTCCTGTAACCACCTGCGCACATGGGACAGCATTTGATATCGCCGGGCAGGGGATTGCCGGAACAGGATCTATTTCAGCTGCATGGGATTTATGTAGCCGGATGGCAGCCTCAAGCTGACAAACTATTCAGCCGCCTTGCGTCTGCTTTCAAAGGCACATGTCATTTATTTGGTTCCTGCATTCGGGGCAGCAAAGTATCCGCAATGGACGCGAAGATTGCAGAATCGCTATAGCCCGCAGATTTCGCAATATAGGTCAAAGATCGATTGTCATATTGCGTGTCACCGCGCGGGAAACCAATTACGTCCTGGGGCAGGATATCGAAACCGGTGATACCCAACTTGTTAATAACTGAGTTTGACGTATCACCACCAACTGTCACCAGATGAGAAATCGGCAATAAATCCATGAAAAGCCGTGCTGTTTCTGCAAGGTTATCGGCAGCCTCATCGCGGGTGATAAGTGAAGAGCCCCTGACAATTTTCAGGACAATAATCGCTTCTTCGACGGAATTGATATCAACATCGATCCGGTTGCCGTTGGCTGCGTCCACAACCACAACATCCTGACGGGAAGACGTAAGGGCGCGGACCTGGTTGCTGATTTCCGGTAATGTTGATCCCACAACAAACAACATTTTTTGGTTGCCTGATGGTGATGGCTTTGGCGGGATCAGATTGGTGCGTTGTGACGGGATCAGAAAACGTGCGAAGGCATGGGCCAGGCCAGCCGATCCAACCGGCAATATCGAATTTCCCTGGGCGATTACCCAGCGGGCTGTGCGCGTCAGATCTTCTTCGAGCAATATGTCTGGGAGGTAGACGCCAGCCGGTGGGGTTTCCGGTAAATTCTGGGTTGAAAGGCCACTGAAGACCAGAACATCACCAAAAGTCTCTCGAATTGCTGCAGGAATATCCGATGGTGGCGGGGTAGGTGTGCGGGAATAGTGTGTGTCTCGCAAGGGGATGCCATCGACAAAAATCCGCCCACCTGATGTGATGCGTTTGTGGCTCGGATAAGCGGGCGCGATGACCGTCCGCTCCAGTCCAAGCTCCTCCAAAATCACAGATGTTTCCGAGAGGATTTGGCCCCTGAAGGTGGAGTCAATTCTTTTCAGGATCAATCTTGGGTCGAGGGTGACCAGACGACGGGCCAGGGCGCGGATGATTGCGCTGCTTTCTTCGGTTGTGCAATTGCGTGTCTGGCTATTGAAGGCGACGACGTCATATCCCTGCACTTCGGTTTCAGACCAGTTATTCACATCCGCGATGACGCGTGTTTTGAAGCCCTGTCTTGCGAACGCAGCCGTGCTTTCAACGGCACCGGTTAAATCATCAGCGATGATCAAAACAGTATGATTTGATGGATTTGTCACGCGATTATGAACTGTATTTTCTGGTTGAGAATGTCTTCAGCGCCCGGCTGCAGGTGTAATTGTACCGCCACCGAGATGCTGTTCGGTTGGTGTCATTTCAATAAGGCCAATATTTACACGCCAGGGCGCACCTACTGCATACATGATAGCGTTGGAAATATCCTCTGGCTGCATGACTTCGAAACCCGACACCATTTTCGCTGCAAGTTTTTCATCATCGATTGCCTTGCCGAAAAATTCGGTCTCGATCCGACCTGGACAAACTTCGGTAACACGAATACCTGTGCCAGCAAGTTCAAGCCGAAGATTTTGACTCATCAGATGAACGGCACCTTTGCTGGCACCGTATATCGTTGAATTTACGGGATAGAGGCCGGCAACTGACCCGATATTAAAGATGTGACCGCAGTTGCGTTCTCTCATGCCACCAACGCAGGCTCTGACGACGTGCAGCGCCGACAAGACATTGACTTCAATTGTCAGGTTGATCTCATCGGCTGGTGTTGTTGAAAAGTTTTCAAATCCACGACCAAGACCGGCGTTATTTACCAGGATGTCTGTATCGATTTTCCCCAGAGTCTCATACAAGGCGTCCTGATCGCGCAAATCCAGGACATGCGGGATGCATCCGGTTTCAGCAGCCAGGGCTTCCAACCTGTCTTGTCGCCGGGCGACAGCATGAACTTCTTTTCCGGCAGCCGCCAGGTCGCGCACCACGGCGGCACCAATCCCGCTCGAAGCACCCGTTACAAGAGCAGTTTTATAGTCTTCAAGGGCCATCAGATGTGTTTCCGGTTAAAATAGTATTTTCGAATTCTGCATAATGCCGCACTTGCGCAGAACAGGGAAGGAACACATGCGATGTTTTCTATTTGATCGTGGACATGAGTGCAGAATTGTCACGGGAAAATTTAGTTGTCTTGCTTATTATATCTATGGTGACTAAATTAGTCTTTCCGACAACTGGCACAAGAAAACGGGTTCATGGAAGACGACAAACAAAATTTTGGTATTTTGCTGCATGATGTCGCCCGCATGATGCGGGTGGGATATGACCGTCGAATGAAGCCACTTGGTCTTACCCGTTCACAATGGTGGGTGTTGAACCGGCTCTATTTTCTGGAAGGTACAAGACAGTCAGAACTGGCTTCCGAACTGGATATCGAAAAGGCGACGCTGGGACGATTGCTTGATCGCCTGGAGAGTAAGGGTTGGGTTGTGCGCAAGCCTGACCCAACAGATCGTCGTGCCAAACGGGTTTACCTGACCGATAAAGTCGAACCAACAATGCGGATTATGCGACAACGAGCAACCGAAACAAATACAGAGGCTTTGGCCAGCCTGACGTCCTCTGAGCAAAAACAAATGATCAAGATGCTGTTGCGTATCAGGGGAGACCTGGCGGATCTGTATTCGCCGGGCGGGAGTTCTGCCAATGACTGAAGATGTCACCATTCATCGCGCAGGTGCGGGTCATGTTCTTCGGTTCATGCTGCGTCTGTTTTTCCTGCTTGGCGTACCCGTGATCGCGGCAATTGCCGGGCTGCATTATTACGCCTCAACGGGCCGACATATCACCACTGAAAATGCCTATGTCAAAGCCCAGAAAACAGCTATCAGCGCCAATATCTCTGCCCGTGTCACCAGGGTACATGTGAAGGAAAATGAGGAAGTCCGCGAAGGGGACTTGCTTTTGGAACTTGATCAATCGGCGCTTGAAGCTGAGCTTAAAGAGGCTGAAGCTGACCTGGCGGTGGTGAAACTGGACATCGCCAAACAACGCGCGACGCTGAAACGGGCACGCGTTGATATCGGTATTGAGAAAGAGAATCTGCGCCATGCCGAGGTGGAGTATTTCCGTCAGGCGAGGTTGGCCAAAACCGGATCGGGCAAATCGACAGATCTCGACAATACCTTGCACGAAGTTGAAGTGGCCCGGCAGGGTATTCGCCAGGCCGAAGCACGTGTACGTGAATTGATTACCGGGTTGGGAGGCAATGAGAACATTCGTGATCAGGATATGCCTGCCTGGAAACTGGCCATGGCAGTTATTGATCGTGTTAAACTCTCGCTGACCTGGACCCGGATCGTGGCTCCTTCGGACGGTGTTGTCGTCAAGGCAACGGTCCGCCCCGGCGAATTTGTGAACCGCGGAAAACCAATTTTTGTGCTGGTCGATCAAAAACGTCCCTGGCTGGAAGCCAATCTCAAGGAAACCCAGCTTGAACGCCTGGTCATTGGCATGCCGGCTACTGTTGTTCTGGATGCCTGGCCTGACCATATCTTTCAAGCGAAAGTCACCTCGGTTGCGCCAGCAACGGGCGCGGAATTTGCACTGTTACCTCCCCAGAATGCGTCAGGTAACTGGGTCAAGGTTGTACAGCGGCTTCCTGTGCGTCTGGAGCTGATGTCGTCCACCGATGCACCGGAACTGCGGGCCGGTATGACAGCATTGGTTAACGTTGATACCGGGCAGGAGCGACAATTGCATCCGCGACTTGAACAACTGATTGCCCTTACTGGCGGGCGGTAGTGAGTACTGCCGAAACCGCAACTGATCCCCCGGTCGGGGAGGGAGGCCTTACCGTCTGGCATGTGACGGTATTGCTAATCCTGACATTTGTCACAATTCTCTATTCCATGACGGTAACAATTGCCAACGTAGCCCTGCCGGATATTCGGGGTGCGTTATCGGCGACCCAGGATCAGATAACCTGGATTGTAACGGCCAATATTGTGGCCACGGCCGTGGCGACGCCCATGACCGGCTGGCTGGCTTCCCGTTTTGGTGTCAGGCCGGTTTTACTGGTCGCAGTTGCGGGATTCACACTGTCATCGGTGCTGTGCGGCGCGGCAACGTCCTTGATGGCATTGGTCGTCTTTCGGGTTGGTCAGGGGCTATTCGGTGCTGCAATGGTACCGGTATCCCAGGCCTTTCTGATGCGCAATTTCCCGAGACACCTTCACAATGCATCTATGTCGATCTGGGCGATGGGTGCCGTCCTCGGCCCGATCATTGCCCCTACTGTCGGCGGTTATTTGAGTGAGGCTTATGGCTGGCGTTGGGTCTTTTTCATGATCGTTCCGTTCGGCATGATCGCTTTTCTGGGTGTCGCACTTGTCATTCGGGAATCTGTTGAACTGGTTCAGACGCGCTTGGATTGGACAGGCTTTTTGTTGTTGTCGCTGGGGATCACTGCTCTGCAACTTCTTATGGACCGTGGGGAGCGCAATGGCTGGCTTGATTCAACAGAAACCTGGGTCGAGACGATTATTGTTGCCGGTGCGCTTTATATGTTCATTGTCCACACCTTCACTGCCCGGAATTCATTCGTGAATCCGAGGTTGTTCCTGGACAGGAACTATAATCTTGGATTAATTCTGGTTTTGTCGTTTGGCATGTTAAATTTCACGCCGATGGTCTTGTTTCCTCCGTTGCTACAGGAATTGCGCGGCTATCCGCAATCGATTATCGGGTTGTTATTGGCAGCACGTGGTGTCGGGACCCTGATTGCTTTTACGTCCATGTATTTTCTGGGGCGGCTGGATCCACGAATACCGATGACATTCGGGTTTGTGTTACAGGGATTGTCCGGGTTTTACATGGCGCAGTTTGATATCAATCTGACAACATGGGGTGTTGGCTGGACAGGATTTGTTCAAGGTGTTGGTGTTGGTTTTGCGTGGATTCCGCTGAGCGTCATTGCCTTTGCGACATTGAAACCGGAAACGATGAATCAGGGTGCCGCATTTTTTCATCTGCTGCGCAATATCGGCAGCAGTATCTATATTTCCTTGTCGGTCGTCGTTTTGCTCCATACTGCAAAGATCCACTACGCTATTTCGACGGAGTGGGTGTCGATCTACAACAAACTCTTCGATATGCCTTTTGTTGCCGGATTGTGGAATGTTTCTTCCACGACAGGACTGGCTGTCTTATCAGGAGAGATACAGCGTCAGGGTCTGATGATCGGCTATATCAATGCGTTTTATCTTTTTGCAGCAACATCGTTCCTGACGGTGCCCTTCATCTTTTTCCTGCGTGTTCCGAAAAAGAAAAAGCCGGTCGGTTAACCCGTAAAAACAGCGTTGTCTTACTTGTTTGTCACATAAAAAAATTGTGCCGGGATCGGTATTTTTCGTTAAACCAGAAGACCAGTTCGCCTATACTTGACTAATCGTCATACAAATGAAATCGGGGAATAGTTCACGCCGTTCCACCTGTAATCCTGGGAGTTACGCCAACATGGCAAATTTGACCGAGCGTTTGAATAATTGTTATGCAAGCGCTGTTCACGATGTATTGCGGGGAATGGGGCGCGACAATTGCGTCCTTCCGCCGCAAATTATTTCCTTGAAACCCGGGGAAAAGTTGGCGGGTGAGATCTACACGATCTCCGGACACGTTGACCGGACACTGACACGTCATGAAAGCTTGCTGGCCTGGACGCAGGTGCTTTCGCGTGTGCCCGGTGGCAAAGTTCTGGTCTGTCAGCCAAATACCAAGGACGTTGCGTTGATGGGCGAACTGTCAGCCCGGGCGCTGATGGTCAAGGACACGCTCGGTTACGTTGTCGATGGGCGATGTCGGGATGTTGATTTTATTCTGGATATTGATTTCCCGGTTTTCTGTGACCTGAACACACCTGCCGATATTGTTGAACGCTGGACATATGACCGGTTGGGCGAAGCAATTACTATCGGGACTGTAACGATTTGCAGCGGAGACTGGCTGATTGCCGACAGGGATGGTGTCGTGATCATTCCGGCGGATATCGCTGAAGAAGTCGTAACAGAAACCGAAGTCGTGATGTCGACCGAGAGTGAAATGCGCGATGCCATTCTCGCCGGGATGGACCCGGAGGCAGCGTACCTCAAGTACGGAAAATTTTGATGGGAAATTCGGCACATGCGAACATCATCTTGTTGGCTCCAACGGACAATGTCGTTGTGGCCTGCGAGGAAATAAGCGCAGGATCATCGATCGAAGTAGAAGGTTCAGTCATTACAGTGAAAAGTGATGTGGGATTAGGCCACAAGATTGCCCGTCATGATATCAATCCGAAGGACAAGATTTTGAAATATGGTGCGCCGATTGGCCGCGCTGTGGATGCGATTGACAAGGGCGCGCATGTCCATGTTCACAATATTGAAAGCGATTATTTGCATAGCCATACAGGACGTCAAAACCCGGAGAATGAAACATGAAAGGTTATTTACGCCAGGATGGACAAAAAGGTATCCGCAATACCGTTGTTGTCGCTTATCTGATTGAATGCGCCCGCCATGTCGCCAACGAGATTGCGCTCGATTTCAGGGGCAGGGATGTGCACGTCATCGGGTTTCCCGGCTGTTTTCCCAACGGTTATGCCTTTGACATGATGTCAAAACTTTGCACCCACCCAAATGTGGGTGCCGTATTGCTGGTATCATTGGGTTGCGAAGGTTTTAACCGTGAAGGTCTGGCGGAAATTGTAGCTGCTTCGGGAAGACCCGTTGAAACACTGGTCATTCAACAAAATGGCGGCACAGCAAAAACAATCGGGAAAGGCTCCAAATGGGTCAGGACGGAACTGGACGCCCTGTCGATGCAAAAACCCGTGGATATGGCCATTGAGGAACTGGTTATCGGTACGATCTGTGGCGGGTCTGATGGAACCAGCGGCATGACGGCCAACCCGGCTATGGGTCGGGCTTTCGATTTGCTTATTGCAGAGGGAGCAGCAGGCATTTTTGAGGAAACCGGAGAGTTGATCGGGTGTGAGCATTACATGGCAGACCGGGCGGCAACACCTGAACTGGGTGCTGAAATCGTAAATTGTGTCGACAAGGCCCGAAGCTATTATGAAACCATGGGATATGGCAGCTTTTCGCCGGGGAATGCGGATGGTGGTCTGAGTACCATCGAGGAAAAATCCATGGGTGCTTATGCCAAGTCCGGCGCCTCACAAATCGTAGGACTGATTAAACCAGGGGATAAACCACCCACCGGGGGGCTTTATTTACTGGATGTCATTCCCGATGGAGAAGTTCGTCATGGTTTTCCTAACATCAATGACAATGCCGAGATTGCCGAACTGATGGCATGCGGTGCGCATTTGAATTTGTTTTCAACCGGGCGAGGGTCTGTTGTAGGTTCTGCGATATCACCGGTCATCAAGGTGTGTGGCAACCCGGAAACCTTTCGCAATTTGAGTGATGACATGGATGTCGATGCCGGGAGAATACTGGAAGGGCGTGCCGATCTGGACGAAGTCGGGCGTGAAGTTCGTGACCTGGTGCTGGCTGTCGCTAACGGGCAAAAAAGCAAATCGGAGATGTTGGGCCACCGGGAGTTCATTTTGGGTTACAAGAGCTTTGAACCCATTGGGCCTGCCTGTCTGCCCAACGTGGCCTGATGAAACGACAACGGGGTGATCAATATGACCACCCCGTATTTACGCGATAAATATGTGTTTCTTCAGGCACCCTGGACCCACGGTGCAACCATGCCCAGGTGATCTTCAACAGATGTAACACCCTCAACGGTCTCGACGGCAATCATCAAAGCCTTGCGTTCATCTTCGGAATTGACCCAGCCCCAAAGTTCAACAGCACCTGAAGTCACGATGACATTCAGTGCGCCATGACTGATCCAGTTTTCATTTTCCAGTTTCGCCAGAATATTTTTACGCAGCTGACGATCATCGACAGATGGTGCTGCGGGGCCCGCATCTTTTGACGCGGCAAGTCCATGAAGAAGGTTGGCACGGCTGACGATACCGACAAGTTTTCCGTCCTGTATTACCGGCACGCGTTTGATACGGCGTTTTTCAAGCAATTGGGCGATATCACCAACCAGCGTTTCTTCATCGACTGAGATAATTTTATCCGTCATAACCTGAGCGGCCGTCATGCCATGTGTCTTGGCATAGTCCCGGGCTTCGTCTTCGCTGCTGGTGAACAGGCTCAGCCATGAGGAATGTCGGCGCTCAGTATGGTTTTCATGGCGGCGCAACAGATCACCCTCACTGACGATACCTAATACCTTGCCGTTTTCATCTGCGACCGGAACAGCACTAATGCCTTTTTCGAGCAATACGCGGGCGATTTCATCGACTTTCAGGTCGGGTGAAATAGTTACCACTTTAGTGGTCATGATGTCGCTGGCACGCATTATCTTGCTCCTGTTAAATTCGGTGGCTTACACCTTTATATCTGGAAGCATTATAGAACTTATTCAATCGGCTTTCCCTGCGGCATATTGCCATAGTTCCGGACAATAGACAGAACACGCACGGCATATCGTAGCCAGAGCAGGCAAAAAATGATCAGAAAATATTTGTCGATTGTTTCAAGTTCGGCCTGCAGTCCATCGAAATAGAAGTTTACGAAGGCTGTAACCGGCGCTGTCAAACACAACCACGCACCCCAAAGTGACTTTCCTCGCCACATGGAGAGGGCACCAAATATTATAGCTGAGGAATAAACAGCAATCAGAACGGCAGCTGTTTCACCGCCATTTGTCCAACGGCTAATAGCAACAAGTTCTCCGGCGAGGAAGATCAGGATCAGGAAGCAGGCATAAACGTAGAGTTCGTTATTTGCCTGCTTCCTGGTTAATCTTTTGACGCTGCGGAAATAGGGCGTCTTTTCATCGTCCCAGACATATTTCTTGACGAAGTCCTGTAGGTCCATCGTATTAATCGCCCGGGGTTGTTGGGATCATGTATAGCCTTTTTTCTCTTCTTCGAGATCCATTTTCAGTTTTCCGGAATCCCTGTCTTCCGGCCATTGCAGGGTCATCAGCTTGAACCGGAAATCCTGTGGCCCAAACAAAACAACATATGTTTGCAGCCAGATAGCGATGCCTGAGAAAAACGCACTGATCAATCCAAAGACAAAGACAGATTTAATAATCCAGCGATTGGGTAGTCCAACCAGAGATGCTGAAACTTCGTTCATCACATAGCTATCATGGGCGTATTTTGTTGCGAAATAGACCATCACAGCGCAATAGGGGATCATCAAGACATTCACCCCGACAAACTCAATCCAGGCCTGTGCGCGAAGACCCAGGTGTTCCCGCACCAAATCAACACGAACATGACGGTTGTGGATGTAGCCATAGCCCAGCACGAGCGCGAACAGGGCTGTGTGAAAATGCCACTCCATTTCCTGCATCAAAGTAGAAGAAAAGAGGTCGCTAACATGTTCCACGAGGAAAACCTGCATCCAGATGAGTTTTCTGGAAATAACGTCCCACATGGTGACCAGGACCAGGGGTATCACAAAGAATGATCCCCATTTGCCGATATTGTCCACGTATTTCTGGATGAACAACATCAAGGTGATCATGCCAGGCACCTGTTCGGACTCACTCACAGTATTCGTTGTCATTTGCTAATCCTCTTAATCGTAAACCTGGCGTGGTAACCACAGGGCGATTTCCGGCTGGTAGACAACCAGACTCAAGACCGAAGCCTGAATGGCCACAAAGGGAATGATGCCTTTATAGATACTGAGCGTTTTGACTTCCGCCGGCGCAATACTCTTGAGGTAGAAAAGAGCATAACCGAAAGGCGGGGTCAGGAACGATGTTTGTAAATTAATGGCAACCAGGATTGTAAACCAGAAGATCATCTCTTCATGGGCGACGTGGTCACCAAAATCCAGTTCAACAACCATCGGCGCAAACACTGGCAGAATGATCAGCGTAATTTCGATCCAGTCCAGGAAGAACCCAAGGACAAAAACGATGCCCATGATCAGGAACAACAAGCCCCAGGAATCCAGTTCGGCTTCGAGGATCAAGCCTTCAACTACATCGTCACCACCTAGTGAGCGGAAGACATAGGCAAAGGCCGTGGCGCACATAATAATGAAAAAGATCATGGCGATGGTCATACCGGCGGAATGACAGACACCTTTCATGATTTCCCATTTTACCCGGCCCTTGATCCAGCCAAGCAGCAGGGCACCAAAAGCACCCACAGCACCGGCTTCACTTGGCGTCGCAAAGCCCAGCAAGATCGAGCTTTTGATAAAGGCAATCAGGAAAACTGGCGGTACAAAACTGCGCAGCAGCAATGCCGGCATTTCATTTGGCGGCACATAAAGAAGTTCAGGTGGCAAAGATGGCGCCACTTCCGGTTTGATCGTGGAAATCGTTGCGATATAGACCAGGTAGACCGATGCCAGGAACAGGCCCGGTGCCAGTGCAGCCATGAACAAAGTGCCGACAGAAACCGACAGCAGGTCGGCCATGATGATCAGCATGATACTTGGCGGGATCAAAATTCCCAATGTTCCCGAGGCTGCGATACAACCCGTAGCCAACGCATGACTGTAGTTCTGACGCAACATCGTTGGCAGGGCCAGCGCCGTCATCATGGTGACCGAGGCACCAATGATACCGGTCATGGCTGCAAGGATCGTACCCATAACGGTCACGGCCAGAGCCAGACTACCGGGAACCCGGCGCAGCAGAACCTGACAGCAATACAGCATGTCATTGGCAATACCACTTCGTTCCATCATCACGCCCATAAAAACGAATGTAGGTAGAGCAACCAAAACAAGGTTTTCGGCGGCACCGCCCCATACCCGGGGGACAAAGTTGAAAAATTCAATCAGCGAAAACATGCCAAAGCTATAGCCAATCAGACCATATGCGATGGAAAGTCCACCTAGCAGAAAAGCAACCGGGTAACCACTGAACAGCAGCAACGCCAGACTTGCGAACATAAACACCGGCATATAGTCGGTGAAAATTTCAATTAACTCCATTTGATCGCCTTCACTCGTCCAAAAACTTGTTCTGGCCTGGTCAGGTTTCCGGGCGGAAATATTTCCATCCGGTCAATCCAGGCCTCCCTGTTATTGTTTGAGGCATTGCCTCTGCGTTTCTTTTGAACGCTTGGTCTCAATTCAGATTAAGTCTTAAATTAAACAAAAATTCCACTGGACGTAATGTCCAGCTGATCAAATCGTATCAAAAAAGTGGGATTATTGATGTTATTGTATCGGCTGAGTATTACCGCGCCTGGCAGTCGGAAAGAAAGCCGGAACCCGAATAAGGGTTCCGGCAATCCTGTCATCAGATGATAACATCTGAAATCCTTGTATACCCTACTTCAGGTATGCCCGGTCACCCCAGACTTTGTATTTTTTCCGGAATGCGGAGTAGCTTGCGTAAGCCGTTGCAAACAATGGGTCTTTGGCAACTTCTTCTTTAACCACAGCGTCCCAGCCAGCTCTAAACTTGGCAATGAACTCTGGTGACCAATCGTGCAAGGTAACACCTTTGCCTTGCATCCAGGCCATGGCGTCAGCCTGAATGGCATCAGAGCGGATCAGAGACCATGCAATAGAAGCATCACAAGCTGTTTTGATGATTGTCTGCTGTTGCTTGTTCAAAGCTTCCCACTTGCCCTTGTTCATCAGCAGCTCAAGAATTGAGGATTGCTGATGCCAACCGGGGAAGTAGTTGTGCTTGGCGATTTGATAGAAACCGAGGTTTTTATCAATCGACGGCATGGAAAATTCAGTTGCCTGAATAACGCCACGCTCCAGAGCAGGGTAAATGTCAGCCGCTGACAGCAACTGGGTTGAAGCACCCAGTTTGGTCATGACCTTGGCACCCATGCCGAAGAAACGCATCTTCAGACCTTTGAGCTGATCTGTAGATGTGATCGGCTCCTTGAACCAGCCTGATGTCTCAGGCGCGATAATGCCGCAGTTAAAGGCTTTCAGACCATTGTCGTCCATAACCTTGTTTTTAATCGCGGCACCACCACCATACTCCATCCAGCCCAGTAGCTCGCTTGCTCGGGGACCGAAAGGTACAGCTGTGAACAATGACATCGCAGGTATTTTGCCTGCGTGGTAACCTGCTGTGCCCCAAACGGCGTCAACGGAACCAGCTTTGGCAGCATCGAAGCCTTCGAGAGACGGTACTAGGGCACCTGGCTCGAAGAATTTGATGTTCATGTCGCCGCCGGACAGTTCTTTGACGAGATTTTCGAAGTGCTTGCCGGTTTCACCCAAGATCGACAGCTTGCTGCCGAACGTGCTTTGCATTTTCCAGCGAACTTTGGCATCGGCCTGGCCACCAATGGCCATGGATGTAAGGCCGACGAGACCCGCAAGTGCTGTTGTTTTAAGAAGTTTAGTCAAACGCATATTGATTCCTCCCAATGCGTTAAAAGCCTACCTGACGCAATTTAGCGCCTTTTTATTCGGTCTGATCGGATGATGAGATCGCGGTGTCATCTTCCCCCAGACTTCCCTTTTGTGATGATCATCTTACACACCTCGGCACAAGACGCAAAAGATAATAGTCATACAAATAGGGTTTTTCAGATTTTTTTGGACCGCAACAGTTTTAATTCACTTTCGGCGACGTCGAGTCGGACAGACCCCTTTTGGGTCATTTTCAATGCAATCTGATCTATTTCGGCGCCCTTTGCCCCTGCCATCAAGGCAATATTCTGGGCATGCAACGCCATGTGTCCCTTTTGTACGCCCACCGTAGCCAGGGCTTTCAAGGCGGCA
>Ga0233430_1004193_pt1 | contig 13605 bp, 12 predicted proteins | sample SI_118_April2016_2_FD_179883 | JGI IMG/M metagenome (GOLD analysis project Ga0233430, IMG submission 179883) | Seawater microbial communities from Saanich Inlet, British Columbia, Canada - SI_118_April2016_150_MG | ecosystem: Environmental > Aquatic > Marine > Inlet | place: Canada: British... | reverse complement strand
AGGAACAACACAATCAGAAAGTCCGCCAGCCGAACCAGTCCATGTTTGTCACCTGTGACATCAACCCCCCAGAAAGAGAGAATAATGGCGAAACCTCCCATCACGGCCAGCAATGCCGCAGCATTTTCGGCAAGGTCCTTCAGCGTGCGCACTGGCGGCGACAGCGGATTATGGATTGCGCTTTCGTCGCCACCGTCTGATTGTGCAGGGTCAGCAGGCGTCAATCCCCAGATGTCATCCAGTTTGTCGATGATCAGCAACAGGATGCCATAGGCAATAATGCCGACAAACAATCCGACGACAGGTGCGACAACAAGAGGTGTCGCACCAGGCAAGTCCAGCAACAGTCGCACAGCCAACACCGCCCAGGCCGCCATGAAATAGAGACCGGCCCAGACATGCCAGGTTTGCGCCAGCACGCGTAGCAATAGCGGGCTCTTGCCCTCTGCGGAGCCACCCCTGATCAACTTCGCCACGGGCTGGCGAATGACAAAGGCCAGCGCTGTGAACATCAAGGCGGCGATCAGCAGACCAGCAATGAGCGAAAGCAAATGGGCATTTTCATTGAGGCCCAACGCCTCCATCCATAAACACATGCCCAGAATAAATGTTGTGATCCCAAATGCCCGAACCGAGTATTGATAGATCATCCGTACGGCTTCATCGTCCAGGTCCAGCAACCGGTGTGTTGAAACGCCATGGGCCAATAAGGTGCCGACCAGAATGGATACCATCCAGACCACCGACACACTGGCAATCTGTATAAAATGAGTGTGTCGGGCAGCCGCTTCTCCACTGTCAAAAATCATCGACACCCCGAAAGCAGCAACGGCAAATCCGGCAACAGAAATGCTCTTCATGATGCCCGTGACCAGCAAATAACCAATCTTTTCTGCCCGGTCTTTTGGCTGGGCGTTAAACAAATGCACAAAATGCTGCCGCCCCCAACGCGATATCAGGGTCGCAACAAAATACCCTGCGATCATAAACAGCAGGGAATAGAAGGTAATTTCCAGATGCCAGAACGCATCACCCGTTGGACTGGCCTTGCTCAGGGCCTCACCTGTGTTGTGGAAAAAGGCCCCTGCCCCCGACAATACCTCCGCTGCCCGCGCCCGTACGGCAGGACCCATTTCCTGATTCCAGGACATGGCCAGTGTCGGATCTGCAGCGGCCCACGCTGTCGACGCCATTAACAAGCCGGGCAACTGAAGAGCAATCATCGCCAGTCTGATTCCAGATCGTGGGGTTTGCATGGAAATTTCCTTTTTTCACTTCTTATGGATTATTGATCGTCTCGTGCACATGGTTTCAAATATTGTTCGAAAGCGTACATTGCCCACCTCGAAGAACAAAATTAAAATCAACTCTGAGTGACTCCAGGTCAAGGCAGACCTCTACAGGTGTCTGCCACCTGTATTGCTGTCATTGCAGGCGTGTTAGGATGTACCGAACTCAACCGCAAAAAGAATGATCGTGTTGCCATGTCTGTTGAACAAAAAACCCGCGTCCTGGTTATCGATGATGACCCGCTTATTCTTGAACTGGTTTCGACTTTGCTCGGCACCCTGGAGTGCACAGTCGTCGGCAGCGCGCTGAACGGCGCAGAAGGCCTGGTTCTGTTCACTGAGGAACGGCCAGATCTGGTTTTGCTGGATTTCATGATGCCAGGCTTGAGCGGTCTTGAAACCTTGAAGAAGATGCTTGAGATCGAGCCAAAAGCCACCGTCGTCATGCTAACGGCTGTTGAAAATAGTGCAGTTTCCGATGACTGCATTCTGGCTGGTGCCCAGGATTTCATCCGCAAGGACTTGCCGCCGAACGACCTGGCCAGACGACTGTCTGACTTGGTCAACAAGATCAGGATTGCCTGAGGTCTATCAAGCTACATTCACAGGGGATCAATAATGCCTAACGAACGTGTCCTCGATTGCCGCCCCGGACTTGCCGGGAGAGTTGCCCTGGTTACCGGTGGTTTTGGCGGCATTGGTCGTGAGTGTGTTGTAGCGCTGCTTGCGCACGGTGCAAATGTTGCGTTTACCTATGTTGAGGGACAAGAGCCCGCAGACGACGTTGCAACCATGCTGGCAGAGAACCCCGAACATCTTTCTGCCCATACCCTGGATTTACAATCCGTTGCCTCGATCCGGCAATGTTTGTCTGATGCCAAAAGTAAATGGGGTCGCGTAGATATCTTGGTAAATAATGCCGCCGTCGGCTCTGCCACAGTTTCGGCTTTTTCTGATGACGCTGCGGGTCAGGATACAGCCATGCTGAACATCAATGCCGATGGCATATTAAAGACGTGTCAGGCCTATCTTGAACTGATGCAAGACGATATCGGCGACTTCCCATTAAAGATCATTAATCTGAGTTCGGTCGGTGGCGGCATAGGCGTCTTTCCAGGTTTTCGACTGTCGGATGGCATGAGCAAGGCAGCGGTCGCCCATTTAACCCGCCAGATGGCAGCCGAATTAACGGATCGCATGATCGACGTCTTTGCGGTCTGCCCCGGGGCCACAAACACCAGGATGTTCCAGTCCAGCACCCTCGATCCTATGTCGCCTGGTCAGCGTGACGACTTTGTCCGGGCATTGCCGAAACACCGGCTGATTGAACCGTCAGAAATAGCCAATATTATCGTTTTCCTGGCATCAACATACTCAACACCACTGCACGGCGCAGTTCTGGACGCCTCCATGGGGCTGGGCGTACACCCCGGCCTGATTACGGGTAAATAGCCTGCTATCTTGTCGATCCAGTCTGGCACGTCTGTTGCAATTCATTAGCAAAGAAGTTTTTCAGGCAACTAGGTTGTCGAAAAATGTCCCATATAGGGAATTATTGTTATAAAATGGAACGAAAGTCAGATTATGAAAATTAATCATTGGTTGAAGCGGGCATATATTGCCCTGTGCGCGGTAATTTTTGCCGTCGGTGCAGCGCAGGCGTCTGAAGACACTGCCATCGTCGAAAGCCTGACCTCTGATCGCCAGGATATTCAGGAAATGGATTTCCTTGGCAGTGGCCAGACTTTTGACCTGAAAAAAGGCGAAGTCCTGACCCTGGTTTATCTGAATTCATGTGTTCAGGAAGTTATAACCGGTGGAACAGTAACAATCGGTGCCAGCAAAAGCCTGATCGTCGGTGGTGATGTCATCATAAGTGCCGTGAAATGTGACACAGATGTTATGACGGCCAGCGAATAGGTACTTGTCCCGATTCACCGCAATTCCGGGTAACCCTGATCAACGGCTTGTTGCGCCATATCCAATATAACCTGGTAGTCCACCAGACTGGTTTCCGAAAAACCTGAAATTCGAAGTGCCTGACATGCATCCGCCAGACCCCGACTATCCAGGGCTTGCATGACAGAAGACCTCAACTTTCCGACAACCCGATCATCTGCGCCAGCAGTCGTCACGTAAGGCAAGCCTGGCACCTTTTCAGTTTCAGCCAATATTCTGACACCTGCCAGTTCGTGGGCCGCGACACTTTCAATCAACCCCCAGGTCACACAATCAATCGCCGCCACATCTGCCCGTCCATCTGTCACCATTTCAATGGATTGCCGATGTCCGCCAGATAATCTCACTTGACTGAAAAACGCTTCCCCCTCCGCCAGTGGTGCCAGGGTATGCCGCAAGGCATTCATACCTGAATGGGAACCAATATTATTCAGCGCACAAACCTCTCCCCGCAGGTCAGCCAACACCTGCGCCGGATGGTCCTGCCGCACAATGATCCAGCTGCAATACCGCGGTCCGTCACACCCCGCCACGTCATAGTGCGGTGTGCCGATCAGTTTCAGATCGTCCTTGAATTCCGTCATCAAGGGATAGCCACAGGTCTGCGACAACAATAATGCACCTTGCCGCCAAAACGCCGCATCATCATCCGCACGGCTCAGATGCTCCGGTACATCACGCATACCTTCGCCCCGCATCGCAGCCGCCAGCCCCTGCCACCATGCATCGGTCGCGACCCGAAGCTCCGGCAGGTCATACATGGGTAGATTGGAAACGGTCATGGACGGAACAATTTCATTGAGTTAAAGTTAATTGATTTTCAATTTTTAGTCGTATTATCAAATTGGCACAAATTAGGCTCTACATCTTTGATTGACGAATTTCTGATTTCGAAAATAAACAATACCAAGGGCTATCTGGTAGTAACAGCTTTTCTGGCGACAGCACTAACTACACTTGCGGACTGCAAAACGTACACATGACCCGACAGGTCCGTCGGAATTTCGAACACATCAGAATACCTGGTTCAATGTTGCAAAGTGCTGTGCTAGCCGGAAACAAAGTGAACAAATAATGACCGTAGATACAACGCAACATCCCAGGCAATACCTTGTCTTGCTTGCCATATTAACAACAGTTGCTTTTCTCGCAGGGTGTCGCAGCTCACCGAGTTTCTATCAATCCAGACCCAATCTCGATCAATCCAAATTGAGCAACATTGAGGTATGTGGTGCAGCTATTACACCCACCACTTCAGGTCACACATGGGATTCTCTCCCAGCTATGCAAAACAGGGTGTTAGAAGCTAAGCGGCGTGGGTTAAACGTAAGCAATTGTGTTGATCTTGTAAGGAATGGGAAGAACAAGGCCGCCACCCATCAATCTAACACTGCTACACGCATAGTACCCAATCCTCCAGCCAATCAATCTGACCAATACGTTTGCACGCTTGCTTTATCATCTGCTGGCTATTGGGAGCGTGGTGCTCATTATCAAGATTGGGTGAGAGAAGCGCAAAGACGAAATATTTCCGAAGATGATTGCCGTCAAACCCTGAATCACAAGACGAGGTTGGCCAGCTCAAACATAATAAAAGCGACAAGCCAATCAAATTCTAATAGTTTCTCTTTAGTGTCCGATAAAACGCTATGCTCAATTGCGGTTACGTCACCAACAAAACCCTTGGCCTGGGAAGTTACCAGCCAGTGGCGCAGTTATACTGAAATGGCGAAGCGGCGAGGTCTAACACTGAAATCATGTGCCATTTTGCTGGGAAGAACCTGGTTTGGTGATGGGCAAGACGAGGCAGCATTAAATTCAAAATCTCAATTGGCCACTGGAAATCCACCATCGATTTCATCTATCACCAACAAAAACGCCGTCGCTGTTATCATCGGCAACCGGAATTATAAAGGCCGCATCCCAAAAGTTGACTATGCCAAAAACGATGCAGATGCCTTCATGAAATTTGTGACCGGCCGACTGGGATATGATCCGGAAAACATTATCGATCTGCGCGATGCCACAAAGGCGGAGCTTGAGACGGCTTTTGGCAATACAATAACCCACGAGGGCAAACTCTGGCGGTATCTGCATCCAAAAGGTAAATCGGATATCACGGTGTATTATTCAGGGCATGGTGTGCCAGGACTGAAAGACCGGCGCAGTTATTTGCTGCCAGTCGATGCCGATCCGGAATCGCCTGAGATTAATGGCTATTCTCTGGACACGTTGTTTGGCAACCTGGGCAAGCTGAAAGCCCGGTCAGTTACTGTGTATCTGGATGCCTGTTTTTCCGGTGACAGTTCAGGTGGTGCGCTGACCCGCAGCGCCTCGGGCATCACGATCAAGGCGAGACTTCCCAAAGCCGGGAAAGGCATGACCGTGATTACGGCGGCACAGTCAGATCAACTGGCCAGCTGGGATCACAAGGCAAAACATGGATTATTTACCCGGCACTTGCTGGACGCCTTGCAGGGAGCCGCTGATATCGGTGAATACGGTAACAAGGATGGCCAGATCAACATCGCCGAAACCCGTGCATATCTCGATGAACACCTGACCCGACAGGCCCGTCGGGATTATGGTCGCGTTCAGAATGCCTGGATCAAGGGTGGCAACAAAACGGTCCTGGCTACAACAGAATAATTCCCCGGTAAGCGATATGGCGTTGCCACAGGGCTTTGTATCTGACGTCAGATTTGGCAAATCCACACCGGGCAAATTTATATTGGCCTATCGTTGGCCACGCCTGTTCCTATATGCTTGCCGCGAATGTCACTCATTGCGGATCGTAAAATGCCTGCGCACACACTTTTTCAAAGCCTGCAACTTGTCACGGATCAGACAAAACCTGCAATCTCGGCACCGGGCCGCCCTGACCTGAGCCATGCTGCATTGTCGCAATTGTGTCAAACGACGGTCGACAGCCTGAACGGTTTCGGCATTGGTCGCAATGACCGGGTTGCCATCGTCCTGCCCAATGGACCCGAAATGGCGACGGCCTTCATTGCTGTTGCCTGCGGTGCGACGACGGCACCCTTGAACCCGGCTTATCGTCAGGATGAATTCAAATTCTATCTCGATGACCTGAAAGCCAGGGCCTTGATCGTGGAAGTTGGCAGCGAAAGTCCCGCCGTTGCGGCGGCCAGGGAACTTGGTATTCCGCTGGTTGAACTGGATGTTGTTGGCGATGCCGCAGCAGGTGATTTCTCCCTGAAGGCCCCATCACTTTCTGGTAATGCGGAACTGTCTGGTTTTGCAGAGACTGACGATGTCGGTTTGATCCTGCATACCTCGGGCACCACATCCCGGCCGAAAATTGTGCCTTTGAGCCAAAAGAACCTGGCGGCATCCGCCCGTAATATCTCGGCAACCCTTAATCTTGAGCCTGCAGACCGGTGCATGAACATCATGCCGTTGTTTCATATTCACGGCTTGATTGCTGCAGTCCTGACGTCCCTGTCAGCGGGTGCAAGTGTATATTGCACGCCCGGCTTTAATGCCCTGAAAGTGTTTTCGTGGCTGGAAGATTGCAAGCCCAGTTGGTACACCGCAGTTCCGACCATGCATCAGGCAATCCTGAGCAGGGCGTCGCGCAACAAGAACATTCTGGCCGCAACAAAACTGAAATTCGCGCGCTCATCATCATCATCCCTGCCGCCCCAGGTGATGGCAGAACTGGAAGAAACTTTTGGCTGCCCGGTAATCGAAGCTTATGGGATGACCGAAGCCACGCATCAGATGGCCTGTAACCCACTGCCACCGGCTGCCAGAAAACCCAGTACGGTCGGCATTGCTGCTGGCCCGGAGGTTGGCATCATAGACAATGATGGCACGCTTCTGGCTGCTGGAGAAACAGGTGAAATTGTCATCCGTGGTGACAACGTCACATCAGGTTACGAAAACAACGATGCCGCCAACGCAGAAGCATTTCAAGATGGCTGGTTTAGAACCGGCGATCAGGGGGTGATGGATACAGAGGGTTATGTCAGCATCACGGGTCGCCTGAAAGAAATCATCAATCGCGGCGGGGAAAAGATATCGCCCCGCGAAGTTGACGAAGTTCTGATGGATCATGCTGCTGTGGGCCAGGTCGTAACGTTTGCAATTCCCCATGACAAACTGGGTGAAGAAGTAGCCGCTGTTGTGGTCCTGCGCGAAGGCGAGACAGCCGGGGAGCGGGAAATCCGTGACTTCGCGGCGATGCGTCTCGCAGACTTCAAGGTGCCCCGCAAAATCCTGTTTATGGACGAAATTCCCAAGGGCGCTACTGGCAAACTGCAACGCATCGGATTGGCTGAAAAACTGGGTCTCGTTTGAATAGCAAAGGGTTCCCGAGATGAAAATTTGCATTTATGGAGCCGGTGCCATTGGCGGCTATCTGGGTGCCAAACTGGCGGAAGCAGGTGTTGACGTTTCGCTGATTGCGCGCGGCCCCCATCTGGCTGCCATGCAAAAAGACGGCTTGCGCCTGAACATGAACGGCGAACAAATCGTTACCCGCCCCACATGCACCAGCGATCCGACGGAACTTGGCCCCCAGGACTTTATTATCGTTACCCTGAAAGCGCATTCAGTTGCCGGAGTCGTCCCGGCCATGCAGCCCTTGCTGGGAGCAGATACGGCAGTTGTCACCGCCGTGAACGGCGTGCCTTGGTGGTACTTCCATCAACTGCCAAGCGATTGGCAGGACCAGCGAGTGGCATCCGTAGATCCTGGAAATGTTCAATGGGATGGCATCGGTCCTGAACGCGCGATTGGCTGCGTTGTTTATCCGGCTTGTGAAATTTCAGCGCCCGGCGTGATCGAACATATCGAAGGAAACCGCTTCACATTGGGTGAGCCTTCGGGCGAAAAAACCGAGCGCGTCCTGGCTTTGTCAAAAACCCTGATATCGGCTGGTTTCAAGGCACCCGTCCGTCCGGCCATTCGCGATGAAATCTGGATCAAGCTTTGGGGGAACTTGTGTTTCAATCCACTGAGTGCCCTGACCCATGCGACGCTTGACGTCATCGCCACCGAGGATGGCACCCGCAACATCGCCAGAGCCATGATGCTTGAAGCCCAGGCTATTGGTGAAAAGCTGGGTGTGCGTTTCCCGATCGATGTCGACAAGCGAATTGCGGGTGCTGCCGGCGTGGGTGCACACAAAACATCCATGTTGCAGGATCTGGAATTACAGCGTCCCATGGAAATCGATGCCCTGGTGACAGCCGTTCAGGAACTGGGGAAGCTGGTGGCTCTGCCAACGCCGACAATCGATCTGGTTCTGGCCCTGATACAACAGCGTGCAAGAGTGGCAGGCTGTTACTAAACCCTGGCTCAAATCACCAGGCTGTATCAGTCTACTTTTTCGTCTGTATCCCAGGGTAATTTGGCATCCGTCAAGATGGCCGTTCTCAAGCGACCTTCTCCAACATCAACAGTAGCAAGATTGGCACTTGTGAGATTAGTCCCGGTCAAACCGGCACCCCGCAATATCGCCCGCGAAAAATCTGCGGCATGGAATTGCCCGGTCTGGTGACCGAGATGATCAAGAATATCAGAGGGTGAAAAATCACTGTCTTCCAGCCGTGCCTTCGTAAGGTTTGCGCCCTGCAAAAAGCTGCCTCTGGCATCAACGTCCCTCAGATCTGCTTCGGTCAAATCAGCATCGACAAAATTTGCCATGACCAGTTTCGCTTTTCTCAGATTGGCACCTGACAATTTAGCCCCCTTGAAGCTGGCGGCACTCAGGTCCCGATCGGCAAGGTCCATTCGGCTGAAATCCTGATTGTCCAATGTCGCCTGGGTTCCTTTTTTTCCACCGGATTCGATCCAGACCTGATGGCTGTCCAGAATCTGCTGCAAGTCAGTTGCGAGTTGTTCAACGGTATTCACCACACGGGCGTCGGTCATATCAACTTGTGACAAATCAACGCCAGCCATCGAGGCACCAACAATCTCAGCCCCACGCAGTGAGGCACCTTTTACGTTTGCGCCTTTCAGGTTGGCCTTGGAAAGATTGACCCCTGACATATCAGCGCCGGCCAGATTTGCACCGGTTAAATCACAATCCATCAAACTTGATTTGGATAAATTGGCACCTGTCAGATTAACGTTCTGGAGAATGGCACCGGTGAGATCCGCCTGAGACACAGCCGCGTTGACCATCGCTGCTTCGGAAAGATTGGCGGCGACCATGCGCTTATGACGTTTGCGCGTCTTGTCCATCCGCTTCTCATGCACTTCCTTGTCATCGGCCGTAACGGCCATCACCTCACCATGCCGTAGATCGACCTTGTGCAAATTGGCATTCGTCAGGTTTGCTTTGTAAAACTGGACCCCCCGTAAATCGGCTTTGGTAAAATTCGCTTTCGTCAGATCTGCGTTGCTGAAATCAGCACCAAAGAGGTCCGTTTCCGTAAAATTTGCACCAGCAAGATTACAGTTACTGAAATCCACGCCTGACATCTTGGCACGTGAAAAGTTCAAACCGGCAAGTTTCAGACCTGACACTGACTCGTAGGAAAGATTTGCTCTTTTCCCACCGGGTTTGTTATTCAACCAGAGTTGATGCGCCTTCACGGCTTCGACGAATTTTTGTGTGGTCAGGCTCATGTGTGTTGCTGCTGTCTCAAATATTGATGATCTGGCGATCTGGCACCAGTTGGCGTGTTGCAAGGTTATGCCAAATTATTCACCTCAAGGTCCAGCGCTATCTGCCTGTCTATCTATATGATTTTTACCAATTATTTGACGATTGAAAACTCTGGTGTCTTTGCTGTCATCCGGCAGCACCACTCAGATGACAGATAATCTTTCGCACATGTGGTCGCTGTCGGTGTTCAAAGACGTAAATTCCCTGCCAGGTCCCCAATGCCAAACTCCCCTTGAGCAAGGGAATTTGCAGACTTGTCTGTGTCAGGGCACTGCGAACGTGCGCTGGCATATCATCCGGACCTTCCGAGGTATGTGTATACAAACTGTCTCCGTCCGGCACCAGGCGGGAAAAAAATGCATCGAGATCACGCAACACATCCGGGTCTGCATTTTCCTGAATTGTCAGACTGGCCGAGGTATGACGGATAAACAGGGTCAACAAACCTTCCGTCATGCCCTGCCCGGAAACGAATTTGGCAATCTCCGGTGTTATCTCGATCAGGCCCCGTCCTCTGGTGTTAACGGTTATTTCCTGGCTGGATTGGTACATAGCTACTTTCGGGTTCAGAGTTCTTGATCCAGGCGACAGTTTTGCCCGACAACATGATGGCCAATATAAGTTGTCATGACCATGCTGAACCTTGCGTTGCTGTTTGGTCGAGCCGATATCGCCAGCAGGAAACCCCGCCACGTTTTCGATAGAACGATACCTTTATCATCAGTCTTCAACACCGGTTGTCCCCATATCTTTTCGGCCTGAGCCGGGATCATGGAATAGGTCCGGGTTACGGTTGGCACACCATTGATCATACATGTCGTTTCGTCCAGATATACAAGGCGCAGGTTTTCCAAACGTTCGAAAAGATTTTTGAGGGCCGGGTCTGCCGTCTCGACCAAAGTTTCCCTGACCAGAACGGAGCAACTTCCGTTCGGACGCAGGATCAAAGCTGCCTTGCCCAGAACTTTTGGTAATACCCAGCCCAGAGCCCCGTTTACCGACGCCAATTTTCGCGTTGCCAGTGGTCCCATAGGCGGCAGGGAAAAAGGCTGTCCTGGTGCCACAGCCGCCGCCAATCCCTGGCCTTTGGGGTGCCGAATACAGGTTGCGGCCAGGGCGCGAAGAACAAGTTCCATCCTGTTAACGCGCTGTGCAGCAGAGCGCCCAGAGGGTAAAAGGCCTGGCTCGGCAGGTCTCATTTGCTGCTGCTGTTGCCTGGTCGCAGTAGAGTCAGTGTCACGGGTGACAGCCAAAGCTGTAGTTGTCAGACCCCCTGCCATCAGGACCAGCAACATCCATAAAACGCTTGACCTGCGACGCATCGGATTTCTCCTTATATCGTCATATCGTCTGGCCCCGTTGCCGCACAAATTCCGGCCCGTGATATTCAGCTCTCGCTGTGTTCGTCCAGTATCCGCAGAAACGTGTCTGGTTCCGGTCGCATACGGTAATTGTCGGTTTGATCGGCAAACAGGATTTCACCCTCCGCATTCACGATAATAACCGTTGGCATAACAGTATCCTGATCATACCCGAACAATTCCATCCCCAAAGGCAATCCGCCTGGCGCTGCAATGCCTAACGCTTCTCCAGCTTTGCCGCCGGGGTCAACCAGAAAGCGGAATGGAACATCAAATCGCCCAGCCAGCTTCGCGGTATGTGTATGCGGTTGTGGACTGATCAATACGATTTCGACGCCCCGTTCAGACAGTTCCCGATAGCGGGCAGCGATTTCCTTGATTTGCGCCATGCATAACGGGCACCAGTTGCCACGATAAAACATCAAAAGTGTCGTTTTTCCGGCAAAATAATCTGAAGAAATCGCACTGCCGTCCGCATTTTCGAGATCGAACACCGGCAGGGTTCGCCCGGTTTCAAGTGCGGCGCTGTCCCGGTCGGAAAATACAGAATACCATTTTATGTAGAGCAGAAACCCACCCAGACCCACAGCCGCATATATCAATGCATCCACGGCACCTGGTTGGTTCAACTGATAACTTACAGCCGCCAATCCCAACCCACTGACCGCGAGCGCCATGATCGGGGTCAGTCCGGCACTGGTCCGGGGCTGGCGTCGTGCCAGCATCCACCAGAGCAATGTCACAACAACCGGCGCGTTTGCCAGGGTCGCGCCAAGCCAGCCATAATGAATTCTCCCAACCTCACCACCAGCATTGGTTAAATGCCAAACAGCAAGGGCGGCCAGAACGCCTGCAACAGTTAGATAGAGACTTACATATACTGCCTTTAACCGGTTCGTCGCCCGCATTTAGTCGCCCTTTTGAATGAATATCACTGCTTTTTAATCTAGTGCTATTTCCACCGTCATGCATTCATTTGTTTGTGAATAATCTGGTGTTTTTCAGGCCTGTTTCACCCGTGTCCATTTTCGGCCATAGTGGTGCCTGAATTCAGGGAGACCACACATGATCGATATCTTGCGCACACCGGATGAACGTTTTGCCGACCTTCCAGGCTATGATTTTGCCCCCAACTACCTGGACCAACTCGCCGGATATGAAGGCTTGCGCTGTCATTATCTCGACCTTGGCCCCAAAGACGCCGCCAATACCTTTCTGTGTCTGCATGGCCAACCGACATGGAGTTACCTCTATCGCAAGATGATACCCATATTGCTGGCGTCGGGCGCACGTGTTGTCGCACCGGATTTCTTTGGCTTTGGTCGATCTGACAAGCCGGTGGAAGACGCGGTTTATACATACGAATTTCATCGCAACATGTTGGTCGAACTGGTTGGCGACCTCGATCTTTCAAATATTACGCTTGTCTGTCAGGACTGGGGTGGGCTGCTGGGGCTGACGCTGCCGATGGAAATGCCTGATCGTTTCAAGCGGTTACTGGTCATGAATACAGCATTTGGAGCAGGTGATATGCCGCTGGGTGATGGCTTTGTTGCATGGCGACAGTGGTGCCGGGACAATCCGGATATGGCCGTTGGCAAACTGATGGGCAGGTCCTGCCCTCAACTCAGCGCTGCTGAAATCGCCGCTTATGATGCGCCTTATCCTGACGTAACATACAAGGCCGGCGTTCGTCGTTTTCCGGAACTGGTTCCCGACAACCCGGATGCAGGCGGCGCCAAGTTATCAAGAGCAGCGCGTGACTGGTTCAACAATGAATGGCAGGGCGAAACATTTATGGCCGTTGGCATGCAAGACCCGGTCCTGGGGCCTCCGGCCATGGCCTACCTGAAAAAGCAAATCAAAAACTGCCCGGACTGGATGGCAGTGGAAGACGGCGGACATTTTGTTCAGGAAAATGGCGAAGAAGTTGCGAAGGCGGCCCTGGCTGCATTTGGGGACTGATATTTTCCAATGACATTGCAGATACCTGATGGCTACGCCGAAATTGTTATGGAAAATCCGTTTCTGGATTTGGTGGGCCCAATATACGGGCGCGACAACGAAGGCCGGATTGAAGTCGGTTTGTACGCCGATGATCGACACAAGAATCCGGGTGGCGTCATCCATGGCGGCCTGTTGATGACCTTGGTCGACAATCTTATGGGTGCGACAATCCATCATACAGTCGGGCCAAGATATGCCGCCACGGTCAGTTTGAATTGTGATTTTTTGTCGGCGACCAAACCCGGAGAATGGATCAGCGGCATTGGTGAAGTAACCCGTCACACAAGTTCCATGGTCTTCATCCGCGGTCTATTGAAAGCCGATGACAGACCGATCATGACTGCCG
>Ga0233430_1004183_pt1 | contig 13636 bp, 5 predicted proteins | sample SI_118_April2016_2_FD_179883 | JGI IMG/M metagenome (GOLD analysis project Ga0233430, IMG submission 179883) | Seawater microbial communities from Saanich Inlet, British Columbia, Canada - SI_118_April2016_150_MG | ecosystem: Environmental > Aquatic > Marine > Inlet | place: Canada: British... | reverse complement strand
TTTTAACCATGGGTAGTGCTGGTGGAGGTGGTGGAGTTGGTGAAAGTTCCCAAGCCCAAAGAACTGGTGGTACCGCTGGAGATGGTGGAGGGATTGTCTATGTGGCTGCTGACACTATCAATGTTAACGGACTTATCTACTCTGATGGAGCTGGTGGTGGAACTGGAGCTAGTGGTCTTGGAGGAGGTGGAGGTGGAGGAGCTGGTGGATCGATTAAATTAGTTGGAGATACTCTTAATCTTGGTGCCAGCAAAGTCCTCGCCAGAGGAACTGCTGGGGGTGGAGGTGCTACTACCGGTGGAACTGGTGGTAGTGGAAGAATTGCGGTGCAGTATGCCACCTCGTACAGCGGCACCACTATTCCTACCGCAGACTCAGATACTTTTAGCGAAACAGCTGTTGTCACAAGCACCGTTGAGGATGGAGATGTTACTAGGGATGTTAACTACTACGAAGATGAGGATGAATCTACTGCAGGGAACATCACTAAGCTCAATCTTGGAGTTCAAGAGGGAGCCTATGCTGAGATTGTCACTGCGAATAAAGACTTGTCTAACTATGACTATATTACCGCCTGGGTAAGATCAGACGCTGCTGGGAACACCGTTACTCTAGGGTTTGGAGAAACTACCTCTGATGAGCATGAAAAAACAGTTTACATAGAAAAAATTGATACCTGGCAAAAAGTATATTGGGATATTAGTAGAATCCCTTATCATGAAAGAGACGAGGTGGGTATACTACGTGCTTCTGGAGCAGATATATATATCGATAATATTGAGGCTGCCAGATACATGACTGAAAGCGCTGGAACGAACATTAAAAGCAAAGCTAATGAGTATATTCAATACCGAGCGATTATTACTACAGATAGAAAGGGATACTACCCAAAACTTCACAACATTCAGATTGAATGGAACAATGGTTATAACATTGTGCAAACAGATAATAATACTGTTAGGCTCTACAATTTCAGCGGTGAAACTCAGAACCTACGCTTAGACGCGATTGTTTTTGGAGCTGACCTAGCTGAGTGGTACACGGTTAATGATGATGGTATCGAAGCCGGTGATGTAGTCGCCACCACTGGTGATCTAGATGAATTTGGCGTCCCAATCCTTAAAAAAGCTAGCTACCAAGATCAAGATTCATTAATTGGCGGCATCTCTACTAGAGCAGGACAAGAGTTGGGTGTTGCCGCTGAAGACAGAAGATTATTGGGCCTAGTAGGCCGAATCCCAATTAAAATCGACCCAATGTCCCCACCAATCAGAAAAGGTGATTACATTACCGCCTCACACAATCAACCGGGGTTAGGCTACAAAGCCAGCATTGGTGATATTGCTATCGCTAAAGCTTTTGAAAATTGGTATCCACCAGCTAATGGTGAAGATACAACTCAAGTTCTAACTTTTATTGTCAGCCCACAAGGCACTCCTCTGCTTAATACAGAAAAGTTAAACAACTTGATTGTTAGTAAGATGGATGACGCCACTTATGCCGTTCGCAATACTTTTACTAATGAAATTATCAACCCCATCGGTGCTTTCTCTGATGCTATCATCGGCAATTTACAAAGTGGTCGCATCTCTACTGATGAGCTGGAAGCCACCCGTATTAAGACTGGTTTCTTAGAAGTTGCTGGCCAGACTCTTGAAGAGTTTATTGATCAACGCATCATTGCTTTATTCACTGGCACCGCCACCGATAGCGCTACCCTAGTTGATTGGGATGTCCATCTAGGAACAGAAAGTGCTGAGCTCAAAACAAACCTCATTAAACCCGCCTCTGGATCAGCCAACTTAACCCTACAACTGGGTGAAGACGAAGTTAGTACTGAGTCTGGGGAAATAACTGAATATGCTCAATTAGAAATTAAAAATAATGAAGGCAACCTCTTGGCTCAACTCAATAGTCAAGGACAGCTCACTCTACTAGGTGAACTTAATGCTGAAAATGCCTCTATTTCTGGCCAAGTCACAGCAGCTAGCATAAGTGCTGATACTGTAGATGCTGATCTCATCACCGGTCGCTCTGCTCGCCTCGATCAACTTGAGGCTAATATGGCTGAGTTGGGAAAAATAAAAGCTCAAACTGCTGAGTTAGTTGATGCCACCATCAGTGGCACCCTCTACGCCACCAGTATTGAAGGACTAGATGATCAACTAGCTGAGACTCTTAATAAATCTAGTTTCTTAGATAAACTTTTAGGTAAAAAATCTGAAGCTACTGAGTCAGCTAGCTTAGCTTCGCTCTTTACCACGGTTGAGAGTGCTGGCTACGCCACAGAAAGCGGCTCTCTAGTTGAGCCTTCACTCTACACTGGCCCCAGTAGCGACGTCTCCTTAGTTGCCTCGGCCGCCTTCATCAACGACTACTTCTCCGTTAATGGTAGTGGTTATGTGGCTCAGCAGCTGGGTGTGGGTGAACAACTATTGGTCGGTAACAGCATGGCTATTGGCGATAACTTCATCGAGTACCAACCCATTGATCCAGAAACACCGCGCGTGCTTCACATTCAACCTTCTGGCCAGGGCACTCTATCTCTGATGGCTGGGCTAATGACGCTCCATGAAGATGGTCAGGTGCTAATTGATGGTGACCTAGCAGTCTCTGGAGATCTCGAGATTGGCGAATCACTCCTAACTGACCTAATCGAGCCCACTATCTTTGGAGATGGACTCCAGATCAAACTAGCCACTAATTCTGGTGAAGTCGCCGGTGCCGCCACAAATAGCGCTAACATCGTTGAGTCTCGCTTAGAGATCTTAGGCTTCACTGAGATCCCCACTGCCACTATCTCCGCTAGAGGTCGGGGTAGTTTTGAAGGCGGGCTAAATATTGGTACTGAAGATTTAACTCAAATCAGCACTCAAAGCGCTACTATTTCATCTAAGCAACCATCTGGAAAAGCTACTATCAGACAAAACACTTTAGGAATTACTATTAAGTCAGCACTGATAACTAAGAATTCGCTCATCTACGTCAGTCCAATCGGCAGTACTGGCAATCAGGTCTTGTACGTCAAGTCACAGACCTCAGAGGATCTAACTACACTAGAACAAGAGGGTGGCTTCTCTGTCGGGTTTGATGTGCCGATAAGTAACAACATCACCTTTAACTGGTGGATCGTAAACTAATGAAAAAACGTCTACATCAACTTCAGCAAAAATACCTTCCCCTCATTTGGGGATTAACTATCATTTCTCTCTTGGTTGCTGTTTTCTACTTTATTAATTACCTATCTGAACCCTCCTTCTCATCTTCTTTAACTGAAGGTGATCCGTCTCAACAAATTGACACCACCCTTAAACCAGTTTTCTTTGGTAAGTATCGCTACCAAAACAGTAATCCCTCTCACCAAACCTCTTTCCGCAATAACCCCACCTCATCTGCTGCCATTCATTTTGCTAATCAATATGCAGGTCTCTCTTTCTTTACTAATCCAACTCAATCTTTTGCTACCGCTAACACTAAAACTAAACCAATTACAGATAAAAATATCATTGTCTATCCTGATCTTTTCCCAGATACTGACCTCCGATACACCATTACTCCCACGCGTCTTTTAGAAGAATTTATTGTCCATAACAAAAATACTGCCCTCAATATGACTGAGATCTCTCAGATTCTTGATCGTCACAATATTGACTCATATCAAGAGGTAGGAGGCACGATCGAACTCTATAAAGACCAACAGCTTGTTGCCACTATTCCTCGTCCAGTAATGTATGAAGCAAATAATCAGGCCAACATCTCCTATGATCTTAGCTACTCTATTGAAGAAATTGATAAAAATACACTTAAAATTACTAAAGTCATTAATCAAGAAGGTCTGGATTGGCTCAATGATTCCTCTCGCAGCTATCCCATTGCTATCGATTTAGTCATCGACAATGCTGATACTGCTGCTAGTTGGGTTAGTTCTGATCCAACAAACACTACTGTTTCACAAGAGACTAGTATTAAACACAGTGGGACTGGCTCAGTTAAAGTCCAAACCACTTCTGGCGCATTACCTCTAGATGTTGATTTATTTGAATACTCTAACGATCACGCGGCCAGAGCCTCGGCTGCAACCAACACTATCTCAGCAACGGGTGGCACTATCACTTATTCGGGCGGCTACACCATTCACACCTTTACTAGTAGCGGCACTTTTACTGTCAGTTCTGGCAGTGGTAATGTTGAAGTTTTAGTAGTTGCCGGAGGTGGAGGTGGTGGAAGTGATATGGGTGGGGGTGGGGGTGGAGGTGGAGTTACCTATAACTCTGCTTATGCTGTTACACCCACTGGATATACTGTTACCGTTGGTGGAGGTGGTGCTGGTGCTCCAGCTGGAGTTAGTCAAGTAAGAGGTTATAGTGGCGCCAACTCAGTTTTTGGGACTATCACCACAACTGGCGGAGGCGGAGGTGCTTCCGAGTATGGCAACAACAACTCCCCCGCTGGTAGTGGAGGCTCAGGTGGTGGCACAGCTAGTTGTAATAGTGTAGGTCCAGGTACAGGAATAGGTGGCCAAGGATATGCTGGTGGTGGTAATGGTGGCTGTTACTACCCAGGAGGTGGAGGAGGTGCAGGAGGTGCGGGTGGCTACGGACCAGGTGATGGTGGGAATGGATATCAATCTTCAATTACTGGAACTTCTCTTTATTATGGTGCTGGTGGTGGTGGTGCTGGGTATTCTGCCAGAGCCGGCAACGGCGGTTTAGGCGGAGGTGGAGGTGGTGCTCCCATGGTTAGTGGAGGTGGTCTTGGTGGTGGAAGTGCCCTCAATCGAGGTATAAACGCTGTCGCCGGAACTCTAGTCTCTCAAACTAATAAACCGGGCGGGAATGGGGGTGAAAACTCTGGTGGTGGTGGTGGGGGTGGATCTCACTATAACTCCAATAACTACGGCGGTAGCGGTGGTTCGGGTGTAGTTATTATCCGCTATCCCATTCCCCCACTTGAAGTTTTCAGTAGCGCTGCCTTTTCCGCCAGTGGTGGTACTGAAACCACATCGGGCGGCAACAATATTCATACTTTTACTAGTAGCGGCACTCTCACTGTCAGCTCCGGTAGTGAATACGTTAAGAATATGATCGTTGGAGGGGGCGGAGGTGCTGGGAGCGATATGGGTGGTGGTGGTGGTGGTGGTGGATATATTTACAACGCTTCATATCCACTTACAGCTGGGAGTTATAAAGCTGTTATCGGTGCGGGGGGTGCAGGCGCCGCAGCTGGTGTTAGTCAATTGAGAGGTGCTAATGGAATAAATACAACTTTTGACATCATGACTGCTTTTGGTGGGGGTGGGGGTGGATCTGAATACGGCAATAATAACTCCCCCGCTAGCAGTGGTGGCTCAGGCGGTGGCAGCGCTAGTTGTAATAATTTATATGCCGGCAACGGTTGGGTAGGACAAGGAAATCAAGGAGGAGATAGCGGGGGCTGTTACTATCCTGGGGGTGGAGGTGGCTCAGGAGGAGCTGGTGGTGTTAGCCCTGGTAATGGTGGAGCTGGTACTCAAAATGATATTAACGGAACTAGTCTCTACTGGGCTGCTGGTGGCGGTGGTGCTGGGTATTCCAACATTGCTGGTAATGGTGGTCTTGGTGGAGGCGGCGGCGGTGCTCCCAAAGTCAGCGGTGGTGGCCTTGGTGGCGGCAGCGCTCTTAATACGGGCCAAGATGGTGAAGTTGGTGTTCTAGTCTCTCAAACTAATAAACACGGTGGTGATGCCGGTGCTAATACTGGTAGCGGTGGTGGGGGTGGATCCCACTACAACGTTACCAATACTGGCGGTGATGGTGGATCGGGTATCGTTATTGTTAGCTACCCCACTCCAACGGCAACAGTTAAATCTGAGGGCTCATATGCTCTAAAGGGTGTTGCAAGAGCCACTACCAGCCTCAATAAAACTCTAACTAGAACTGTTGCTTCCCCTTATGACTTCTCCGGCACTACTACCGCAATTACCTTTGATATCAGAGCCTCTCGAACCGGCAGCAATATTAAAGTTGGTCTTCATGATAGTGGTGGGACTACCACTGAAATCACTCCCAACATCACAGTCGCAGATACTTTCCAGGCCGTTAGTATTGATTTAACTGGTGTTTCTAGTGTTGATAAAGACGCCATTGATCAAATCATCATCACTATCGTTAACGCCGACGCAGATAACACCTTTTATATAGATAATATGAAAAGTGTTATTCCTTCATCTATCACCGACACCGTTACTCTGACAAAGTCGGCCACCGACCTTTCCAATACACCGTCAATTAACTTCTGGGTCAGGTCAAACACTACTGGCAGTTTTGCCAGAATACAATTTGGTGAAAGCGTTAGTAGTGAACAAACTCATAACTTTACCATTGATGCTGCCAATACCTGGGAACAAAAATTGTGGGATATTTCCGGTATCACTGACACTGATCGCGATGCTGTTACTAAGTTTGCTTTTGAGTTCACCGCTGATGCTGGTGGAGCTATTCTCTATTTTGACTACTTAACCGGTGGCCCTCCAAACACTCCTAGTTTAGATACGCCCACCGATACTGCCACCAACCAATCTCTCACTCCTGTCTTTAAAACTACCGCCACAGATGATGGTGAAAACTACCTTCGCTACAAAATCCAAGTTTGTGAGAATGTCGGCATGACTACTAACTGCAATACCTATGATCAAACTAGCTCTCAAACAGGCTGGTCTGGTCAAAATACTCAATCAAGCACAGCTTATACTTCAGGCACTCAAGCTACATATACTCTCCAAACTCCACTATCTGCTTCCACTACCTACTACTGGCGATCTTATGCCATTGATCCTGGAGGGGGGAATATTTGGAGCTCAACTCAAGGCACTCCTTATAGTTTTACTACCACCACTATTCCCACTGCCCCAACTACTCCATATACAGAGGGAGCATCTAACCCTAGTGGGGTAACCGATACTACTCCTGAATTCTCAGCCATTCATAATGACCCCAATGGTGACTCGGCTAACTACTATCAGATTGAAGTCAACACCGCCGTGGAGTTTGATGGCACCTCTATGTGGGATAGTGGTAAAACTAGTATGACCACCACTGCTAATGGGGTTAGATCGCCCAATATTAGCTATGCTGGTACGGCTCTCTCACTTGATGCCTCTACCTACTACTGGCGAATTAAGTTTTGGGATACTCTAGGAGCACAGGGAACGATCTCCGCTACTCAAAACTTCACCATGAACGTGCCTGTTAATACACCTAGCCTAGACTCACCTCTTGATACTGCAACCAGCGTCTCTATTCTTCCAGCTCTCAAGACCACCGCCACTGATACCGACTCAGATTACCTGCGCTATAAGGTCCAAATTTGTGAAAACTCAGCCATGACTCTTAACTGTAATACCTATGACCAAACTTCTTCACAAGCAGGCTGGAGCGGACAAGATGTTCAATCTAATACCGCTTATGCTAGTGGAACCCAGGCTACTTACACTCTCCAGGTCGGATCCGAACTTAGTACCGTCACCAACTATTATTGGCGCAGCTATGCTATTGACCCAGTAGGAACTAATGCATGGTCCTCCACTCAATCCCCTGTTTATTCATTTACTACAACTGATGCTCCAGTTGCAGCCACTAACTGCCGCGTCGAAGAAGCCACTGACGACTCTAGTAACATCATTAGCTGGACAGATGTTGCTGGAGACGAAGACCACTATGAAGTCGAACGTAGTGAAGATGGTGGGGGGTGGGCAGATGTTGTAACTAATTTAGATGCAGATGTCACTTCCCATCAAGATTCCACTATTACTGCCAACCATACCTACCGCTACCGCGTCGCTCCTTACTTCAATGGTCCTGTCTACGGTGCTTGGTGTTACACTAGTACGCTAGACCAAAGTACGGGCACCTTCTCTGCTGACAAACTCATATTTGAAGGTGTTAACTTAGATTAACCCATCATTTTTATGTTTTAGTATTGAAAGTAGTACTAAGCTAGCATCTTATCTATAATGAACCTGTGAAACAAAAACAAGTTGGCTTCACCATGATCGAGTTATTGGTCGTTTTGGCCATCATCGCTGTTTTAATCGTTGTCCTTCTTATATCCATTGGCTCACCCGCCAACAGAGCCAAAGACGCCCGTTCTAAAAAACATCTTTTCGAGCTCAAAGTTGCCTTCGAAGAATACTACAACGACAACTACTGCTACCCACCCCCAACTTGGTTTGATGATGCCGCTGATTGCAATAGTGATCAATTCGCTCCTTACATTGACCGGATTGAGTGTGACCCCAAAACTAACCTACCCTATGAGATAGAGTACGATGGTGGGGGCTGTGACTGGTTTAAGGTCTACACCAATCTTTACTACCCTGATGAAGAACTCTGCAGTAAATATGGGGGAGGATCAGGTGACTACAACTACGGTGTGTCTGCTACCAACACTGAGGTAACTCTTAACTGCGGCACTTCTCCATCTCCAACCCCATCTGGATCACCCATCCCCACTCCTTCGCCCAGCCCTTCGCCTTCACCTTCACCTGAGGGCGACTATTACTGCCAAGCTATTGATAACTGCGCTTTCTACGATAATGTTGTCTGGACATGCACTCCCAACTACACCACTGCCAACTGTGACACTGAGTGTTCCTGGCGCACCGGCGCCTGTGTTCTCGACTAAGCCCAACTTGGAGTTGGTGTCTAATACCCAATCAAACTAGTTTAAAATCTCTCACTTAATAATTGACTTCTCGAGAAAAAACGCATATAAAATTAGTATGACCAAAAGACTAGCCGCCGCCACCCTCCTAGGAGTTACTCCCCTAATTTTCCTCCCCACAACTTTGAATTTTTTTACTACCAATAAATTATTGTTTGTGATTCTTGCCGCCCTAGCCCTCTTAGTTACAACTGGTTTCCAACATCTAACTACCAAGAAACATCATCATCAATCGTCGTTTTTTACTCTCAGCCTCGGGCTTTTCTGGGCTGCAATCGGCATTGATATATTAATGACCAAAGAGGCCAAAGTAGAGGGCATTATTCTCAAGGGCGCTCTATTATTAGCCTTGCCAATTATTGCTTACTTGCTTTCAACAGCTAAAAAATCAGTTAAAAACCTCCGCTGGGCTTTAGCTGGTTTAGTAACTGTGGGGACGTCCTTAGCTCTACTCGGCATTTTTCAACTAGTGGTCTTAGCTGAGTTGATTGCTCTACCTGTCTGGATGAGAACTATCGCCTTTACTCCAGCTGGGTCACCATTGGTCCTCATCACAACAGTTGTCTTTTCCCTTATCGCCACTTTAACTTGGGCAGTTCAAGAAAAAAATCTCACTAAAAAAACTAGTCTTTTCACTGCTGCTGGTATTCAGTTGGCAGCCCTAGTCGCTTATGGTTTCATGATTGGTCAAGGAGAATTAATTATCCAGCTCCTCCCTCTAAAAGCCGGGTGGTCTTTAACCTTAGATGCACTTAAAAATGCTCGCGAGCTAGTGTTTGGAGTTGGTCTAGCCAATTTCTCAGTTCTATTTACCCAAGCAAAGCCGGCCTTCTTAACCCAAACAGATCTTTGGACTACTATTTTCCAAACTTCCTCCAATGAAATCTTGCAACTACTGGCCACTACTGGATTCTTGGGTTTTTCAACTTTTGTTTTGTTACTCATGAGCACAATTAAAAACTCAATGCGGTTGGAAAAATCACCACTTAACATGGTGCTCAAACTAACCATTTTTGCGATTATACTTAGCTTCTTCTTGGTTCCAGCTAACATCATCACTTATGTTTTCTTCTTTACCCTAGCTGGTCTCATAGCTGCTCAAGGTGGGGTTGAGACTAAAAAAGAAATTAACTTACCTGGATATAGCTCAATTATTTCTGCAGTTGCCATCACAGCAGTAGTTATTTTTAGTGGTTATTTTACTTACCGCGTTTATGCTGCTGAAGTCTACATGTATCAAACCCAACAGGCTTTTGTACAAAACGATGCTGAAAATGTCTATAGCAATCATATTAAAGCAGTGCAGTTAATGCCTCAGATGACCGACTACCGGATCTCACTTTCACAAATTAACATGACTCTAGCTTCTTCTCTTTCTCAACTTCAGGCTCCAAACCCAGAGACAGGTGAACAAATTGAGCTAACCGATCAGCAGCGAGAACAGATCTCAACCTTGATCCAACGAGCTATTGAGCAAGGACAAATAGCAGCTCAACTCCGACCTGGTTCTTATGCAGCCTGGCAAAATTTAGGCAATATTTATCGCAATTTAATTAACGTTGCTGAAGGTTCAGAAAACTTTGCGATTCAGTACCTGGGTCAAGCCATCGCTAAAGACCCAGCCAATCCATTGATGAGAGTTGAGTATGGTGGTTTGTTCTATCAACTATCTCAACTAGTCCAAGACGAAGAAACTAAAACCAACCTTTTAGACCAAGCTATTCAACAATTTCAAGTCGCGGTCAGATTGCGCCCCGACCACGCTAATGCCTACTACAACTTGGCTAACGTTTATGATAAAAAAGGCAGCTACCGCTTAGCCTATCAAGCTATGACTCAAGCTTTGACTAGCCTTGAACCCGACTCTCCAGATTATCAAAAAGCTCAGAATGAGTTGTTGGTTTTAGAGTCAAAATTGCCTCAGGATCCTCAACAACAGCCGGCGGTAATTCAACCCCAGCAACCAGGAGAATCTCAGCTACAACAACCAGCTCCGCTTCCCTCTCCTTTACCAGGAGGACCCGTCGATCTATCAGAAGTTGAGTTGCCAGAAGCTGAGCTAGTAGAGGTTGATCCAGGATTTGAATCCACAACATCTGCCGACCCTACCTCAGAACCAGTTCAATAATGGTGGTATGATAAAAGCATGATTTCGTCTGTCCGCTCTTCAAAACAAGCAGGTTTTAGCTTAGTTGAGCTTCTAGTAGTTATCTTTATCATTGGCGTTTTGGCTGCACTTTTATCTACCAACTTAGCGGGTGCAAGAAACCGAGCCGAAGATTCAAAGGCCAAAAGCAACTTATCAGAACTCAAAAAAGCCCTCAGAATTTACTACAACGACTACCAGTCTTATCCAGCAGACAGCAGTGGTAGCATCGCTGGTTGTGGCGCCGCTGGCACCTCAGTTTGCGGGAGTGGTATCTTCTCCAATGACTCTGATGATACTGTCTACATGAGAGATCTGCCTGAAGATTTTGCTTACTACTCCGATGGGGATGAAGAGTTCCTGTTGGTAGTGGAATTAAATAATGCCTCTGATCAAGATATCTCCGCCAGCCAAGCTGTGTGCAGCCCTGCCTCACGTCTTTACTATACCGATGGACCCATCAGTGCTACAGAGTATGTAGTGTGTGAAGATTAAAACTAATCCGCAACAATAACTCGACCTTCAGAAACTGTAATGTTAGTGCTAGCTGCTCCATAGTTACATTCATACTCAACGCCAGCTCCACAACTAATACCATAGTTGGCTGGGTCACCCCCAGACGTAGGTATCTCATGATCGAGATCATTTTCTAGTCGTGCATAGATTTGAAAAGATATTCCGTCTGATTCATAGTAATAATTTTGATAATCTTTGGGGTCTGCGGGCAGCTCCACCATATAAGTAGTACCATTTTCATCTTGCCAATCATCAGCCCAGTCACAAGTTGCCTCACTCACACAGCCGTTAATTTCATTATTTACCGAATGAAGCGGATACTGCCCCTTATCGTTGAAATAAACCTCAAGTGAATTCGATATTTGCTTTAGATCATTTTTTCGTTGGGCATCACGTGCTTTAACCTGAGAAGTACGATAGCTACCGATAGATAGTGCAGCTAAAATAGCAATAATTGCCATAACTACGGTGATCTCAATCAAGGTAAAACCATTATTTTTTCTCATTTCATCATCATAACATCACCCTAAAAAGAAATTCAGCCTCAACAAACCATCTCATTAGATATCAACCATATTTAAACTCGGGGGAAAATGCCCTTTCTACCTTTACACCACCAATGAAGACTGCTTGAATAAGAACACTATGAAAAAATTAGGTTCTACTGTTCTTCTCACCTCAACTGCTCTACTCCCACTTTTAGTCTTACCCTTAGGTGAGGTTCTTGTAACTGAAACCAAGCAATTCTTGGCTTTATTAACAGCCCTACTATTGTTAGCTCTAATGGGAATCAAAGTACTAACTAAAAAAACCATTTCCATCACCCTTTCACCATTCACCACTATCTTGACGGTCTTTGGAGTGATCACAACCGCAGCAGTTTTTTTGACTAATAGCTATCCAGTTGATAATTTACTTGGGTTCGGAGGTATTTACTTAAGTCTAATCTTAATTGCAGGACTTGGTAAGGAATTGGTTGATGATAAATTTTCTCAAGTATTTATGAAGGCTTTAGGTATAAGCGCAGCCCTCATGAGCCTACTCTCTATTCTCCAATTTGTCGGCTATGGACCAAGCTGGATTTATAACGCTGTCTTTAAAACTAATTTTACCCACAACTTTTTATTCAACTTAGTGGAATCACCCACTGTGGCTGCTCAGTTTTTAGGCGTGGCATTAACTGGCTATATTTCTTTGGCTATCATTTCTCTTAAAAAGAGTAAGAAAGCTACTCCTCTGACCTGGGTGATGGGTGCTATTATTGCTGTTGGCTTTGGGCTCAATCTTTACTCATCTCTACCCAAACAAGCGTTCTCATCAATACTACCGTCTCTGACAGCCAGTTGGTCTGTGGCTGTTGATATGTTGCGTGTTCCTCAAACTGCTCTTTTGGGAGCCGGACCCAACAACTACCACCTCGCCTATGCTCAATTTAAGCCAGCTTGGATCAACCAAACTGAGCTCTGGAATATCCAGTTCACTCGAGGATACAACCTACCCCTAACACTCTTGGTTTCAACTGGCATTCTTGGTCTCATGAGCTGGATCTGGTTGGTGCTACAGATACTCAAACAAGTGAAATACAACTCTTCTCTCAGAAAATCACCTGTAACTTGGATGCTACTGGTATTATTAGCTACCCAACTTCTCCTGCCACCTTTTACTTCAACCCTAGTTCTATTTGGTTTGGTTTTAGCTGCCTGGCTCTCTTTACCAGAGCATCAGTTCGACCAAGTTAAACTCAGAACCCTCATTACTAGACTTAGTCACACTGAGCCCAATGCTCAATCAAATACCTACAATCATCTAGTTGCTCAAGTCTTAGGTATAATACTGCTGGTTGGGTTTGTCTTTGGCAGCTATGGTTTGGGGCGCGCTACTGCTGCGAACTACACTTTCTTTAAGGCTAATCAAGCTGGGCAAAGCAACCAAGTTGTTGAGATGTATCAACTTCAACAACGAGCCGTTAGCCTCAACCCCTATCTAGCTAACTACCGTCGTCGCTATGCTCTTACTAATCTTTCGCTTGCTACTGCTTTAGCTAATAAAGCTGAGCCCACTGAAGAAGAACGAAATAGCATATTGCAACTCATTCAGCAATCAATCAGGGAGGGTCGAGCTGCTGCTCAGCTCCAACCTGCAGACGTACGTAACTGGCAGGTCTTAGCTCAGATATATAACAACCTTACTGGGGTAGCTACAGGTGCTGATCAATGGGCAGTCAACTCATACGTCCAAGCTATTCAAGTATCGCCCACTAACCCTGATTTAAGA
>Ga0233430_1004179_pt1 | contig 13642 bp, 10 predicted proteins | sample SI_118_April2016_2_FD_179883 | JGI IMG/M metagenome (GOLD analysis project Ga0233430, IMG submission 179883) | Seawater microbial communities from Saanich Inlet, British Columbia, Canada - SI_118_April2016_150_MG | ecosystem: Environmental > Aquatic > Marine > Inlet | place: Canada: British... | reverse complement strand
CTGGGGTTAGTGTCTGTAAAAGTGCTAAAATGTTCATGTGGGTTTCCTGTGGCTGTTGGGTTGTGAGAAACACAACTGTACTACAGGAAACCCTATTCATTCACGCTTTTTTTGGCGAAGGTATTGAATGGGAGGTAGCCCATTATTACCATGCGTATTATTATGCATCTGCTCAAGTTCATAAACACAATTTTTAGCTAACTCAATCGTATCCATTGTAGATGCAGAGCCATTTGCTATGTCAATCGCTTCAATCAGTCCAGTTACATCTCCGCAGTCTACATGAAGGGTAAGTGGATAGTTACAAGATACCAACCCAAGAAACAAACCCAATAACATCAGGAATTTTATAGTTCTCATAGTGAAAGATTCTCCTTGAATGGCCAAAGCTTTACGTTTTTTCTCATGCGCTACGAATGGAAGAATTCCCCCAGATGATATTCTCAAACAGTATAGCATATCTATATATGGTCTTTGCAATTTTTCCTACCTAGAAGATACTCCCTGAGTTTTTACTCAAAATAGATATGCATTTGGCTTTGCTAAAGTACAATTACTATGAAAGCATTAAATATCACATAAGGCGTTTCTATTCATGGCACTGATCAGTCTTCAAAATATCACCTTGGGTTTTGGTGGTCCACCACTTCTCGACAATATCAACCTGCAAATCGAATCCGGTCAATCTGTCGGTTTGCTGGGATTGAACGGTATGGGGAAAACCACTTTGCTCAAACTCATCCACGGCGACCTGCTTCCCGAAAATGGAGAGATCGCTCGTCAGGCAGATTTGCGCGTCGCCTATCTGCCGCAGGGCATTCCGCCTGACCTGAAAGGGAGCATCCGCGAAATAGTCGCCTCGGGACTGGAAAATAAATCAAATCCCCAAAGCGAAAACGAGTCTTATTGGCAAAGCCAACTTCAAGTGGATAAAGTCATCTCGCGGATGAAACTCAAACCGGATGCCCAATTCAATCTGCTTTCTGCCGGATTGAAACGCCGCGTCTTACTTGCCCGTGGCTTGGTGCGTGACCCCAATCTTCTTCTCCTGGATGAGCCTACTAATCACCTCGACATTGATTCAATCGATTGGATGGAAACTTTTCTCAAACGTCGAGGAGGGACTCTGCTCTTTGTTACCCATGATCGAGCTTTTTTGCAAAATATGAGTAACCGCATCCTTGAACTTGATCGCGGTCAAATCTTTGACTGGGAGTGTGACTACCCCACCTTCATCAAGCGCAAAGAAGCTTTGCTCGCTTCCCAAGAGAAAGAGAATCACCTTTTTGACAAAAAGCTAGCCCAAGAAGAAGTCTGGGTTCGGCGTGGTATCCAAGCTCGTCAGACGCGCAACGAAGGACGTGTTCGTGCGCTGATCCGTCTCCGTAAACAGCGCTCCCAACGCCGTGAGCAACCGGGAAAAGCGCGTATTCAAGTCGATGCCGAAAAACGCTCCGGCAGAATGGTTCTCGAAACCAAAAAGCTGACTTACGCCTTTGAAAATCAACCGATTGTGAGCAACTTGAACCTAATACTCCAGCGCGGCGACCGCCTCGGGATTATCGGTCCAAACGGCTCGGGCAAAACCACGCTCTTGCGCCTGCTACTTGGCGAACTGACGCCACAAAGCGGAAGCTTACGACACGGCACAAATCTGGAAATCGCCTATTTTGACCAAATACGCTCCCAACTCGATGAAAGCAAATCCATTTTGGATAATGTCAGTCAAGGTCTCGATGTGCTCACGATCAACGGGCGCGAGCGGAATGTGGTCGGCTATTTGCAAGGATTCTTATTCGACCGAGAACGAATCCATGCCCCGATCAGTGCCCTCTCTGGTGGTGAACGAAATCGCTTGCTACTGGCTCGTCTATTCGCTCGTCCAGCTAATCTGTTAGTACTTGATGAGCCTACCAACGACCTCGATATTGAAACGCTCGAAATTCTCGAAAATATGCTACTGGAATATCCCGGAACGCTGATTTTGGTTAGCCACGACCGAAGCTTTCTCAATAATCTGGTTACGAGCACTTTGGTTTTGATTAAGGACGGGCAGGGTCGAGAATTTGTTGGCGGCTACGACGATTGGCAAAATCAAAAAGATGCCAATAAAAGTATCCAAAAATCGGAAAAGAAGGCTCAAAAAGCATCATCTTCTGCGCCCGAAAAAAAGAGAAAACCCAAGAGGTTAACCTACAAAGAAGAGCGCGAGCTAGAGACTCTCCCTGCTAAAATCGAAATGTTTGAAACTGAGCAAGCCCAACTTAATGATTCTCTGGCTAACCCTGCTTTTTATCGAGAGAATAATGTCGAAGTCTCTCAAGCAGTTAAAAGACTGCGCGAGATCGAAGAAGAACTTCAACAAGCCTACCTTCGCTGGGAAGAATTGGATATTTAAGTCTAAAATCGTATTCCCCTCATTCTTGTTTTTCAAAATGGGGGGGGCTCGAAGGGCAGGGGATAAGATAGTGATATTCAAGTGATACGTTACATCAGCTAATGAAACACCCAAACTACCGAAGTCTCAAAGACTTCGGTAGTTTTTTCTTTGCAACTTTTCCTTACTTTGCTTGTAAGGGTATATAGAGAACATAAAAAAAAGTGCTTGTCTCGCAAGGGCGACCCGTTGTGATACTTAGCCAAAGAACTTCTTTTCATCTCTTATTTTGGTTATGTTGTGATTTTTATTTTTAGCAAAACGGGCCGCCCCTACAGAAACCGTCAATAGAAAAAAACAGGAGAAACTATGGCAGACGTACAAATGATTTTCGGCATTTTATTACTTTTAGGCATCGCCTTCCCCGGGATGTTGACCGCGTGGTGGTTGCTTTTCCCCGCAACGGTGGAACGCGCCCAAACGCGCCTCGACGAATCCCCGTGGAAATCTTTCTGGGTTGGCTTGGTTGTGCTGATTATTCTCGCAATCCCCACAATGGTATTGCTCTCGGCTGGGGGCGGTGTGGGACAATTTCTTGGCTGGGCCTTGGTCGCCGCGATATTGACCGTTAATGGGATCGGCGCAGCCGGCATTGCCGCGAAAATGGGCCTGCTTCTGGCAAAACGCTCAGATGGACTCTCTCCCGCATCTGCTTTTGTGCGTGGTGCAGTTGCGCTAGAGTTGGCAGCTGTTTTCCCGCTTGTGGGCTGGTTTATTGTTATTCCGCTGGCAATTATCGCTTCGCTTGGCGCAACCGCTTTTGCGTTATTTAGCAAGAAAAAGACAGTTGAAGCAGAACCTGCCATCCTGTAAAAATCGCAATTAAGCGACCTTAAATTAGGCGAGAGCGGCGATTGAGTAGAGTGACAGTCCTACCGTCACCCGTATCGAAATCATAGCGGTATTCAACATTCAACACGGTAATTTGTTTCGCTATGGTTTCGATACATTGTGGCACGGAAATGTTGTGCCTTCGTTACTCAACCGCCGCTACAATTCCCGATTCCCAACTCCCAAATTCCTATGAACCTATCCCGACGTGATTTCCTGAAATTAGCCAGCATCGTCGCTGGCGGCACAGCCCTCTCCTCCTGCGCACCTGTCTATGAAAACCTTGCAAGACTTGGCAACGATTCCCCTCTCCCGCAGGGGGAAGGGCTAGGGATGAGGGCAGAGTCTTTTGCCCTCGTCAACCGTTTCAGCTTTGGCGCGAGGCACGAAGATTTAACGAGAGTTGCCGAGGTTGGCATCCGCGCTTGGGTACGGGAGCAAATTGAATACACGTCCGTCCCCGATGATGGCTGCGACCTCCGTTTACGCCAGTTTAAGACCCTCGATCTATCCGCGAACGACCTTTTTGATCTCAGCGATAAAATTTTCGACAACCAAGATAAATTCACCGTCCCCGATGAATTGCGGCAGGCAACCCTCATCCGTCAAACTTACTCGCGTCGCCAACTTTACGAGCGCATGGTCGAATTTTGGAGCGATCATTTTAACATCAGCACCGAAAAGGGCGATTGTTTTTATCTCAAAACTGTCGACGACCGCGAAGTTATTCGCCCCCACGCGCTCGGCTTTTTCAGTGACTTGCTTTGGGCATCCGCGCACTCGCCCGCCATGCTTTTTTATCTCGACAATCAATCCAATCTCAAGGATGCGCCCAACGAAAATTACGCCCGCGAAGTGATGGAATTGCATACGCTCGGCGTGGATGGCGGCTACACTCAGCAGGACGTAATGGAGTTGGCGCGCTGCTTGACAGGTTGGGGCATGAAAGAGCATTTTTGGCGCGGCGATTTTAAGTTTTTTGCAGATTTACATGATGCCGCCCCGAAAAAAGTCTTGGGGGTGAATATCCCCGCAGGCGGATTGGATGAAGCCGAGCGCGTCATCCTTAATTTAGGCTTGCACCCGTCTACAGCGCATTTTCTCGGCTTCAAAATTTCTCGCCGTTTCATTGCCGATGAGCCGCCAGCCGCATTAGTCAGCCGCGTGGCTGAGACGTTTAGCGCCACCAATGGCGATCTCCGTGCTGTGATGGAAACCCTACTCACAGAAGGCATTCCCCACATCCAGCCAAAATTCAAACGTCCCGCAGATTTTATTATTTCGGCACTGCGCCTGCTCGATGCCTGTACCGATGGCGGAAAGCCTCTCCAAAAATATCTTGCCCGTATGGGGCAACCCTATTTCACTTGGCCTACACCAGATGGCTACCCCGACACATCCGCCCCGTGGATGAGCAATCTCATGCCCCGTTGGCAATTTGCCGCCGCCCTTGCCCAAAACGAGATCAAGGGCACAAAAATAGATGTTGAAAATTTGCTTGAGTTGAGCGGCGTTAGCGATATTGAAGGATTTATCCCCTGGGCGAGTAGCTTGCTTTTGGGCGCCCCCTTATCTGATGAAGATTCTGCAAAAATGGCCTCCGCGCTCCGCTCTGCTGGCGCAGGCGATGAGATTTCTACCGCTCGCGTGATCATCGCCGGAATATTGGCTTCGCCCGCTTTTCAGTGGAAATAAATACTGTCACTGCAAGCCGCTTTTGCGAAGCAGTCTCCACAACTGTTTAGGAGATTGCTTCGGCGGTAAAGCTGCCTGGCAATGACATAAAACAGAAATAACCAAGTTCTCCCCTCACCCTAGCCCTCTCCCCTTTGGGGAGAGGGGACAAGTCCCTTCTCTCTTGAGGGAGAAGGTTAGGATGAGGGTGAAAAGCGAGAAATAAACTATAAAACTATGAAAACTCAACATATTTCCCTCACCTCCCGAAAACCTTTGCTCTCCTTTGCCCCCGCGCAAAGCGCACCTCGTGGCGATGTGCTCGTCGTCGTCTTTTTGCGCGGCGCAGCGGATGTTTTAAATATGGTCGTTCCGCACGGCGAAGATGAGTATTACAATCTGCGTCCATCGCTGGGTATTCCGCGCCCTGACGATAATAAAGCCAAAGTCGAAGAACGTACTGTTGATCTAAATGGCTTCTTCGGTTTGCACCCCATTCTTTCACCGTTATTTCCAATTTGGCAGGAGGGGCATCTTGGTATTGTCCACGCTTGCGGTGCACATGATGATTCTCACTCCCATTTCAAGGCGCAGGAATTGATGGAGCGCGGCGTGGCAAATGAGCATGGTCCCGCCTCAGGCTGGATCGGACGGCATTTGGCGACATTAAATAGGGGCAATCCTTCGCCAATGCGTGCTATCGCGCTGGGAGAATTGCCACAGCGTAGCTTATACGGCTCAACGCCCGTATCTTCTTTGCGCTCGATTGAAGATTTCAAATTACGCGGCAACGAGACCGCCGTTCTGCAAATGCAAGCCGCACTCGGTTCGCTTTACAGTGGAGATGATCCGCTCAGCGGATTAGGTCGAGAAACTTTGGGCATTTTAGACACCTTAGAGAAAATCCAGCCCACGATTCCCAATTCCCAAAACCCTAATTACCCCGATTCCAATTTTGGGCGCGGATTGCGAGAAATCTCTTCTATTATCAAAGCTGAAGTCGGTCTCGAAGTCGCCGCGATTGATCTTGACGGCTGGGATACGCATTTCGCGCAGGGTGTGCAAACGGGCTTGATGCCGCGCCTGATGACCGATCTGGCTGAAGGGTTAGCAGCTTTTCATGCCGAGATGCTCGATCACGCCGACCGACTGACTGTCGTGGTGATGACCGAGTTTGGCAGACGCGCCTATGAGAACGCGAGCCTTGGCACCGACCACGGTCATGGCGGGATGATGATGTTGGTCAGTGGCAAGTTAAAATCCGAGGGTGTATTCGGGCAGTGGCCTGGGCTGAAATCTGATCAGCTTTTTGGTCCTGGAGATTTGGCTGTCACAACTGATTATCGCGACATCCTAGCGGAGATTTGCGCGAAACGGTTGAATAATCCATCTTTGGAACAAATTTTCCCGAACTATGTAGTGAAGATGCCAGATCTCTTTATGTAAGCGATCTGCTGGAAAACTGAGTAGGGGGGTAAAAAAAATCAGGTATAATTTTCCCATCTTAAACCCAATATAGCTTGCGTTACTCTCCCCTTTTGTTCGATGCAGGAGGGGAGTTTCTAATGCTCGAAAGGATAAACGATGGGACACGTTTCGCATAAACTCAACAACGCTTTCGAGGGAGCATTGGCAGGTGGTGGAGATCCCGCAACCTCGCCACTGTATGTTTTTGGACCTTTTTTGAGATTGATCGTTGTTGGGGGGGTAGCATCGGTTACTTTTGGTGCCTCTGTTTGGTTGGTTATTCTCACTGTCGCTGTTGTTTCTGCCATGTACAGACTCGTTATGCAATGGGTGACAGATGGAAGTGGCGGCAGTGGTCTAAGTGAAGAGGAGTTTGGTCCTTGGGCTGCAAAAATCAATGCAGCGATCACTTTTGTAGAATACACACTTACTTTTTTGGTCAGCATGGCTGCAATGGTCACTTTTATCGCTGACCGTGTTCCTGTGCTCAATGAAATTTTGATCTTTAATATCCAATATCGCACATTGGTTGCTATCGCGCTTAGTGTGCTAACTGGCTGGCTTGTGAATCGTGGCCCTAAAATGGCGGCACGCACTTTTGGGCCAGCCACAGCTGGTGTTTTGGCTTTGCTCTGGGCAATGATCATTGCCACGATTATCAAGTATGGCTTGCACCTTCCTGATTTCAATCTGCAAGCATTTTCCCCTGAATATATACACTATACGCTTGGCGGCTATGTACGTATCTTGGCGGTGATGACAGGCATTGAAGTCTTTGCTAATATGGTCGCTGCCTATGATGGTACCGAGGCTGAAAAAGGTAAAAAAGCCTTCAATTCATTGCTGATCATTATGGGGACAACGGGTGCAACTATGCTTGTTGTTGGGCCTGTTATCAAAGACTTATCTAATCCTTTATTAGAAGAAGTCTCGGTTTTTACCCAAACAATGGATCAACTTCTCCCCGCGCCTTTGCCTTATCTGGGTACGCTGGTTGGGATAGCAGTGCTTATGTCGGCTTCGGCAGCAGCAGCACAGGGTTTGCAAAACCTTTCGCTCGGTCTTTCAGAGCGACGATATATTCCGCCTATTCTTGGAAAACGCAATGAGTATCAAGTTGCCGATAAACCCGTCTGGATTCAGGTTGTATTAGTGGCTCTGGTCTTTTTACTTTTTGGCACGAACGAAGAAACCTATCTCGCCATTTACGCAGCTGGTGTTTTCGTCCTTCTCAGTATGACAGGCTGGGCAGTTGCAAAGCGTTTGTTACGTCAAGTTCGGGAAAACTTTAACATTAACACAGCGCTTCTTATTGTCGGCACAATTATTGCTGCCGTCATGACCACTGGAGCAACGGGGATTATTTTTGTGGAACGTTTCTTTGAAGGCGCGTGGACCTATCTGATTTTTATCCCGATGTTATATGTTATGTTCGGATACACACGTAAGCAGCTAGGCGAACCCTCTGCTGCACTGGATTACCTCGGGCGGCTCGATGCTTCAAATTTGGCTGGCTTCGGTTTTGGACAGTTAAAGCCGGCCTCTGGCGTAGCTGCCGCTAAACCTGGCTCCCCCGATGAACTTCGCTGGGAACCCGCTCCCATTGCAGAGAGCAAATGGCGACATCAATCATTTAATCTTGACAAGGTAGCTGTTCTGCTCGACGGTTCAGATTATGCAGCTCAAGCCCTTCCATGGGTAAAGTTATATTGTCAGAGAACGGGGGCGCAGCTAACATTACTCTCTTCCATTAAGACGAAACTCGCTGAAGGTAGCGACGAATTTGAGAAAAAATTTGCTGAACGTCAAAGCTATCTTGATAAAGTGCAAAAAGAACTTCAAGATGATGGTGTCAATGTGGACGTCGCTATTCGTTCAGGTTTTATCGCTGATGCCACACAGATGCTTGTTCACGAAAAACATATTGACATTGTTGTCACCAGCACTCGCGGAAAATCCGGCGAGCTAAATTGGACAAGCAGCGGTGTCTCACAGAAATTGATTCAGAAAATCAACCAGCCTATCTTTTTGGTACAAGCCAGCGCAGACGGCTCTATTGCTCCAGCAAAATTGGAGCGAATTTTGGTTCCGCTTGATGGCTCGATCTTCTCCGAGCGTGTTCTTCCCTACGCTCGTTCTTTGGCGCAAGTCTTTGGCTCAGAATTAATTTTACTTTCTGTTCCAGCTGTGCCTGAACCGGAAGATTATAGCGCCCCCTCCACGCTCATCGAAGATATTCGCAAGAAAGCTGAAGCGGAAATGGAAAACTTCCTTGATGCGGTAGCACGCTCCCTGCGTGAGAGCGACATCAAAGTCCGCACAATGGTTACGGGAACATTGCCCGCTCGTACCATTGTCAATGTTGGCAAAGAAGAAGATGTCGATATGATCATGAGTACATCACGTGGTCGTGGCGGCTTGGAACTATTTATGGTGGGCAGCAAAGCGCAACGTATTGTTGAACAGTCTGAGAAGAACGTCTTTATGATCCCCATTCGAGATAGACCTAGATAAGAAACAAGAAATTTGATAACTTAAAGAAAAAGCCACCGAGAGGTGGCTTTTTCTTTGGGTCCATCACATCATTATGATTTTATACTGAGAATTGGATTGTGTCGCCTTGTGGGGTTGTGTATTCAATGATCGTGCTGTAATTTCCCAGATCTATTTTCAATGTACATTTTTTCTCATTTTTTTTCCATTGCAGATAGATGGCAGCGGCATCGGATTCGAGAACAGCAAATTCCCCGTCAAAGGCAGTATACTCGTTCCTGAACTCAATCAGCCTAAGAAGCCGCTGCACGACCTCGCGCTCGACATCCCGCTTGATCTCGTTTAATGAATAGTTATGTCTGTTGATATCTCTGCCTTCGCCCCCATGATCGAGAATCGCCAGATCGTTCTCCCCAGCCAGCAAGCCGACATAATAAACCTGCGGCACGCCCGGTGCAAAGAATTGGATGGCACGCGCGGCGATATAAGCATCATCATCTTTGTCGAGCATAGAGTAGTAGGTGCCACGGATCTGATGAACGTCGAAACCATCCGGGTCATGGTATTCGGGGGCATAGATCAAGCTGAGATTTGAACCACGTTCGAGACAGGTATCCACTAATTTTCTCGCGCGCGCACCGTCGTACAAATCATCCAGATCGGGCTTGATCGGTACACCGTCGTGACAATCCAGCATGGTGAATTGTTTGTGCGGTCGCTCTTTGAGATAGTTGAGCAGGTCGGTGCTATCCCGATATAGGAGGGTTTCGAGAATGCGATAGGGGAGGATAAAGTCGTAAATCCAGTGCCCCTTTTTGGCGAGTTTATTCTGGATGCTGTAATGGGCGTGGACTTCGGGGAGAAGCTCGATGCCGAGGGAGTGGGCGAGTTCTGTGACCCAATCGAGAAATTCGTAGATTTCCGGCTCGACGAAGAAGAAGCTACTGCCGGGCTTTTTGGTGATATAGCCGACCGCATCCAACCGCACGATCTTGACACCATTTTTGGCAAAATTCTCGAAGAAATCGGTCAGAAGTTGGCGAGTGGCTGGCGAGTTGACATCAAGGTCAATTTGCTCGGAGGGGGTCACTTTGCCAAAGGTCGTCCAAACCCGTTCTGTTTCGCCACTTATTCCGATGCTGAAATCGGAATATGGCTCAGTGCGGCGCAGGAAAATCTTTTTGAAGTCATCGGCGGGAATCTCGCCATCTGCCCAGATTTTATCTACCGTTAAAAACAGGTCGGCGTATTGCGATTTACGCCCATGCTTCAGAAAATCTTTGAAGAATTCTGACTTGGCTGAGATATGATTGACCATCAGGTCGAGCAAAATATCGTGCTTTTCGCCGAACTTTTGGACATCTTCCCAGCCGCCAAAAGATGGCTCGATCTCAAGATAAGTGAGCGGGGCAAAGCCACGATCTCCCGATGATGGAAAGGGAGGCAAAATGTGGATTCCACCCTGAAAAGTGTCAGGGAAATGGGTTGATATAACCTCGTGCAGCGTTTTCAGGTCGCCGCCGAGGGAGTCAGGGTAGGTGATGAGTTGTACTTTGTTTTTGACTGGCATGGGTCGTTCCTCGAACGGGTTTTATTATTAGAAGGGCAAAAGCCCCGACATAGTGATCTCTGAATGCGTGATGCGTATTTCGTATTGCGTAATGGGGCACGAAATATGCACTACGAAATACGAAATACTTTGTATTCCTTCGTAATCACAAAATCAGCCAAATAGCGATGCCCGGCGATAATCTTATGCTCTGTTTTCAACACATTCTCGATAAAAGGGTCGCCAACTTCGCTGCCCCTATTTCGTTTTTTGCGATGCTCCAGTGTATCCAGCCGATTGCGGGCGATGAAGACTTTCGTGTCTACATTTTTCAGCAACGATGTATACGTTCCCTCAGCAACGATAACCTTTACACCATCCAGACTCACATTCTCTTCTTCGATAGCGTTGGCGTTATAGTCAATTAGCGGTTTCACAATTTCACTTTTTCCGGCAATCACATCTTTCAGATTGCCTTCGAGCAAATCAAAACGGACTTCCACATGTGGTCCCAGCCACTCGGGGTCTTCACGGCGTTTGGCATCGTTCGACTTGGGGGGCAGCACAAAATAATCATCCTGACCGAGCAGTACGGCTTTGATGCCTGCCTTCTCCAACTCGTCGGCAATCGCTTTGCCCGTTTCCGATTTTCCGCTGCCTGATTCACCCGCAACGGTGATGATATATCTCGTCGCCTTTGCCCGAATCTTTTCTAAAATTTCAGGCACGATCTCCTGCGCCACTTTGATGTGATGTTCTTCTAAAATTATGATGTCGCCCTTCATAAAACAATCTCTCCTCGTTGCCCTGTCACTGCGAGCGTCTTTTTGCGAAGCAGTGCTCCCTCTCTGTCAAGGAGATTGCTTCGGCGGTAAAACTGCCTCGCAAAGACATGTCTTCGTTATAATGCGCGCTCAGCCAAAAGAAACGCACCCAAAATGCCTGCTTTTCCTTCCAGAGCCACAGGGACAATATATTCATCCATCTTTGGCAATTTCATATAGCCATTTAATTCTTCTAATATTTTTTGACGGATAAGCGGGAAAAGATGCGCTTGCTGCATAACCCCTCCGCCCAAAATAATTCTCTCTGGGGATAAGGTGCAGATGAAGCTCCGCAACGCCCGTGCGATATAACTTGCTTCCACCTCCCAAGCAGGATGCCCAACTGGAATATCTTCCGCTTTTTCTCCCCAACGTTTTTCAATTGCCGGACCCGAAGCCAATCCCTCGAAACAATCATCGTGGAAGGGGCAAACGCTCACAGCAGAATCGTCTTTTGGCAAGGGGATATGCCCCATTTCGGGATGCAGCAGCCCGTGCACCAACTCACCGTTCACCATCACTCCGCCGCCGATGCCTGTACCAATGGTCAGGTAGATGAAGTTGCTCAAGCCCTTTGCCGCGCCCCAGTGCCATTCGCCGAGGGCTGCGCCGTTGACATCTGTGTCAAAGCCGATTGGTACGTTAAAGGCATCGCGGAAGGGTGAAACGAGATCGGCATCAGACCAACCTTTTTTTGGGGTACGCAAGATGTGTCCGTATTTAACGGAATCAAGCCGAGGGTCTAGCGGTCCGAAACTGGCAATGCCGAGGGCAGAGAAATTGCTAAGGATTGCACGCTGCTCCTCGAAGAAATCCACGCAGCGGGATAGGGTATCCGCTGGCGTTGTAGTCGGGATACGAGTTTTTGCCAAAATTTCGCCATCCAGATTTCCTACCCCACAGACAAATTTTGTGCCGCCCGCTTCGATACCGCCGAAAAGTTTAGTCATTTTTTACCACGTCAAAATCGGGTGTGACGATCAAATTGGCTTTGGGACGCAGGGATTGCACAACCTGATGCTCCTGCTCAAGGACTTGGAGCCGCCACTCGTCCATATTTTCTTTCCCGCGTGAGAGTTGGGCTTTCTTTGTTTCGTGATAGGTCAAATCAATGAAGGCGCGACAATCGGCTTCGGCTTGGAGGGCGTAAAGCCCCTCGATGACCATATAGCGCAGCCCCTTGAAGCTGGTTTTGAGCAGATCTTCCTGATCGGTGAGCAGGTCAATGCAGGGCATTATGACATCGTTGGCATCAGCGCGGAATTCGGCGAGATTGCGATTGATGGTCTCCCAATCGTATTCGGTATAGCCGATGCTCTCTGCGCCGTGTTCCTTGCGCCAGGGATTACGCTCTTGCGGGGAGGTTTTGTAGTAATTGTCGATATGCATAATTTTTGCGGGCGTGCCTTGCGTTTTGAACAGATGCGCCACTTCGTGACCGAGTTCCGATTTCCCTGAACCCGATTCCCCGCCAACGGCGATGACGATCTTGTTGTTACCCATTTTTTTTGCGTGTTCTACGATGGCTTTGGCAGCCTTTTTGTGTTTTTCTGTGATGAGTAGTACATCTCCGAGCATATGATTTCCTTTTAGGTTTGTTGTGGTGCTACGTGTATGCTTTGTTTAGCAGTGCCTTCGATCTAGTAACCTGGCGAGTCTTCGATACCGAGTAATTCTATCGAAAGGTTTATATCGTTTTCTTCTTCTTGATGTGTATTTACATGCGGCATATGAAACCATGGGACAACTCCCCTGCCATAGCCAAGATCAATATCGGAATTCTTAGATAAGATTAACCGATTGCCTTCCGATATCGCCATGATTGGGCCATCCGGCCACATCGGATCAACTGGTATCCATCCATAGTTAGGTAGATAAAATTCTGCCCAAATGTGCGTACCGAAATTGTTTATTTGCCAATTGTATTCACCCGGGCGCAAGCTATGAATACCCGCGATAGTTCTTGCCGGTATTCCCGCGGCTCTGCTCAAAGCAACAAAAATATGAGCCGAAGCACCACACCCAGATGTTTGCTTGGAGCGATTTACCATAAGTGCATCTTGATATGCTCCACCTACAGTTAAATTTTCGTTAAGATAGGCTATTATTAACTCAATAATTCTGTATGGATTTTTTTCTTCTCCAATAATGTTTCGGGATGTTTCCTGTATCTCTGGATGATTGGCTTGGATCAAGGTGGATGATCCTAAATAATCTATCATAACAGGGTCATTAGGGCTATTGTATGTCCTCAAAGCTTTCGGACAGTTTCTAATGGAGACTTTTAGCCTCGTTGGTTGGATTATACACCTATCCTTTGTAGGTGCTGCTGGCGACGTAAAGCCAGAGTTTGTTCTTTGATCTTGT
>Ga0233430_1004173_pt1 | contig 13664 bp, 14 predicted proteins | sample SI_118_April2016_2_FD_179883 | JGI IMG/M metagenome (GOLD analysis project Ga0233430, IMG submission 179883) | Seawater microbial communities from Saanich Inlet, British Columbia, Canada - SI_118_April2016_150_MG | ecosystem: Environmental > Aquatic > Marine > Inlet | place: Canada: British... | reverse complement strand
AACGATGGCCGGACCTTTTATCTCAACAGCCGCCTTGTCCCCGAATTCCATTGGATTCTGATTGTCGAGCAGGACGGGGCGTCGACCGGGGAGTCAATTCTGCAGACCCTGCTTGCCAATCTCGCCATCTGCCTGGTCATCACTGCGGTTGTTATCATGATCGCCATTTATACCGTTCGCGGGTATCAGAGGCGTCTTGAGGACATGGCGACCACGGACAAGTTGACCGGTTTGGCCAACCGACAGTTGCTTGACGTGGTACTCGACCAAAATCTGAAATCCGTGAAACGATCGGGCAGCCCACTTTCCATGGTCATTTTCGACATCGACCATTTCAAATCGGTCAACGACCAGCACGGGCATGTGGTTGGTGACGCGGTGATCAAAAACATCGCTCATATCGCCGGCCAGTGTGTTCGCGAATCGGATTTCCTTTATCGCTGGGGCGGCGAGGAATTTCTGGCCGTGCTCCCCGAATGTTCCGCCGATCAGGCGCGCGGATTTGCCGAGAGAATCCGCAGAAAAGTCGAGGTGACGGTCAGTCATTGCGGCGACACCAATGTTTCCGTCACGGTCAGTCTGGGGGTTGCGCAAGTGGGCGAAGGCGAAACAGCCAACAAATTGATCAAGCGCACTGACAAAGCCCTTTTCGCCGCCAAAGAGGCCGGTCGCAACCGCGTCTTGGTGGCGGAATAGGTTACGTTCCCATCAAAACGGCGCTGCGTCCGGGCACGACGCGGCGGTATGAAAGGGCTTCGGCGATGTGCAGGCGGGTCACGCCGTCACTTCCGTCGAGATCGGCCAGGGTTCGTGCGACCCGTAAAACCCGGTGGTAGCCGCGCGCCGTGATGCGCAGCCGTCCGGCGGCTTCGGCCAGAAGAGCTTGCCCCGCAGAATCGGGAGCGGCGACGCTTTCCAGCAATTTCCCGTCGGCTTCGGCGTTGGTGCGCACCGGGCGGCCCGACACTTCAATCCCTGCGTAGCGGGCCTTCTGCACACTCCTCGCAGTATTGACGCGCGCGGCGATATCGGCGCTGTTTTCGGCGGGCGGCGGCAGGGACAGATCGGCCGGATTGACCGCGGGCACTTCCACATGCAGATCGATGCGATCAAACAGCGGCCCGGAAATTTTGGACTGATAATCGACGGCGCATTTGGGGGCGCGGTTGCAGGCCTGGGCGGGGTCATCCAGATAGCCGCAGCGGCACGGGTTCATGGCCGCGACAAGCTGAAAGCGGGCCGGATATGTGACATGCGCGTTGGCACGCGCCACACTGGCGCGCCCGGTTTCAATGGGCCAGCGACACCTCGCCCGGCCGCACCCGATGGCCGCCGCCGACCAGGGCTGGCAACGACGCCGAATGGTGCGGATCGCGAAACGGCCTGCGCCGGATCAGCCCGTCCTCGGGGATGTCGCCCGCCAGACTGTGGATCATGCTGACTTCCAGCGCTTCGACCGCGTCGAGCGGCGGCAACAGCCCCGGCAGGCGCGACGCCAGCATGGATTTGCCCGCGCCCGGCGGTCCCACCATCAGCATGTTATGACCACCGGCCGCCGCGATTTCCAGCGCGCGCTTGGCGGTTTCCTGCCCCTTGATATCCGCCATGTCGGGATAGATTACGTGATCGGCGGCCAGTTTGGCCTCGGGCGCGCCGATCAGTTGAGTTCCCTTGAAGTGGTTGATCAGGGCCAGAAGATGGTGGGGCGCCAAAACCGTCAGATCGCCCGCCCAGGCCGCTTCCCCGCCTTGTGAAGCGGGACAGATCAAGCCGCGATCATTGGCGTTGGCATGAATGGCGGCGGGCAACACGCCGGAAACCGGGGCCAGCGCTCCGTCCAGCGCCAACTCGCCCAAGGCGCAATAGCCTTCGATCTCGTCGGCGGGCACCGCCCCCATGACGGCCAAAACGCCCAAGGCAATGGGCAAATCGAAATGCCCGCCTTCCTTCAACAGGTCGGCGGGCGAAAGATTTACGGTAATGCGTTTGGGCGGCAGCGCCAGGCCCAGTGAATTCAACGCCGCGCGAACCCGCTCGCGGCTTTCGGCGACGGCCTTGTCGGGCAAACCGACGATGGTGAAGGCGGGCAAGCCGGATGCCATTTGCACCTGGACATCCACGTCCAACACATCAATTCCCGAGAACGCCACCGACCCGACACGCGCGACCAAAGGTTGAGACCCCTTCTTCTGTTGTCGCCGATCATAGGGGTCAAACGGCGCGGCGTGAAGGGGTTCGGCGTATTACTTTTGCGGTTCTTTATCCCGCGTCGCCGCAAACCGCCGTTCGATGGCGTCCCAGAGGGTGGATTCGAGGCAGACGTTGTCGTAGCGGTTGATTTCCTGCAAGCCGGTGGGTGAGGTCACGTTGATTTCGGTGAGGTAGTCGCCGATGACGTCGATGCCGACGAAGATTTGGCCCATTTCGCGCAAGGCCGGGCCGATGGCGGCGCAGATTTCGGCGTCGCGCGCGCTCAGAACTTCCTTCACCGCCTTGCCGCCCACATGCATGTTTGAGCGCGCCTCGCCCGCCTGTGGGATGCGCAGGATGACGCCGACGGCCTCGCCGTCCACCAGAATGATGCGCTTGTCGCCTTCGCGCACTTCGGGGATGTAGGCCTGGATCATCAAGGGTTCGCGCGACGTGCCTTCGAACATTTCAATGAGGGAATTGAGGTTCTCGTCGTCGGGCGTCACGTGAAATACGCCCGCGCCACCGTTGCCATACAACGGCTTGACGATGATGTCCTTGTGTTCGGCGCGAAAGTCATTAATGGCCGCGCGGTCCGACGTAATCAGGGTCGGCGGCAACAGTTCCGGAAAGTCCAGCATAAACAGCTTCTCCGGTGCGTTGCGGACCTCAGCGGGATCGTTGACCACCAGGGTTTGCGGGTGAATGCGCTCCAGCAAATGGGTGGTGGTGATGTACGAGAGATCAAAGGGCGGGTCCTGACGCAAAAGCACCACGTCGGCATCCGCCCCAAGATCGAGCGGGACCGGATCGCCCAGTTCGAAATGATCGCCATATTTACGCCGGACCTTCAGGCTTTGCGCGCGCGCCGTCAGGCGGCCGGCCTGAAAGGCCAGATCCCTGGGCTGGTAATAAAACAGCCGGTGGCCGCGCGCTTGCGCTTCAAGGGCCAGAACGAAGGTGCTGTCGGCATCGATGTCGATGCCGTCGATGGGGTCCATCTGAATGGCGACCGTCAAGGTCATTAAATCTGTTCCTCGGTTGTTAGCTTGCTTAGTTAATTAGGCTTTTCATTTCTTGCAAGAGGGCCTGGGCTTCGCGGCGGCTGGTGGGGTCGGCATCGTATTTAAGATACTCCTCCAGCGCCGCCACCGCTGCCGAGCAATTGCCCAGCCGCGCATTGATCAAACCCGATTCACGCCACGGATCGGCGACCATCGGCGCAAAAAGAGCAATGGTTTCAATGGTTTCCAAGGCCTTCTTCATGCGGCCTGCGCGAATCAGCCGAACCTTTATATTGTTTTGTAATCGAAACAAAATAGCGCGCTTGGACATGGGCGCATACCCGCCCGGCGTCAATTCGGCGTCCAGCCCTTCGGCCGCCTTTAGAAGCGCGCGCAGGTCCGCCGGTTCGAGCACTCGGCAACCGTCCGCCGGGTCGAGCACGGCCCGTTCGCCGTCCTTTTCCATACGAATCAGGAAGCGCGCCGGGAAATCAAGGCCGACCATATTCCAGCCCAGAACCTCGGCCACGTGCAGATGGATAATGCCCAGCGCCACCGGCAGGCCGCGGCGCGCATCAATGACCCGCATCAGGTTGGCGGCATCCAGGTCCTCGAAGGTTTCTTCCTCGCAGCCGTATCCATAGCGCCGCGTCAGCACGTGCGACAGGGCTTGCACCTGATCGCCCAGATCGCTTGTCCCGCGGGCGCTGCCCGCATAGGTGCCGACCTCGGTGGAAATTTTGGCCAGATGCCGGTGATAGGGTTCAAGGCTGGCGCGAGGCCGTCTGGCGGAAGCCAGCAGTAGCGCGGTCTCCGCCAGATCGATCTCGTCATCGGCCAACGCGCCGATTGCGCTCAGACTTTTGCGAGTTTTAGCCGGAAGTCTCACACTGGAAGCCTCACGAAGGTCCCTTCACCCGGACATGGCTGATAACGTTCTTCACGTAGTCAATCTCGCGGGCGTGCGCCAATACGCGATCCAGTTCGGCCTGTGATTGGGCGATTCCGATAATGTAGACGGTGCCGTTCACGGTTTCGAACACGTAGTTCACCGCCATAATGTCCCTGTTGAAGGTGATCTGTGTTTTTAGCTGCGCCGTGATCCAGGAATCCTTGGCCAGAACGACCGCGCCGCCACCGGCCAACTGGATTTCATTCAGCACCTCGCGAACCCCGCTTACGGTCCAGGCGAGCTTCACGGCATCGGCGCGCATTTGCTCGCTTGAAGCGATACCGGTCAACAGGGCACGACCTTCGTAGACCTCCACGCCGATCTTGACGGGAAGCATCTGATCTTTTTCGAGGTAAGACCCCAGAATCGATGCCTCGATTTTCAGATCCGTGGCCGCGCCCTCAATGCCGCGATCCGAATAGGCGGCGACGCCCGCCGTCGCGCCCGCGCCGACCACGACGCCGGTGCAACCCTGAAGGCCCATTGCGGCTGCTAAGACGAGAACGAACCCTAATGCCGCCGCGCTTGACGATCGTTTCATGTGTTTGACTCCTTAAATTCCAACAGGGATCGGGGTCCCGTATCGAGCGCATTCTAATCGCGGTTGCCGTTTGCCGGAAGAGGGAAGCGTTCAATCGGGCCGCCAGGCGTCGACGATGTGGCGCGGGACTTGCCACGGCGTTACCAAAATGACGTCAAAGCGCATGGAAAGTTCGGCCAGATGCGGATAACGGGCGATGAAGGCCAGAGCGGCCCGCGTTATGCGCCGGCGCTGGTTTGGCCCCAGAGCGTCGGCGGCTGCAATAGCGTCGGCCCGTGCCTTGACTTCAACAAACGCGATCAAGGAACCGCGCCGCGCCACGATATCAATCTCGCCCACCGGGGTTTTGTGGCGCGCCGCCAGAATGCGATACCCTTTCACGCGCAAGTATCCGGCGGCCAAACGTTCGGCGAAGCGCCCGAATCGCCATGCGTGTTGGCGCTTGGAGGTCGGTTTGGCCGGCATCAATGCGTTTCCGTCAAAGCGAGCGCGCGGGCGTAGACATCGCGCTTGGACCACCCGGCGCTCAGCGAAACAAGAGCGGCGGCGTCGCGCACGCGGTTCGTTTTCAAGGCCTCAATCAGGGCGTCGTCGACTTCTTCGGGCGAATATTTCCGCGCCTCAGCGCTTGGCGGCGCGACGACCAGCGTCACCTCGCCCTTGGGCGGGCCGGAGGCGGCGAAATGTTCGGCCAGTTCGCCAAGGGGGGCGCGCCGCACTTCTTCGAACATTTTGGTCAGTTCGCGGGCCATGGCGGCATGGCGCGGCCCCAGAACCTCGGCCATGTCGGCCAGTGAAGCGGCCAGCCGCTTGGGGCTTTCCAGAAACACCAGGGTCGCCGGAACGTTTGCCACTTTGGCCAGTGCCTTTTTGCGCGGTCCCGTCTTGGGGGGCAGAAAACCGGCGAACATGAAGCGGTCCGTGGGCAGGCCCGACAGCTGCAGGGCGGTCAGCACCGAGGATGCGCCGGGGGCTGCCGTCACCGGAATCCCTTCCGCAATGCATTCGCGGACCAGCGTGAAACCGGGATCGGACACCATGGGCGTGCCTGCGTCCGACACCAACGCCACGCTTTCGCCATTTTTCAGTCGCTTGATAAGGGCGGGCCGAACCTTGTCCGCGTTGTGCTCGTGATAGGGCGTCAGTTTGGCGGAAATGCCGTGCAACGCGAACAGTTTGGCGGTTACGCGGGTGTCTTCGCAGGCCACCGTATGGGCGCTGCGAAGGACATCGAGAGCCCGCAAGGTGATGTCGGCGGCGTTGCCGATAGGGGTGGCGACAAGAACCAGACCCACGGGCGGCGAAACCGACCGTTTACTAAGGGGCGCGCTGTCGATAGGCTCAGGCCCGGCTTCGGCCCCAGGATGAACTGAATGCGGAGGCATTGCGCCGGGCGATGTTTGGTCTGTTTCGTGTAACGAACTTTTTCGTTTCCGTGCCATTGGTGGCCGCCGCGCTGTTGTTGGTGGCCTGTGAGTCTTCACGATTGACGCCGTGGAGGCAAGGCGAGATCGGCCCGCCGATCTTGGCGGCTCCCGCGCCACCGGCCAAAGACAGTGAAATACCGTCATCGGCGGGCGTATCGCAAGGCTCGGGTGCAGCGGGCGCGACCAGCCAACAGGCGGCATTGCCGCCGGATGCGACGGGCGTTCCGTCACTGGCTCCGCTTTTGAACCGGCCCGGCGTGGCCGCGCCCATACCCAGCGCGGGCAGCTTCACGCCTTCGCTTCTGCCGCCCGCCGAGGTTCCCCGCGTGGGCGTTCTGCTGCCATTGACGGGACCGCAGGCGGCCATCGGCAAAAGCATGTTGAACGCGGCGCAGCTTGCGCTGTTCGATTTTGCCGGCGACCGGTTCGAGTTGGTCGTTCACGACACCGAAGGATCGCCCGACGGCGCGGCTCAGGCCATGGCCATGGCCATTGGCGACGGCGCATCCCTGGTATTGGGGCCGCTGCTGGCCCCCTCGGTGCGCGCGGTCAGCCCGGCGGCGCGGGCGGCGGGCGTTCCTGTTATCGCCTTTTCGTCCGATCATTCGGTGGCCGGAGACGGCGTTTTCACCATGGGCTTTTTCCCCGACGCCGAGGTCCGCCGGGTGGTCGCCTACGCGCGTTCGCGCGGCGTGACGCGATTCGCCGCCATGGTGCCGGATGACGCCTACGGCTCAAGGGTTATCGATTCCCTGCGCGCCGCGGTCGATGCCGCGGGCGGCGTGGTGGCGCGCATCCAGTTCTACGATCCCCACACGCAGGATTTCGCCTCCTCGGTGCGTCAACTGGCCCGCTACGAGTCGCGCCGCACTGCGCTGGAGCGGCAACGGGCCGAACTTGAAGCACGCGGCGACGAGATTTCAAAGCGCGCGCTGGAGCGGCTGGAAAATCTGCAAACCTATGGCGATCTTCCCTTCGAGGCCCTGTTGATCGCCGGTGGCGGCAAGCGCCTGCAAGCCATCGGCGCCCACCTGCCGTTTTTCGACATCGACCCCAAGCGGGTGCGTATGCTGGGTACCGGACAATGGGACGTGGCCGGTATTGGCGCCGAACCGGCCCTTCTGGGTGGATGGTTCGCGGCACCCACGCCAACCGCGCGCATCGATTTCGAGGAGAAATACATCGCCGTTTACGGCGAAAAGCCGTTCCGTCTGGCCACACTCGCTTACGATGCCACGGCGCTGGCCGCCGTGTTGGCGGGGGCTGACGAAGGGCCGCAATTCGGCCTCGATTCCCTGACCCGCCAAACCGGTTTCTTCGGACGGGACGGCATTTTTCGCTTCAAGCCCGAAGGTCTGGCCGAACGGGGACTGGCCGTGCTGGAGGTGGAGCGGCGCGGTTTCCGGGTCATCGACAGCGCCCCCGAAGCCTTCCCCCAGGCCATGTTCTAGGCGAGCAAGCGGGACAAAACAGCGTTTAGCCGTTGGCGGCCCGCGGGCGTGGCGCGCAGGCGGGCGGCATCTCTTTCCATAAACCCCGCGCGGACAAGTTCGTTCACGGCGTCCTGATCGATCACGTCGTCGAGACCCAATGCGCAACGGTCCTTGAAGCGTGCACGGTCGATCCCTTCGGCTGTGCGCAGCCCAGACAGCAGCAACTCCTCGGCCCTTTCTGTGGGGCTCAGGGTGCGGCGTTCCGACGTGCCGTGTCCCTCTTTTTCAACGGCTTCCAGCCATTTGGCAGGGTCGCGGATCTGGCGGATGGCGTCGGTGACGAAGGCTTTGCTGAGCCGCCCATGCGCGCCGGGGCCGACGCCCACGTAGTCATCGCCCCGCCAGGTGGCCAGATTGTGGCGGCATTCATGACCCGGCAGGGCGTGGTTGGATATTTCATAGGCCGGAAGCCCGGCCAGAACGTCCTGTGTCGCTTCATACATGGTGGCCGCCGTGTCTTCCGGGGCACCTTCGATGCCATCGGAAAAAAAGCGTGTTCCGGGCTCGACGGTCAACTGGTAGGCCGACAGGTGGGACGGCGCGAACTCCAAAGCCAGCGCCAGTTCGGCGCGCCATTGCGCAACCGTCTGGAGGGGCCGCGCATAGATCAGATCGAAGGAAAAGCGCGGAAAAATCCGGGCCGCCAGTTCGATGGCCTCGCGTGCTTCGCGGGCCGAATGGGTGCGCCCCAGAAAACCAAGGGCTGCGTCCTCGAAGGATTGAACGCCCAGCGACAACCGATTGACGCCCGCGTCGCGAAACTCCCTGAACCGCCCGGCCTCGCTGGATGTGGGGTTGGCTTCAAGTGTGATCTGGGCATCATCCGACAAGTTATTGATATTGTTAATAATCCCGGCGACGGTTTCGGGTTCCATCAGCGATGGGGTGCCGCCGCCGAAGAAAATACTGCCCGCGGGCCGGTTTTTTGTTTCGTTTTCGAAATGACCAAGCTCGCGAATCAGCGCCTTGTGCCAGCGGGCGTGGTCAATCGCGTCCGATTCGTGGCTGTTGAAGTCGCAATAGGGGCACTTCGATTTGCAAAACGGCCAGTGGACGTAGACGGCGAGGTTTTCGCTCATGGCGAGGCTAGCCGCCGAAACAGGCGGCCACGAGCTTGCCAAAAGCGTCCGCCCGGTGGCTCATGGAATGCTTTTTGGCCGGGTCCATCTCGCCGAAGGTGATGTCCTGCCCGTCGGCGAGGAACATGGGGTCGTATCCGAAGCCCTGATCGCCCCTTGGCGGCCAGACAAGCGTCCCGTGAACGGTTCCCTCGAAGGTTTCAAGATGCCCGTCGGGCCAGCACAGCGCCAGCGTCGCCGCGAAATGCGCGCTGCGGTCCTCTTTGTTTTCAAGGGCTTCGTTGACCTTGCTCATGGCCAGCATGAAATCGCGCTGCGGTCCCGCCCAGCGCGCCGAATAGATGCCGGGCTCGCCATTCAGGGCATGGACCACAAGCCCCGAGTCGTCGGCCAGCGCCGGAAGACCGGTCGCATTGGCCGCCGCTTCCGCCTTGATCACGGCGTTCTCAACAAAAGTCACGCCGGTTTCCTCGGGATCATCCAGCCCCAGTTCCCCCGCCGACACCACTTCGACACCAAACGGCGCCAGCAAATCCCCGATTTCCCGCACTTTTCCGGCGTTGTGGCTGGCGATGATGAGCTTTTTTTTGTCGAATTTCCGTGGCAATTCCGTCGTCGCTCCCTCAAAAAGTTTGTTCCACAGTGACGATTTACCCTTCGCCATCCTCCGCCCGGCAAAGAAAAACAAAAGCAAACTGGCCACGAAGATGATGAAATACACTACAAGATCTTTCGGCCCAACGTAGGTTCCCCAGCCTCGAATGGTATTTGGTACAAAACCTCCGAATAGAAATAGAGCGAATGCCAGCGTCCAGAGAAGTCGGCTTCCCCGCCTCTGACGGTTTTTCTTAGATTTAAGATCGGTCAGGTCGATCAACAAACTGCAGAGAGCGAGGATTGCAAATGCAACGATGATGGGCCACTGGAAAGTCTTGGTCCACTCCAGATATGCTTCCATCTCCCCTCCGTAACCATTTGCAATCAAATAATAAACGTCACTCCACCCCCAGCGCCTTGCGCTGCACGGCGACCATCTCGCCTGTTCCCTTGCGGGCCAGTTCCAGAAGTTGGGTCAATTGGGCGTCGGTCATGGGTTCGGCTTCGGCGGTGGCTTGTATTTCAATGATGGTGCCGCTGCCCGTGAGCACAAAATTGGCGTCCGTTTCGGCGACGCTGTCTTCCTCGTAATCCAGATCGAGAACGGCCTGACCCTTGAAAACCCCGCTTGAGACCGCCGCTACCTCGTCTTTCAGCGGCATTTCCGATAATAGCCCAAGGGAAACCAGTTTATCGAATGCCATATACAAGGCCACGTACGCCCCGGTGATGGACGCGGTGCGCGTTCCGCCGTCGGCCTGTAAAACGTCGCAATCGACGCGGATCTGCATCTCGTTGATGGCTTTGAGATTTGTGATGGTGCGTAAAGAACGCCCGATAAGCCGTTGAATCTCCTGCGTTCGGCCCGATTGCTTTCCGCGCGCGGCCTCGCGGTCCATGCGTGTGTTGGTGGCCCGGGGCAGCATGCCGTACTCGGCCGTGACCCAGCCCTTGCCGGTTCCCTTCAGCCAGCGCGGCACCCGTTGCTCGACGGTGGCGGTGCACAGCACGTGAGTATCGCCCAGACGCACCAGACACGACCCCTCGGCGTGTTTGCTGACGCCGGTTTCCAGGGAGATTTCACGAAGTTGATCATTGGAACGGCCCGAAGGTCTCATTTTCTTGTCTTTCGCTTGTTTTTGCATGTTTCGCAGTTGCCGGACCCTAGCGCGCGGGGCCGCGCGCGTAAAGGCTTTGGCCGAAATCGAGCGGCGCGCGTTGACGCAGGCGGGAACGCTAACTAAATTCCCCCGTGCAAAACCCCAAGTAACACCTTGTGAAAAGAATGATTACGGAATTTAGCGACCGGACGCGGGACATCTTCCGCCATATCGTCGACGCCTACATGGAAACGGGCGAACCGGTGGGTTCGCGCACGGTTTCCAAGCTGCTCGATATGTCGCTGTCGCCGGCGACCATTCGCAATGTCATGGCCGACCTGGAAGATGCGGGCCTGTTGTTTTCGCCCCACGCATCCGCCGGAAGGCTGCCCACGGAAGCGGGCCTGAAGCTGTTCGTCGACGGCCTATTGGAAGTCGGTAACCTGACGGCGGATGAACGCCGCGACATCGAAGGCCTGTGCGCGGCTGCCGGTCAGAGCGTTGACGGAATGATGGAACAGATTTCCACCACACTGTCGGGTCTTTCGGGATGCGCCGGACTGGTGCTGGCCCCCAAGACCAGCAGCCCGTTACGGCATATCGAATTTGTCTATCTCAGCCCGGGCCGCGCCCTGGTCGTGCTGGTGGCCGAGAACGGCGTGGTCGAGAACCGCATTATCGAAACGCCCCGCACATTGTCGCCCTCGGCATTGGTCGAAGCCACCAACTATCTGAGCGCGCGCTTGGTCGGGCGCACTCTTGGCGAAGCCAACGACGAGATCATTTCTGAGCTGGAAGCCCACAACGCCGAACTGGATCAGTTGACGGAACGCGTGGTCGAGGCCGGGCTGGCGACGTGGGCCGGACACGAGAGCGAACGCCGCTTGATCGTGCGCGGGCGCGCCAATTTGTTGGACGACGTTACGGCCGCCGCCGACCTTGAACGCATTCGCGGCCTGTTCAAGGCCCTGGAAACCAAGGACGCCATGCTCAAAATGATCTCGCTGGCCGATACGGCTGAAGGCGTGCAGATCTTCATCGGCTCGGACAGCCAGTTGTTCGGCCTGTCCGGGTGCTCCATGATCGTCGGTTCCTATCAGAACAGCCAAAACCACGTTTTGGGGGCCATCGGCGTCATCGGCCCCACGCGTATGGACTACGCGCGCATCATTCCCATGGTGGATTTCACCGCCAAACTAATTGGCCGGATCATCGGCTAGAGCAAATCCCGAGCTGATGGAACATCAGCGACGACGTATTTGCGTTAAAAGCAAACAGACGGAAAAGAAGAAATGGCGAAGAAAAGTACCAAAACTCCTGACGAAATGCCTGAAACCGAGGCCGAAGAAATTATCGAGCAGCCGGAAAACCCGTGGAACAACGTCAAGGCGACAGCGCCGGGCGAAGAAGACACGGAAGCCGATGACGCCGAATCCGAAGTTGAAGCGGAAGAAGCGGCCCCCGACCCGTTGGCGCGCGTCGCCGAGCTTGAAGCCGAAACGGCTGAACTGAAAGACAAGCTGCTGCGCGCCCTGGCCGAGACCGAAAACGTGCGCCGCCGCGCCCTGCGCGACCGGCAGGACGCCGCGAAATACGGCATCGCCAATTTCGCCCGCGAAATGCTGAGTGTGGCCGACAATCTGCGCCGCGCTCTCGATCATGTGGACGCGGACGTCCGCAAGGAAAACGAAGCCATCGAAAATCTGGCCGCCGGTGTGGAAATGACCGAACGCGCCATGCTGGACGCCCTGGAACGGTTCGGCGTCAAACCCATCGAGGCCATGGGCCAGAAATTCGACCACAATTTCCACGAAGCCATGTTCGAAGCTCCCGATCCGAGCCAGCCTTCCGGTACCGTCATTCAGGAATTGGAAAAAGGCTACATGCTGGCCGAACGCCTTCTGCGCCCGGCGCGGGTCGGCGTTTCCAAGGGCGGCCCTGCCGCCGCTGCCGTAGAAGAACCGGCCGAGCCTGCCGAAGAAAAAGCCACCGACAAGGAACAGCGGGCCGCCTACGAAAAGCAATCCGATGCGCAAAGCGAATCGGCTGATGCCAAAGGCGGTCAGCTGGACGAAGAGCTATAGGCTAACCGGAAGGCGCGAACAAAAACTCCCCGGCCGGATCGTGGGCGGCGAAGCGCCTTTTGGCGCGGGCCTTATCACTCACGGCGTAACAATAGGCGCAGCCGTGGGGGCAGGTGTCGTAGTCGCCGATGTCGCGCGACGCGTGGCAGGCGCAGGTTTTGCGGTGCGGTTTGCGTTTGGCGGCAAGGGGCCGTCCGGCGACGTCGGACAAGCGGCCCGCGTCAATGCAGCTTGCTTCGGCCATTCCTTCGGCCAAAAGCTCGGGCTGGCCGCATAGCGTCGCGGCGATACTGTGATCGGCGGCGATTGCAGCCAGCTCGGTCAGCAAAACCGTTTTTTCCTCAGCGGTTGGGTCCGACCATTCAAACGCGCCGGTTCGGGCTGCCGCCGCCATGTTGCGGGCGGTCTTGCGGTAGGGCTGGACAACGGAAACGACCACTTCGTCCGCCACGCCCTCAAGCGCATCCGCCAGCCGGGCGAAATTCTCGCGATGCCAATGGGCGGGGGTCAGCGAGGACAGCACGATGGGGTCATAGCGCCACACGCCCGCGCGCGAACCGTAAGCGTTGGCGATCTCGCGAAGATGGGAAATCGCCATTTCGGGTCGGACGGTCGCCGCGTCAAGACTGCGCGGATATCCGGTGATCGTGTACTGCACAACGAACGGAAAGCCCAAGGCATTGACGGCCTCCAGCGCGCCCATGAACGGCCCCGAATTGCGCGTCCAGAAAACGAACCCGTCCACCGCGTCGCGCGTTAGGGGAACGGTGTAAACGTGTCCGCCATACGGGTTGACCATGCGGCAAAAGCCGGCACCTATGCGGCGCATGAACCAGTCGCCGTAAAAAGCGGGAATATCGGTCTTGTAGGAGGCCGAGATAATCATGTTTGTCGCCGCTCATTCGAAATTAGGTAAAAACCTTTGTCCGCGAACGGTTGCGCGTGTCAATCAACCGACATATATAACGCCCAAACGCCCACCGTGGGGCGTGCTTTTTTGCCAATTTAACCAAAGGAATTCCCGCGGCGCCATGTGGCCGGGGGAATTTGCCGCAAGATACAGAGGATAAGATGAGTAAGGTAATCGGGATCGACCTGGGAACGACCAATTCATGCCTATCGGTGATGGACGGCAGCGACGCCAGGGTAATTGAGAACTTGGAAGGTACGCGCACCACTCCGTCGATGGTGGCTTTT
>Ga0233430_1004167_pt1 | contig 13672 bp, 8 predicted proteins | sample SI_118_April2016_2_FD_179883 | JGI IMG/M metagenome (GOLD analysis project Ga0233430, IMG submission 179883) | Seawater microbial communities from Saanich Inlet, British Columbia, Canada - SI_118_April2016_150_MG | ecosystem: Environmental > Aquatic > Marine > Inlet | place: Canada: British... | reverse complement strand
CTTCCCCTGATTCTCCGACAGTACGAAACCGACCAGTCGCGCTGTGGCAGTCCCCATCGGAATCGCCCCCCACCCGAACTTGGTCCACTCCAGACCGTCCGGATTGTTCGGCACCGAACTCTCGTTGATCACGCCGACCGCCCCCTTGTCCGCCAGCTTCTTCAGCATCCCCCGCGCTCCTGCCCGAGTGAGCACGATCCTCCCGGCCAAACCATCTATCCCAATTCGATCAATCTCCTCGCTGCTGTCCAGAATCACCAATCTGCAGCGCAGACCCTCCTTCGGCGTGCCCGCCCCCCACTGGATCACATGCCAGGGGTTCTCCCTGTAGTCGAGCAACCGCTGGCGCACCGGTCGCATCACGTCCACCGTCGCCGAGCGCACGTCGGCCGCCTCCTGGATGATCCAGCGCCCCGATCCGATCCGCCCTCCGGTCTGAATCGGATAGACCTCGGCTTCGGCTCCCCCGGCCTCGAAATGACGGACCATCGTCTCCGTGGTCTCGTGAAACCGATCGAATGAATTCCACTTGTCGGTCTCCACGATTTCCGCAACGGTCCGGAGCATTTCCCGCCCCTTGACGGCGCCGAGTATAGCGGGCACTGCGGTGCGATTGAATTTGCTCAGCGAGCGCGGCGTGCGTGTAGGCATTGAATCCTCCCTCTGACATTAAGTACAGATGAAATTTCTCCGGTTTTTTGAGATTTCATGGCTCTCAAGAAATGTAACAAAAAAACCGGCATGCCCGCATGCCGGTCCGTCGCTCCTCCTCCGCCCCTCCTGTTTTCAGCCTTCCCCCTCCAGCGCCTCCGCCAGTTCCTCCCACTCCCCCCACAGTCCCTCCAGCTTCTTCTCGATCTGCCGGTACTCCGCACCAAGCTGGTGGACCTGATCCATGTCCTGCACCTCCCCCGCCTTGCCGATCCGCTCGCTCAACCCGCTCATCTCCTCCTCAAGCCCCTGGATGACACCCTCCAGCTTGTTCTGCTGCCCCAGCAACCTCTCCGTCTGCTTGCGCGCCCGCCGCACCTCCTTTTGTTCCTCTCGCTGCGTCTGACGATCCTCCCGCGCCCGCTTCTGCGCCACCGCCGGAGCCCCCTCGCTGCGCCAGTTCACGTACTCCTCCCACCCACCTTCCAGAAAGTGCAGCGCGCCGTCTTCCACCACCCATACATGCGTGGCCAACCCCTGGATCAGATACCGATCGTGGCTGACCAGCAGCAGCGTGCCGGTGAAACCCTGCAGCACCTCCTGCAGAATCTCCTGGGAGGCGATGTCTAGATGGTTGGTCGGCTCGTCGAGGACCAGAAAATTGGCGTCCTGTATCACCAGCCGCGCCAGAGCCACCCGGCTGCGCTGGCCCCCGCTCACCTCGCCGATCCGCTTGAACACGTCGTCCCCTTTGAACAGGAAACTGCCCAGCAGATTCCGCCCCTGCTCCGCCTTCATCTGCGGATCGATCTGGAGCAGCGCGTCCAGCACCTCCATCTCCGGGTCCAGGTAGTCGTGGGTTTGCGACAGATACCCGATCTCCACGCTGGCCCCGATGCGCACGTCTCCGGCCAGCGGTTCCAGCTCTCCCAAAATGGTGCGCATCAGCGTCGTCTTCCCCGCCCCGTTCGGTCCGACCACCGCGATCCGCTGGCCGCGCCTTGCCTCGATCTCGGGAGGTGAAAGAAGCGGCTTACTCGGCTCGTAGCCAATGGTCAGATCCCGCAGTTGGAGGACGATATCCCCGCTCCGTTTTACCGGATTGAGCCGCACTCGGATGTGCTGGGGCTTCTGCGGCCTGTCGATCGCCTCGTCCCGCATGAACCGCTCCAACCGGGTGCGCCGTCCCTGCGCCTCCTTCGTCCGCTGCCCGGCGATGTGCCGGCGAATGAAGTCCTCAGTCTTGGCGATATGCTCCTGCTGTTCCTCCCACTTCCGCAGCCGCTCCTTGTAGCGCGCCTCCCGCTGGCGCACGTACGCGCTGTAGTTCCCGCGAAAGATCTCCAGCCCTTTGAACGCCATCTCCCAGGTGCGATTGGTGACCGCGTCCAGGAAGTAGCGATCGTGCGAAACCACTACCAGACTCCCCTTGAAGGTCTGCACCCAGTTCTCCAACCACTCGACTGCCTGCAAATCCAGATGGTTGGTCGGTTCGTCCAGCAGCAGCAGATCCGGCGCGTCCAGCAGCAACCGCGCCAGCAGCGCCCGGGTCCGCTGCCCCCCGCTCAGGTTGGCCAGCGTATGCTCGAAGTGCTCCGGATCGAAACCCAGACCGCTCAGCACCGTCCGAATGCGGAGTTCGTAGGTATACCCTTCGAGCCGCTCGAACTCCGCCTGCAGCGCGCTGTACTGCGCCAGCAGCTGTTCGCTGTCCCCGTTCCCCTCCAGGCGCCCGGCCAGCTGCTGCAATTGCTTCTCCATGCGCCGAACCTCGGCGAACACCTCCAGCATGTACTCCCACAGGGTCACCCCACTCAGCATCGGCGGATCCTGGGGCAAATAGCCGATGCGCAGGCCGCGCTTCCCCTGAATTACCCCTTCCGAGGGATCCTCCAGACTCACCAGCAGTCGCAGCAGGGTCGTCTTCCCCTCCCCATTCGGCCCCACCAGCCCAATGCAATCCCCGTGTTCGACCTTGAACGATATATTTTTGAAGACTTCGTGGCTGCCGTAGAACTTCGCAACGCCCTGACCGGTCAACAGCGACATAACATTTCTTATTCAGTTTGGTTATTAACCCAAGGTCGCAAAAGAGACGACGAAAATGCACTACAGGCGCTACGACCTGTAGAAAATCATCTCATTGGAGATGATGAGTTCAATCGATCATCCATAAGCCAATAAACTACAAGCACATATTTAAATTAAAAACCTCTTCGAAAAGAGCGCAACAGCCCCTCTTTCCCGCTCGATTTTTCACAGGCCAGCGAAGAGCCATGCCCTTCGCTGACCCGCTTCTAAAGAACAGCTTCCAGCTCTTGCTGGACCTCCAGCATCTGCTCCAGTTCCAGTTCCATTTCATCTACATTTCCCTCGAGAAATCGCTTTTCCTCACACCGGCGATGGCACTCCTGCCGGCGACGGCGCTTGCGCGCGTAGGGAGTTTCGATGTCATACAGCCGGCAGAGCCGGCTAAAACTGCCCGGGGCGATGCCCAGAGCCATGCTGGCTTCCTGATTGCTCGCGTAGATGCGGGCAACCCTTTCTATGCGTTCGGGATCTATCTTTTTCATTGCTGTGAATCTCTCCAGTTACTGGCGCTTTCCATTTCCGATGGGGCAAAAAAAACGGCCGCGACGCTTCTGCGTCGTAGCCAGCTCTCCGGAACCACCCGTTTCGGGCGATTCTCTTTTGCTCTATCGGAGCCAGCTTCTAGGACGCAGAAATGCCATCATTTCTCGAAGGCAGTATCCCGGAAACTGGCGGTGGCGCTCTGGCGGGATGCGCAAAGGTATGTGCGGCGTGCCGTTCGACACACTCGCCCGCCTGTAACAGCGATCCCGAATCCCCAACTGGCCCTACCGGGCCGGCCGGATCCTCGCCAGAACTGTATGTAAACTCGGCCGACCCGGCGAGATTTCTCCTCGCTGAATCAGCCGCACCGTGTTATTTCCCGGGACTACCCCGCGATTCGCTCACAGTCGCGATGACCATATTTACTTTCCTCCCGGTTGGTATGTCGATACGGTCGAACAGGTCCGTAATCCGCTTCATCGTCGATATTCCTTCCACGCAAGTGAAAAAGGGTGCTACTCTCAATTCATTGCCGCAAAAAACCATGTCTTTAATGGTTAAAAAGCGCACTGCAACAGTGTCAAGAAAAAAATGACATCTCATCTGAAAAACTTGACAGCGCCCCCTTTCTGATCGAATATCTCCACTCCGGAAGTCCCAATCTCACAGCCACTTCGAATACACCACTTCTTCTCCGAAGAAACCACTTCGAGGAAATCCATGCCCGCCACGCGCATCGACATCGAATCGATACTGCGGCCCTACGCCCACGAACTGATCACCCGCCTCATCGCCATCGAACAGGACTTACTCCCTCGCACCGGTGCACTCCTCGGCGACGCCCTTCCCCCCGGCCGTTGGCTGCTGGTCGCCGACGAGACGACCTGGAACCTGGCAGGCGAGGCGGCCTGGACCAGTCTGATCGAGGCCGGTGCCGACATCGAGCGCTTCATCGTCGAGCCCGGCCCGGGAGAGACCACCCCGGTCGCCGACGACGTCAAAGTCGAAATGCTGACCCAGCACCTCCGCAATGGCGAGTTCAGCGCCGCCATCGCCGTCGGCTCCGGCACCGTCAACGACCTGGTGAAGATGCCGGCAGACCAGGTGGGACTCCCCTACGCCGTCGTCGCCACCGCCCCTTCCATGAACGGCTACACCTCCAGCCTGGTTGCCCTGCTCAGCAAGGGGATCAAGATCACCGCTCCTTGCCGCCCGCCGGTCGCCTGTCTGGTCGATCTCGACGTTATGGCCCGGGCCCCCTACCGCATGATCGCCTCCGGTCTGGGCGACCTGATGTCCAAACCGGTGAGCAACGCAGACTGGCGCCTGGCCTACCGCCTGCTGGGCGTCGCGTACGCCACCCGCGTCATGGACCTGATCGACGCCGGCTCCGACCTGCTCAAAGGCGTCGCCTCCCGCCTCCCGGAACGAGACATCGAAGCAGTCGGCAAACTCACCGCCAGCCTCTGCATCTCCGGCCTGGCCATGGGGCTGGCCGGCTCCTCCGCTCCCTCCAGCGGCGGCGAGCACCTGATCAGCCACTACCTGGACATGACTCACTTCGCCTGGGGAGAACCCCACGACTTCCATGGCTGTCAGGTCGGCGTGGGCACGATCACCACCGCTTCTCTGTACGAACGGCTGACCGCCATGTCCCCCGACCAGATCGACATCGACGCCTGCCTGGCCGCTCATCCTACCTGGGACGAGCGCGCCGCCCAGGTGCAAGAGCGCTTCGGCATCCTGACCGATGCGGTCCTGCCCCACTCCAAAGAAGGCCATCCTTCACGCGAAGAGTTGGGCGACCGCCTGCAGCTACTCAAGCGGGAGTGGGACTCCATCCTCTCCGATGCGCACCAGACCCTGCTCCCCACCCGCGACCTGATCGCCGAACTCAAGGCGGCCGACTGCCCGAGTTCCTTTCCCGAAATCGACGTCACTCCCGAACGCGCCCGCCGCGCCGTGATCTACAGCCGCGACATCCGCGCCCGTTACACCATCCTCCATCTCGGCGCCGATCTGGGTCTCCTGGAGCAGTGGACAGACGAGGTGCTGGCGAAGTATCACAACATCGGTTGACTCGCAAACGGCAAACTCCGCAGATACACCTGTGCATTCTGGGCGTGCCTGCAGAGAGAATGTGATCTTTCAAAAAATGGCCGCCGTATCCCCTCCCCTCGATTTACTGTTCAAATCCCAGCCCCTTGTCCTATATTATAGAAACTGCTCTACTTGCACGATTCGCCCATCGACAGAGCAACCCTCGGGACAACGGCAGTGGGAAGAACACTCTATATAGCTGCAAACGGCGACGATAATTGGTCGGGCAATCTGCCGGATCCCCTTCCCGATCGAACGGACGGGCCTCTGGCCACTCTCGAAAAGGCACGCGACCTACTGCGGGAGACCGGACCTCATCCCGAAGGTGCCACCGTCTTCATGCGCGGCGGCATCTACGAACGGAGCGCCTGTTTCGAACTCGACGAACGGGATAGCGGCACCCCGGACGCGCCCCTGGTCTACCGCGCCAGTCCGGATGAAACCCCGCGCCTGCTCGGAGGGCGCCGCATTGGCCCCTTCACTTCGATCGAAAATCCACAGATACTCGCGCGGCTTCCGGAAGAGGCACGCAATCACGTGCGCCAGTGCGCTCTGAATGAACTCGGCATCGCCGATTTCGGTCGCTTCACCTCACGCGGCTTCGGTCGGCCCACTTCCCCCGCCCACCTGGAGTTGTTCTTCCAGGATCGCCGCATGGAAGTGGCCCGCTGGCCCAATGACGACTTCGCCCGCATCGAAGCTCCGGTCGCACTGAGCCCCGAAGGGGACGAGCACGGCGGAGAGATGGGCATTCTGGAGGCAGGTTTCCTCTTTGCGGATCAGCAGCCGACGCGCTGGCAGAGCCTGGATGATGTCTGGGTTTACGGCTACTGGGGCTGGGACTGGGCCGGTTCATTCGAACAGGTGGCGACCTACGATCCCGACCGTCACCTGATCACCACCCGCCCCCCACACGGTCTGTATGGCTTTCGCAGTGGCCAGCGATTCTACTTCCTCAACGTGCTCGAAGAACTGGATCGCCCCGGCGAGTATTACCTGGACCGCGGTACCGGCAAACTCTACTTCTGGCCTCCGGCGCCGCTCGAAGAAGGAGAAGCGATCATCTCTCTCCTCGAAGAACCGCTGATCCGCGCCGCGGCAGCCAGCCACATCTCCATCGAGGGACTCACCCTGGAGTGCACCCGCGGCCCTGGCGCGGAGATCCGCGGCGGCACCGGCATTGTCCTGGCCGGCTGCACATTGCGCAACATCGGCAACCACGCCGTGGCCGTCGACGGCGGCACCGAGCACGGTGTGGAGAGCTGCGACATCTGCGACACCGGTGACCGCGGCATCTCACTCAGCGGGGGGGATCGCTCGAACCTGACGCCGGCCAACCACCGCGCCGTCAACAACCACATCACCCGCGTCGGCGCCTGGTCGCGCTGCTACCAGCCGGGCGTCACCGTCGAAGGGGTGGGCAATCGGGTCGCCCATAACTGGATACACCACGCTCCCCACATCGCCGTCCTGCTCCACGGCAACGAGCACCAGATCGAGTTCAATCACATCCACCACGTCTGCCTGGAGACCGGCGACGCCGGTGCCTTCTACATGGGACGCGATTGGACCGAGCAGGGGAACATTATCCGCCACAACTTCTTCCACCACACCCAGGGCGTCGGCATGGGCTCTATGGCGGTCTACCTGGACGATTGCGCCAGCGGCGCCGTGATCTACGGCAACATCTTCTACGAGTGCACGCGCGCCGCTTTCGTCGGCGGAGGGCGCAACAATCGCATCGACAACAACATCTTCGTCGACTGCCAACCCGCGGTTCAGATCGACGGCCGCGGCCTGAATCCCAGCCCGGTCTGGCAGAATATGGTCTACTCGACCATGAAAGAACGGCTGGACGCCATCGACCATCACTCCCCGCTCTACAACACGCGCTATCCACATCTGACCGAGCTCGACCGCTACTACCAGGCTCCAGGGGGCATCCCGCCGGAAGGCAATCTGGTCGTCCGCAATATCTGTCGGGGAGGAGAGTGGCTGCAGATCCACTGGCACGCCGACCCGACCCAGGTCGCCGTCCAGCACAACCTGGTCGATGAAGATCCTCGCTTTGTCGATGCCGACAGCATGAATTTTGCCCTGGAGGAAGATTCCCCCGCCTACGAACTCGGCTTCAAATCGATTCCGCTGGAACGGATCGGCCTCTATCGAGATGAACACCGATCCGCACTGCCCGCCACAAATTGGAGGACGGCCCGCCATGGCTGATTCCGACGAACCCCGGGGAGAAGAGCAGGACAACCAGGCCAAAATCGAGCGCTTGAGCGAGGAGGTGGACCGCCTCTGGTCGCGGGACATGGCCCAGCAGTTGAAGCTGTCCGAGGCCAAATACCGCGCCCTGGTGGAGGGGAGCAACGACTTCATCTACGTGCTCGACAAGGATGGGTATTTCACCTTTGCCAATACTGAAGTGGAACACCTGCTGGGGTACCAACCCGAAGAGATCATCGGCCGGCACTTCTCCGAAATACTACATCCCGAAGATTTTCAGACCCTGGGCCGCTCCTTCCACGAGCGCCGCACCGGCGAACGGGCCACCAGGCGCTTGGAACTGAGACTGCAGTCCCAAACCGGCGATACCCGCGACGTAGAAATCGACATCCGTCACTTTTCGGTCTCCGCCAGCGGCATCTATCGCGACCAGACCTATATCGGCACCCACGGCGTGGCTCGTGACATTACCGAGCGGAAATATCAGGAGACCAAAAGACTCGCCCTGCAGGGAATCAAGGAGGTGGTGTGGAGCATGGTCCGCGGCGACGATATCCAACTGGTCCTCAATTCCATAAGGGCCAGCCTGGAGACCATGGGGATTCCCTTCAGCGAATTTGGTGCCTTTGTCCTGGATATGGACGAACCGCCCGTGCTCACCCTCTACAGCTCGCGCGGTGCGAAAGAGATCAGCAAGCGGGGGGAGTGGATGGTGACGGATACCGAGCGCTTTGCCAACGCCGTCGTCGCCGCCTGGAAACGGGGCAAACTCTCTTACTGCCGGGATCTCGACGGCGAGACCACTTACCACGAGAGGGAACGGCTGAGCGAGTTCTTCGGCGAGGTGCGCACTATCGTCGACGCCCCCTTCTCACACGGCGTCTTCACCGTCACCAGTTCCGGCCCCGCAGTCTTCACCACCCGCGATCTGACCTTTGTCAGCGAACTGGCCGAAGTCCTTTCCGAGGGCTTCCACCGTATGGAAGATCTGCGCGAGGTGACCCTTTCCGAAAAGCGCTACCGCACCCTGGTGGAGACGCCCAACCTGGTCGTCATGTTGCTCGACAGCCGGGGGGAGTTTCTCTATGTCAGTCCCCAGATAGAACAGTGGCTCGGTTATTTGCCTCGAGAATTCTACGGCGATCGATCGACCGTCGATCGCATCGCCCATCCAGACGACCTGGATGCCATCCGCACCTTCCTGGATTCGGGAGAAGCGCCGGTGCTGCGCGACCTGGAATTCCGCTGGCGGGCGGGAGACGGCACCTATCACTGGGCATCCGGTTCCCTGTTCCCCATCTTCGAAAGCCCCGAAGACGAACAGATCAACCGCGTCAGCATGACTCAGGTGGTGATCCAGGATATCACCGAACGCAAGATGGTCGAAGGCCTGATCAAGGAATCGCTGGAGGAAAAGGAGGTGCTGCTAAAGGAGATCCACCACCGGGTCAAAAACAACCTGCAGATCATCTCAAGCCTGCTCCATCTGCAGACCAATGACCTCGAAGATGCACAGGTGCGCCGCATCTTCGAAGACAGCCAGCACCGAATCAACTCGATGGCCCTCATCCACGAAGAGCTCTACAACTCGGGCGATCTGGCGCGCATCGACTTTGGCGACTACTCCCGCATTCTGATAGAAAACCTTTTCGATTCCTACGGCATCAGCACCAGCCACATTGCCCTCGACATCCAGGTAGACGCCCAGCCGCTCAGCCTGGATCAGGCCATCCCCCTGGGCCTGGTCATCAACGAACTAGTATCCAATGCGCTCAAATACGCCTTCCCGGGCGGGCGCGAGGGCCACGTCTCCATCTTCCTGCAAGCCGGCCCGGGCAATCAGTTCGCGCTGACGGTGAGCGACGACGGCATCGGCCTGCCCACAGACATAGACTTCCAGCATCCCAACTCTCTGGGCTTGAGGCTGGTCGAAACCCTGGCACACCAGCTCAAAGCCAACGTCGAACTCGACCGCAGTACCGGCACCACCTTCACCATCGCTCGCGAATCGAGCTGACGACAGGCCACTCGTCCCGCCGTTCCCCCTATAACTCCTGCCCGCAGTATCGCCGAATGCGGCTGAACGGCGGATCGTATCGCCGCGCCACCTCGACGATCACCTCCTCTCGCCTCATCTCCTGTTCATCTGCCGACAGGTCGACAGTGATATCTTCAACATCGTGCGGGCCGATGCGCCAGTGGCCGCACACCGCTCCATCCAGCGCTCCGTCGATCAGCAGATACTGCAACACCTCCCGCCCGGCGAAACGTTCCTTCAAGTTGCTGAGATGACTCTGCACCAGTGGATCGGCCCGGTGCAGCATGCGGACCGACCGGAGCGGAACCCGCTGCTCCAGTTCTTCATCCTGCGGAAGGATCCAGCCCGCTCCCAGGCCGTCGACCTCACAGGCGAGAATGCGTCCTTTAGCCTCCAACTGCTCCAGCACCCGGGACAACCCCCTGACCGGGAACTGCGACCAGTCGCGCAGCTGCGCCGTCTCGGCAAAAACCTGGCTGCGCAACAGACGCATCAGCACCTCGCCGGCCGCCTCTTCCCAGGAAATCCGCTTCAGGTCCACATCCTCCCACTCCGCCTCAAACAGAGACCAGCTCCGCTCCCAGCTGCTGTCCTCCTGCGCCTCGTACACCATGAAAGCCTTCTGCAGGCGGTGCAGGGCGGGCATGATCTGCTTGTTCAGCAGACCAGTCTCGTCCTTGAGTTGACGGGGAGTGAGCGGGCCGGCGCTCCACAACGCCTGATAGACCCGCTCCTGAAGCAGATTGAGGCGCTCGAGCTCTTTGCGGAAAGCCGTGGCGTAAAGCTCGAGATCTTCCGCCAGGACATAGCCGATATTCCCCCCCCAGAAGCGCCCTTTCACCAGCGCCCGGCACTCCCGCATCCCATCGGCTATCTCATCGTCGTCAAAGGTGGTCCGATGCACCAGGCGCGGCGGCGACCCCGGCATCGTCATTGCCACCGGAGATACCGGCTGCAGCGCTCGCAACAGTGCGATAAACGCCTTTTCTCTGCTGACCGGCTCGGCCAACCCCTGGCGGATCATCCTCCAGGCCAGAACGCTCTCTCTGTCCATCCTCGTATCTCCTTTCCCACATCCATGGGTTAAATCCTACAAAGTGATCCTCCCCCGATTCTGTGGACACCCACCTAAGGATAGTTTATTCTCATAGTTAAAGGAGATGTATCCATGGACTCGGAAAACCGCAAACGCACCTACTACACCCGCGAATTCAAATAGGAAGCGGTCCAGTTGGCTCTCAACAGGGACCGCAGCCTTCCCCAGATAGCGGCTGAACTGGGCATTCCAGTCAGCAATTTGCGTCATTGGAAACGGGCGTATCAGGAAGATGCCCAGGAATCCTTTCCCGGTTCGGGTCGACTTCCGCCCTCTGAAGAAGAAGTGCGGAAGCTACGCCGAGAGTTAGATCGGGTTAAGCAAGAACGAGATGTTCTAAAAAACATTGTTGTCACCGTTGGCACCACTTGTGATAGCAGAAACTCAGGGTGAGGCGACCGTCTCAAGAATCGTGGCAGGACACAGGACAGCTCAAGCCTGATTCACAACGAAACACGAGAAAATAAACATGTCGGACAGCGAAAAAACAAAGGACCAGATCATCGCCGAACTGCGCCAGCAGTTGGAAGATCAGAACCACCGCCTATCCCTCCAGGTAGCCGTCCAACGGGTCCACGTCGAAGCCGCCACCATGCGGCAAAGCGGCGACCTGGGCAAGGTCATGCTCGCCCTGTGGAACGGCCTGGTCGAGTCCGGCCTGCGCTTCGAGCGGGGATCGCTCAACATCGTCGACCTGGAGGCCGGCACCTGGCAGTGCTACCTCATGGCTCCCCTCCCCGAGGAGCTTGTGGAAGCCTACAGGTCCACCCCCTATTTCTACCAGGCCGACGTGGCGTCGGGCATCCACCTGATGCGTTCGGAGCTCCTGCCCCTCGAATTCTCTCAGGAATACGGCCACGCCAACCCCTACATGGAACCCTCGTTCTGGGTCGCTCCCGAAGACTTTCCCGCCCAGCTCGAACAGATGTGGGGAGGACCGGTGCCGGATTCCCAACAACTGATCGGCCGCCACGGCATGGACGTGCCCTTCTCCCACGGCGGCATCTGGTGCGCCGCCATGGAAGGGGAAAGTTTCGATCAGGACGACATGGAGATCGCCCTGCAGTTCTCCGACGCCGTGGACCTCGGCTACACCCGCTTCCTGGACCTGCAGGCCGCTGAAGAACGCAACCGCCAGCTACTCATCGAACGCGCCGCGGAAAGCCTCCGCGCCGAAGCCATGGCCATGCATCAGACGAGCGACATCGCCCTTCTCATGGCCGCCTTGTGTCGGAACCTGGAAACGGTCGGCCTGGCCTTCGACACCTGTCTCATCTCGCTGACGGATGAAGAGCTGGATGTGCTGCGCCTCTACGCCGCCATGGAGTCGGATTACGAGGCCCTGATCCAGAGCGGTTTTCCCATAGAGAGAATCCTCCAGAAGGACCTGGCCGACGATATGCAGCTGGTAGTCACCGACGTGCCTTTGCCCTTCGCCCGTGAGAACGGCTACGCCATGTCCGGCTTCGAACCGAGAATCATCGTCCAGCCCGACAGCTTTCGGGACGAAATGAAAGCCATTTGGTCCTGGCCAGGTGCACCTGAGGGTTTGGCGGGAAGCTACGGCCTGAACGTCCCCTTCGACTACGGTGGAATCTACATATGCGGTTTGAGGGGCACCGTGTACACCGACCCCGACCTGAAACTCGTCGAACAGTTCGCCGAAGCCGTCTCCCTGGGCTACACCCGCTACTTCGACATTCGTACCGCCGAAGAAGCCCAGCGGAAACTCATCGCCGATCTGGAGGAGGAACTGCAGACCGCCCACGACATGCAGATGAACCTCATGCCCGAACGCCCTCCGGAAATCCCCGGCCTGGACATCGCCGGTCGCTGCCTGACCGCCAACCACGTGGGTGGAGACTTCTTCCAGTTCTTTCCCCACAACGGCAAACTCGCCATCACCCTGGCCGACGTCACCGGCCACGCCATGGAAGCCGCCATACCCGCTGTCCTCTTCAGCGGCATCCTCGACAACCAGATGGAATCCGGCGCTTCCCTCGAACAGCTCTTCTCCCGCCTGAACCGCTCCATGCACCGCAACCTGGATTCGCGCACCTTCGTCTGCTTCGCCGCGGCAGAACTCGATCTGGCCTCCCGCGCGGTGCGCCTGGCCAACGGCGGTTGCCCCTATCCGTATCACTACCGCTCCGCCACCAACGACATCGTCGAACTGCAGGTGGAAGCCTATCCCCTGGGGGTGCAGCCCGACGTGTCGTACCCAATCCTCGACGCGACCTTGTCCCCCGGCGACCGCCTGATCTTCTGCTCCGACGGCATCGTCGAAGCGACCGACACCACTGACGACCTGTTCGGCTTCGAGCGCACCGCCACCGCCATTCTGGACGGCTGTCGGCAGAACCTCTCCGCCGCCGACCTCATCGAGCACCTCTTCGCCCGGTTGAAAGGCTTCACCGGCGACGTATCCCAGGGCGACGACCAGACCGTCGTCGTCGTCAACGTGGAACCGTGACGACAAAAACCGGACCTCGGAGTGGAGCTAAATGGTGGTTTGGGTTCCATTACTACTCACACCCCAAATCGAAGTGGCGAATCTTGTACCTTCGTAGGATTTAACCCATCCATTTGCGAACAGGGGCAACGGCATATGCCGTTGCCCCTGTATTGGAATTCATCACAACCGGATGCTGCCCATCCCCTTTTTCCTCCAACTCAATGCAGCAACCGACAGGTGATACTATTCAGCTCCGTCAGGCGGCGCAGCGCCCGGCGCTCTTCACCCGCACCTGATTCAGCTGAGTCATCCAGACATCCTCGTACTGCCGCAGGGCCCGGTACCAGGCAGCCAGATCCGCCTCACCGCGCAGAAAGAGCCGCGCCGTCTGATCGACAGTACTCTCCGCCTGTTTTACTTCCCGACGGGAAGCCGACTCCCGCATCGGAATCGGACCAAACGCTCTGCGCACCCTGTTGATCACCGCACTCAGTTCCCCACCCAGCCGAGCGAGAGGATAGCCTTCGTA
>Ga0233430_1004166_pt1 | contig 13674 bp, 10 predicted proteins | sample SI_118_April2016_2_FD_179883 | JGI IMG/M metagenome (GOLD analysis project Ga0233430, IMG submission 179883) | Seawater microbial communities from Saanich Inlet, British Columbia, Canada - SI_118_April2016_150_MG | ecosystem: Environmental > Aquatic > Marine > Inlet | place: Canada: British... | reverse complement strand
CAACAATAAGATGGACCAAAAATTTACAAAAAAAGGCGTAGACGAATACGTTCTTTCAAAGAACTATTCGTTTACGCCTTCGACCCACAGGCTCTTAATCAGTGGGTCGAAGGTTCGATTCCTTCAGGGCGCACTTTATTCCCCAACGACTTACGCCAAATCAGCTGCTCCTCAGAATCAGAAATTGTGCCATTTTTGTACCACTTTTCTGGAACATCTACTTCTTGTTTCTCCATCAACCTATCAAGAACATGAACTGCCTTCCTTTTGTGTCCCGGTGATAGATGAGAATACCTCATTGTCATAGTCAATGACTTATGGCCAAGGAGTTCCTTGACACTAGTTATGTCTATTCCAGCCATGACAAGTTGGCTTGCAAAAGTATGCCTTAAATCATGGAATCTAAAATCATGGATACCCGCCCTTCTCAATGCTGTATGAAAGCCCTTCTTAATGTCGGTCAATGGTTTTCCAGTTTTACCAGCAAACACGTATTCACTTTTAACACTACGCTGCTGCATCTCTTTGAATAAGTACTCAAGAGTCGTGTTAATAGGGATTTCCCGTCTTTCACCATTCTTGCTGGTATCAAGCAAAATAAAACCATGCCTCAAGTCTATCTGCGTCCACATCAAGTTGAATATTTCACCCCTACGCATACCAGTATTGAGTGCAACTACAACAATAGGCTTCAGGTCTTTGTGGCAGCACTCTATCAACCGCTGGCACTCCTCAATACTCAAGAACCGTAGTCGTCTGTTGTTTTCTGGTAGTAACTTCACATTACGGACTTGCTTCAAAGCACTATCACTAGCCATTCCCCACTGAGTGCCTTTGTTAACCATGTGCTTTAGTGTAGCTAGCAGTCTGTTTACCGTACTAGGCTTATTATATTTTAAACGCCTGCTCTGCCACTGCTCAATTTCCCTAGTGTTTAAGTCCCTTACCTCATGGTTACCAAATACTTCAATCAGTTGCCTTATACATCGCTTCTTATCTTTATATGAACGCTGTCTTTCAGCCCACTTCAGATATTCCTCTGCAAGGTCAACCAACTTGTAAGTCTTAACCTCTTGATCTCCTAAACTCTCTCCTGCCTTTGCCTTCTCTCTCTCGACATGGAAAACGTTCTCTGCATCTCTTCTTTTTGTTTTACCTGTACTTTTTCTATATCTGGTTCCATTTATCTGAAAATCAAACCAATATACATTCCCTCTCTTATAGAGCCTACTCATTACATTTGCTCCTTCCTTTTGAGCGGCCTATAGGCACATTGAGAAAAGAGTAGGGATTTTCAAGCCATTTGTCAATATTCTTCTTTCTGAACCTAGGGAATCTACCGGCTTTTTGAAAAGGTATTTGCTTTGTATGGACTTTTTCATAAATCCATGATGTTTTTACTTTAAGATAATCAGCCAACCCTTGTACATCCATTAGTTCATCATCTTTAGTTTTATTAGAGTCACTAAGAAAAGGCTTGAGTCTTTCAACCACTTTCTCAACAATTGCATCTATTAGTATGGTATAGTCCGTTTCAATATTCATAAATAGTTCTTCTTGTGGCTTTCATTGTTTGACTCTAACAGTAGTCAACATATTTTTATTTAAAATAGTCGTACTCGTTAGAATGAATCCTACGTGCCCTCTGTAGAGTTACTCTAATTGTCAATTAAAGTAACCCTACTTTCCTGTTGCCAAATCAAATTCAAATCCGTAACGGATTTTCAATATCCTCAATTGATTCATGCAAATATTCAGATTCATCAGATGTGCAATCGACAAGTATTTGATGCAACTGGTATTCTTTTTCTTCTAACTTTTTTTTCTTTTTTAATTCTTCTACTGCCAATTGCCGCCAATTCTCATTTTCTTTTATCTCACGTTTTATTTTATCTAACAACTTTAAGGCTGTTTCTTTTGGCGTGTCGGGCGTTATTAAAACCGTTACATTAGGCAACAATTCGCTCACTAACTCATATGTTATCCCTCTGACGAAGACATGTCCCTCATCATCCGGTGTTGCCAAAGAGCCACAGTGTTTTAGCGAGCTAAAACCGTCATGTTGTATAAAAAGAGTGGGATCTTTGTACTCGCAATCTTTCAAGATTTCTGTTTTTGTTCTACGCATTTTCTTTCTCCTTTAAATTGTTAATAAAATATGCCTCGTAAGCTTCGTAACTTCCAGTGGTGACTGTACCGTACGAAATCAAAACATGCTCAGCAGCCGCGCCAATCTACATCGCAGCAGATGTCATGCTCGAAGATCGTCAGACTCCGTTTTTAATTCGTGTCCCAACAAATGGAACGTGCAAGTGTACTCCACAACGTCGCTCCTTTCCTTTTCTAAAACCACTGAATTCCTACAGGTTTTCTGAAATTTTCTGATTTTTTTCATAATAAATTTTCTAACGATTCCATAAGTCCTGTAATACATCTACTTATATTTCACAACACTCAATCGGTTTCGTTACACAGCCAGAAAGAACCGGCTCTTATGCACCCGTAGGCGTTCATATCGTTCAAAGTAACTACGGCTTTTATATGCTGATTATTATTATCAACAGCGTGTCGGACTATATAAGTATACATCATGATTAATATCTCCTATCTAAAGTATAAAGCTCGTGAGATCGCTTGTGTGCTACACTTACCACCCACGGCTATGTCTACACATGCACCACATCATTCTGTTGAGTCTTTGCTGGCGTGTTGTGTGTGCGTTGTGCGTTTGTCACTCCCGTCAACTATCACTTCACGACACATACCTTTAATACGTGAACTAATTCGCTCGCTCAATCGCTCACGGATGTCGATCAGTTCAAGGTTGCTCGTGATCACTGTTGTCTTGCCTGACGTTGATCTCCTGTTGATGATCAGATATATCATGAGTGTTGAAAACTCTGAAGCTTTCTCCGTACCGAGATCGTCAAGCACAAGGAATGGAGTCTGTGTGAAGTAATCGACAATATCTTTCTCCGACTCTCCACTCATGTTGTTGTATGTGTCTCTGATTCTCAATAGTAGCTCAGGAACTTCAATGAATATAGGCTGACGGGATTCAATGTCATGATAGTAATATCTCTTTCGCTGTTCATCATACTCAGGAACTAATGATTCGAGATACTGTCTAATCAATGCCGCTACCATGTGTGACTTGCCCACTCCCACGCCTCCTGTCAGAAAGTAGCTCTCTTCTATTCCGAATGCTTTTGATGACGCCTCTCCAAGATCACTCATTTTTGCATTACGAAAAGTAACGGGCACGCCAGAAGATTCAATCATTGAACTGATAACGTTTGGAAGTACATCTCTTTGGAATCTTCCCAGGGCGTTCAATTTGTCTTGCACTTTTTGATCTTCAACTGCTGCCTCTATCTTCTTTTCACAGTCTGAACATATACGTCGATTAGTATCATAACGCAGAAAGGCTGGATTGAATTTCAACATGTCAGTCCGCTTGCACTGTTGGCAAATAAACGTTCCTTTGTTTGCGTCTTTGAATAGTTGAATTATTTCTTTCTGATAAATCGTGTTCATGTATTTCAATGCCATCACTCTTGCTCTTTGAATATCGCCTTGCTCAATCTTTAAACGTAATTGTTGTAGGACGTCTGACTTCTTCTCCTGATTTTGCCTTCGCTTTTTCAACAGGCTGTCGTTTGCTTGCTCGATTGTCTTTACCATTATCGTATTCTTCCCATGTTATTAGTTTTTGCTTCCAGTTCCTTACTTTATTGCCCTTTGAATCAGTCCAGTTGCCTTCGTTATAATATTTATAGAATTTATCAGCATTAGCACTGAAATTATTATCAACAACATATTGTTTTACCTCGGATAGCGTTGGCGGTGCAAACCGCTTATTCTCTATTTTTTCTTTTAGTTTCTTTTCCTTTACTTTAATTTTCTTTCCTTTAATGCTTGAGCAATCGTTAAGCAATGATTGACCCTTGCTTAACCTTTGCTTGACGCTTGCTTGGCCACCTTTTTTACCTGCCTCTATCCTTTTTTGCGATAAAGACTTATACTTATCCATCGACCTAATTAGTCTTGCCGAGAAGAATGTGTTTTCATGCACTTCGAACAAATCAAACGCAGTTACAACCGTTTTTATTTTTTCCTCAGAAGTGCCTAAACTGTAAGCAATATCAACCAAACTGTCTAACTGAAAACAAAAGTCTTTCTGGTCTCTCAATATTTCAATCAGACAAAAATAAATACCATACCCCTCAAGCCCCAGAGTCCTGCGGATCTTCATGATTTTCAAATCATTTCTTGCATTCGAATCATGGCTAAAATAATATGCGTCTTTACCTTCTGTCATGCTTTTCAATCACACTCTTTCTCGGCATCTCTTTCCTTTGCCAGCCTCGCCAATTGTGAACGGCTTATCTTAGTTTTCTGACTAAGCCCCCGCAGTTCTTCATACTCCATCGTCGGAATCAAAATACGAAAATTCGTTTTGTAATCCATAACCAACTCGTGAATAAACTTCAAATTACTCAAACATTCTTATATCCAGCTCAACACACATGGAAGTATTATATCTTCATATTTATCTCATATCTGCACTCATACGTACACTCGCACCTACACTTTATTCTTTTTTACTGATTTATATTTAATCTAACAGTGCCCTTTGGTCCATCAGCAACGATAAGATCTTTAAACGCCTTGTTATTACGCTGAAAAGCCCTTGCTAAATTAATAGACCAAATATCCGTTTGTTTGAGAATATATGTTTGCCTCAAATTAGGATTTCCTTTCTCATGGTTTTCATGCAGTATTTTAATTACATTTGCCTGGTTTTCGGTCAATGCGTAATGTTTCCCTCTAATACAAACAGATGAGTAATCATCTGAATGTGTAAATTGTGTTATGTTCTCATTAGTAATTTTCATTTCCTTTTCTTTTTTTGTTTCAAGCTCAACTAACTCAAACAAATCCTTGAAATCCGTCGGCAACAACTCACAATCACCAAGAGTTGTAATACCAACTACTAGCATGCCCTGGAAATCTTTAATATTATGCCTAATGAAAGCCGTTATTTTTTTTATAGCATTAACATCTTGCTCATTTTTACACTGGAGATTGTTTATAAACAGAGTCTTGAATAGGCAATAAAGATTGAGTATCGGTGATTCCTTTACAAGTTCTTGAACTCTCCTTATTGCTTCAATTCTAGCATTATCGTCTTGTGATACCCGCAAAGCTCCCGTACCCGCTTCTAATAACTTCCACTCTGCCTCTTCATTTGTCTCCATATACTCCCACAGCTCATTTTTTAATTTGTTTAGATTGCTTTCTAAGTTTTGCCCTAAAACAGATTTTAATATCTCTTTGCCTGTCTGGCCTGACAAATCAATGATTTCTATCTCTCCACAACCTTTTTCTGTCTCGCCATATCCCTTTAAAATCATTGATTTCTTGTGAGTATACTGTGCGCAGTCTTCTCTTTTATCTGTACTACTTCCAACAAATAACGGCCATTTACCCTCTTCAACTATTTTTTTGATTGTTTCTTTTGTAGCCTCATCGTCATTCTTGCCTGTCATACCTACATCCCCATGATAGTGTTCCCTTAAATAAAGCGGGCAGGCTGTCAAGGGAGACAGCTCTTCGGGGTCGACACCCTAGCCCTTGAATTTGTGCATAAAAAAAGGAGAAATCCCAAGAGACATTATCTCTCAGCGCTTTCTCCTTTCTTATACGTATTATATAAATCCTTATTAATGTTGCAAGAAGTGAACTATTAAAACTACTTCTTTGAAGCTTCAATGTCTAATTTGATTTGACTCTTATTTATTTTATCTCTAATTATTAAACCTTCTCCTAACCTCCTTGTTAGTACAAGCATTTGCTTCCCGCCTTGGTTTTGATTTATGGGATATGATTTGTGTAGCATTAATACCTATTCAATTACGTTTCATCCTTGCCTTCAATATTTCCAGCATTAGACACAGTGGCTATTTATCTTTGACATTAATACTGTTGTTCTGTTTTATCTTTCTCTTGATAAGGAGATGGCAGTTTCACATTAACAATTTCAAATTGTTTCTTCCTAAGCTGTGACATTATATTAATTATTTCTGCACGAAACTCTAAAGGAAAATTTGATATTGAACGAAAACTATACTCTCTACCAATGTCTTTAAATTGCTTGTGATAAAGCTCGTAGCCTAATGCATAATCAATCCATTCTCTGAAAATACTTGGAAAACTATCTCCCTGAACTAAATGGATTTTATCCTTTAGAATATTAATTATTTTACGGTTATTTGGAATCAAATAATTCTCTAAATAGTGACTCCATGTTTCAAACTCCACTTTAGTGAGTTCCTTTCCATTCTCAAATATTGCATCTCTCCCAAACTGTTTATGGATAAGCTGCCTGATACGATCATTTTCAAGCAATATTGAATATATCGGTCCATAGAATTGTGATATTTGAGAATTTAAATGTTGAAGCTTAATTTTTTGTGATTCAAGTTTTTGATCTTTTAGACGAGATAGATAATAAGTTACAATCCAACCTACTGCCAACACAATTAAACCAAGAATTTTCATATTATTTTTTCTGATAACAAGTCATTTATAATATCCTGTACAGCATAACTATTGTAATTATATCCAAAAAGACAAGATTGCTACTTTATGAAGGAATTGCAAGATAGTTCATCTATTTACATCCCTGTAAAAACAAACCTAATTTTGAGAAGCATATCCATCATCTGATGCTTTGAATTACATGGAGCGACAATCTGGTGCATTGTTTAAATTCTGTTAGCTCATGGTTGATTCTTAACTCTGTGTGGTTCAGTATAGTTTTCCACAAAGTCATTTGCCCTTAATTTATATGCGGTCAGTTTACCTCGGATAGCCGATTGATTGCCAAATTCATTACTGCTAGCAATAGACTTAATATACTCACGAACAGAATCACAGAATTCAGCGCACTTTTCTTTTGTTATTATCCTTGTGGTTGGTGATGGTGATGCCGCGTACTCAAAAAGCGTAGATGGGTGTACCATGATTGGTACATATGAGCAAGTATCATCGTATTTTCTTGTAAACCAATTGCAACTTCCATTTAACTGATTGCAATAGTCTTTACTTATGGTTGTAACGGTAGCTTCGTTCTTACATTCTACAATCAGGTATCTTAATTGACCAGTTTCCCACAAAACATCCGGTCCTTTTTTATACTCCAGTTCAGGTCTCTGACTTCCAAATCCTATATACCTTGCAATATTTTTAAATGCTTCTTCAAAAAGATTAGATGTGTTTTCTTTAAATTGAAGTTCATCCAGAATGCCATTGACTTCTATAATTAATTTATTTGGGTCTACATGCTTACGCTGTAAATAGGTGCTACAGGAAACAGCTTGATCCACAACATCCCCAGTGATTTTATGATACTGAATGCCTTCTATTGGTTTTAGGATACGGAGATTGTCTGTAGTGGCCGACATCTGTATCTTCTGGGCTTCAGATTTGTCAGACAAGTTGATATATTCGGCTAATATTTGCTTCAAATACCCCTTTAGTTTTTTATCTTGAGTATTATTAACTAATACAGCAAGGATTTTTGTAGCACTAACTATGTCGTTGTTTACCGCCAGATCATACGATTTTCTTAAAGTCATGGTAACAGCATCCAGGTTGTTAGTTTCAGCATACTTGAGGCTAGCTAATACACCTTTGCTGGCAGTTACCCATTCTTCGTTTCTAAGCAAACAACAATTGATAGTCTCAGTTAGTTCGCCAATAGGTTTCCCACTTATTTGTTCTGATACCTGGTTGGACAGATCTAGCTGGGCTTTCGTTCCTTGAGAAAGTTTATTGATTGCGCCTTGCGAATAAAGCTGACTAGTCAAGTCTCTGCCGATTAGAAAAACAACACAATAATCATCATTAGACCGTACCCCACGTCCCATTCCTTGCTCAATACGTTGAATGATCTGGTTAGCTTGCCGGGGGCTTCCCATTAAGATGCCTTGTTTTACCCTATCAATCATCCTTCTAACATCTGGAAACCCATCTATAACCAATAGACGACACGCGTCCCCGGGCAAGTCAACCCCGTCATATCTATTAACTAATACTGCTAAGCCAACATGTCCACTTTTTAGTTTTTCAACACCTTCATATAAATTTTTTGCACTCAAAATCAAGTCAGCAATGTCTTGCCAAAAAAGAGATCTATAAAAAGACGGAACAATTACAACGACATTTTTACGTTTCGATACGGACTTGCAATATGCCTTAATTTCAGCGTCTGTTGTTTCCGTGTTGATGACCTGCGGAAGCAATATCATTCGATCCCCTATATCACCAGCAGACTCAGGAACAATAGGTATCTTTATATACTCCTCCTCCACTCCAAAATGACTCGCCAATATTGAATCATCTACTAGGGTAGCAGTCATAAAAATTTTTCTATCAGTGCTTATGGTAGTTGGAATCATATATATTGGAATGGAATGCGGAGAAATTTCTATTCTACTAGAGCTTACGACACAATGACTTAGTTTGGGATTTTCTTTGACCAATGGCCAAATAAATTCGAGAAATTCGGTATTGCTATTCTTTACAAATATTCTACTAATTTCTGTTATCTTGTCTTGCCATACCCAGTATGGAACCTGCATATAACTTGTTGGATCACCGTTTTCTATTTCTAAGGCTTTTGATTCGCATTGACTATGAAGCGAATCACTAATAACCTCATACAATTCATTATAGGCATCTGTATTCGCCGGAATATTTATCGTGAACTGTTCTTCTACGGCATCTAAACAAGCGTGCGCATCATCAATAATTAAACTAGATATTCTTAATTTGGCACCCTCGTCGCCAACACCAAACACAGATTTGCCATTTATAAGTTTGTATATATTAGTAACAAGAATAGCTTTCCCTGACAAAAAACGTGGTGAATGTATATCATCAGTAACTTCTAAACCTAATTCTTTGGCAGCATCGACAACTTGTTTAACTAAGTAATTGTCAGGGCATATGTAAACAGCAGGAGATTTACCTTCGTTAAGACAGCTTTTTAATATTAACAATCCAACGACTGTTTTTCCGCTTCCTGTATTCATCTTGATAACGAGGCTGTCCTGATCTCGCCTCTCATACCATTTCGTCCACACTTGTGATTGAACGTCTCGTGGATATTGAAACTTCGCAGCATCTTTTTGGGGAAGTGCGTTAAATATTTCTCTTGGAGGCAATACGGTATTAACGGTATCACCTGTTCCTATTTTGCTAAAATCAATCATATCAAATTCCATCCATACCTGTTTAAACTAACAAGTAGTTATATCGTTTCTGCATAATATCTCTATTGTAATGATGCCCAGAAGAGACAAGAAAGTCCAAGACTTTACATCCTTGTAATAAAACTTAATTTATAAAAAGCATACCCATCATCTGATGGCTTTATGTCTGATTGAAATGGTAATTCGGTAGATCGTGTAAATATAGCGGTATGATAGGCAGGTCATTAATTAAATGCAATAGGAAAATGAGTTTAAACATCAGGATACATAGAGATTACTGGTGAGATGTGGTTTGTGGAGGAGCATAACTTCACCTAACCTTATTGTCAGTACGAGCATTTGCTTCCCGCCGTGGTTTTGTTTTATGGGATATGATTTGTTAAGTTTCCATTATTATAGTTAGGTGCATTTCTAATTTTTGTTGTATCCAAATTCTCTTGTTTGTAAAACAGATTTCCACCAGTTTTCTCTTGAAATAATATTTTGATCATCTGTTGTTGATTTGAATATATCCAAGATTGAGTATTTAAAATTTTTCTTGATGTAGTCGAATTTCAATTTTTTAAGCTCTACGTTACCCCCATTTCCTGTTTTGATATATGATTGCCAACGCCCCAAAATCATATTTTCACCATAAGCTGATCCCACATACATTTTGCCGTTAGAAATATCTGTAATAAGATAAATTCCTTTTTGATTTTGTAATGCTGTTTTCCAACTTTCTTTTGAAATAACACGTGACATTTCCTCCCAAGATATATTCACTTTATCATATCCAGGAAAAATCTCATTTTCAAAAGTATCGGGTAAGATTTGGAAGACTTCACAATCATTAATTACAGAATTCGCATAGCGAATCATCGTTTGCGATTTGTTTTTATATTTTATAATTAATCGACCAAAATATTTTTCATATTGAGGTAGAATTTCATATTCGTATCCAACTCCATCAAGATTATTTAAATCTTTTGTTATTTTTCCAACATGAAATAGAAGCCATAATTCATCGTTTTTATTTATACGAATAAACCCAAGTGTGATCTGTCCGTATTTATATGATTTATTCTTTTTGTAATTCCAATATTGACCTTCAAGCAGAACATCAAATTCTTCTTTTTTAAATATTTCTATTGGATTCCAATTATCATTAAACATTAAATTAAATCGAATTTTAACATTCTCAAGATTATCCAATTTTAAAATTTCATTTAGAAGTATTTTTTGGGGATTATGTTCCATTATTTACCTGTTTTATTTTCACCAAACTCAACATCATACAAGTGTTTTTGGTAAACTTAACGATTTGATAACCAGTCAGTAACACTAAACCGAAACAAAAGACTGAGTGTTACTGGTCTGTGTTGATTAATTTGTTATGCTTACTTTAAAGCACAATAGAAACTTGGCTTAACAAAAGCGCATCTACCAAATGATGGCTTAGTATATTTGATATGAAAATTCGTTAGACATAGCGGTATGATAAAATGGTTAGTGTGTAAAAGCAATAGGAAAAATAAGCTTAAGCAGCAGTATACATAGGGATATTACAGGTGAGATGTGGTTTGTGCTGGGGCAGATATGCTGTCTACGCCACATCAAGCGATCTACCCATTAGGTTATAATTGCTAATCATCAACAATATGCATTTATTCTTTCTCATTCCCACAACCATACCATTCCATCAGTCATTAGTTGTTTATCCATTCTGTTGTTGTATAGCCACAACCAAATAAATAATTCGTGCAACCGAAAAATCTGTAAGTATTGCCGTTCTTTGCTTTGCCTGTTTTTCTTAAAACAATATCTGCCGTTTTACAAGTCGGGCATTTTTTGTTGGGAGACTGTTTGGTTTCAACTTCTAGCTCTGTGATGAATTTTGACTTAAAATAACTGTCAGCAATAAAGTAGACTTTCTCTTTTGCTCTTGTCATAGCGACATAGAACAAACGCCTTTCTTCCCCGTTTTCAAATTGGTCTACTTCGCTAAGCAAAAGATTTAATACTTGATCGTCTGTCATTTCAGAAGGGAAACCATATTTTCCAGAATTACAATTAAGAACAATAACAATGTCGCCTTCTAGTCCCTTGGCTTTGTGAACTGTTATAAATTGTGCTTTAAGCTTTTTCGTTTCTCCTTCTTCTGTCTTGATGCTATATGAAATAGTCTCATTCTCCTTGTCAATTCGAAAAACAGAGTTTTCGTTTTTGATTCTATCAATGTCAATGCGGTATCTTCCAAGAATTATAATTTCTTTCTCTTCAACATCTTCACCAGTAGTCAACAGTTGATTGAAAATATCTTTAAGAACTAAGGTATCGTCATGATTGTCGGTTGTTGAATAATGAATTTCATAGTCAGTTCTTCGTATGCTTGATGTTCCTCTTAATTCTTTCTTGGATTGATTTTGATTTTTTTGAATGAAGTCGCTCGAAAGGCTTATGAGAGGGTTATGAAAACGATAAGTCGTTTCCATTTTTGATTTGACTGTAAACCCGAAATAATTCCCAAATTCTTTAAAAAGAGCAATATCACTACCACTGAAGCGATAGATTGATTGCCAATCATCGCCAACACAAAAGAGTTTGCAATATGGATTCTTTGTTTGTATCGCCTTTACAAGTTGGTACCTTCCCATTGAAATATCTTGGAACTCATCAATGATTACATAGCTATATTTTCGTTTGTGTTTTCCGCTTTCAATATATTTTGTTGCATTGTTGATCATATCGCTAAAATCAATTTCTTTTCTTTCACTCAAATGATTTTCGTAGCGTTCAAAAATAGGTTTTATGATTTTAATGAACAAAGTATTTCGTTTTTTTAATAATTTCTCCTTGGTCTGTTCATTTTTGTTTATTACATCATCAATTGAATAATTGTTTGATTTCATTAAAGTAATGAAAGTCACAAGCAAAGTGATAAAACTATTGACTTCTTCCTTTGCAGCATCAGAAATAATTTTCCATATCTCTTCTGGCGATTTAGGTTTGAGAATAATCCCTACAGTCCTCAGATTCTTAGTGAGATTATCAAATAAAACATCTTCACTCATTTCATAGCTGTAACTTTCAATCAAAGTTGTGCCGTTGCTTTTATGAATACCTTTTTTCCATTTCATATCATCATGATATTTTTCACTCGCGGAACGAGCACTGTCACCTGAGAACCAACTTGGAACATTTCCGCTTCGCGAAATTCCAAAGTGCTCTATATAAACTTTCTTGCCGTTTTGCATTACTGTGAAATCTGGCTTGTATTGTCTAAACTCTTCGTTTGCAGTATCGTGTTCGTAAGGAAATTCATATTCGTAGTTGACATCATTGAACAAAAGAAAGTTTGCGATTAAGCACTCTTCAACACTTTTCACAACTTCCATTCTGTAAGTCACTTTTCCTTTTATCAGAACTTCTTTCCTTTTGTAACTTCTGAAATTTTGGTCTTTGAGATATTGAATGTAGTCGCCTCGATTATCGAAATCAAATTGAGATTTTGCGGGTTTCAGAAAGTTTGCAAAGTATTCTGCTACCTTTTGCAGGCGGCTTACATTGCGGTTTAACTCTGTAAAATATCTAGTGATCAGTGGCTTGAATTGTGCTTCCTCAAAAATACTTGCCTGTTTGGATTCTGATTCTACAACGATGTCTTTCCCAAACTTGTGAAAAGTTTTTACGTCAACTCCTTCAATGCCTATCCTACCCGCAAGGGTAGAAGCAGACTTTTTTGTGAATGAAATGATCAATATTTCTTCTGGGGCAACTTTGTAACGGTCAATTATGTAATTAACTTTTCCTACAATAGTTGTTGTCTTACCTGAACCTGCACCAGCTATTACAATGTTGTTGTCCTCGTCTGTTATAACTGCTGTTCGTTGTTGAATGTCAAGTTTTCTTCCCTCTATATTGTCAAAGAAGGAACTGTATTTTCCCAGTTCCTCTTTTATAAAAAGCTTGTTAAAGTCATCTCTCAAGTTAACTGCATTATTAAAGTAGCCTGTAAAAGTTTCAATTGCATTTACCTCCTCGCCTGTAAGTTGAATAGAACCAAATGGCTTCCCTTTGATTTCATTCATTAGGCTTGTTTGTTGGGTTTTCCAAACTGTCAATTGGTAATTTGTAAAGTAGCCCGTCTTTAGGTCAAGGTGTTGTGCAAGCTTGTTGTTTGCTATCTTGATGCTGTCAAGCTTGTTCATGAAAAAGTCGTTCAGCGTTTGCCTTGCCTGTTCGGCTTCAATTTTCTTTTTCTGATGTCTGCGGTAAAACCTAACACCTACAGAAGCCAGATATTTATAGGCTTGTTTCATTTACCTGTGATATATAATGGACTGGGATTTTCGGACCACTAGCTAAGATGCATTTTTGATGTTAAGATATCAAAAAGGAGGTCTGGGAATGA
>Ga0233430_1004161_pt1 | contig 13695 bp, 13 predicted proteins | sample SI_118_April2016_2_FD_179883 | JGI IMG/M metagenome (GOLD analysis project Ga0233430, IMG submission 179883) | Seawater microbial communities from Saanich Inlet, British Columbia, Canada - SI_118_April2016_150_MG | ecosystem: Environmental > Aquatic > Marine > Inlet | place: Canada: British... | reverse complement strand
TTGTGGCTGAATATGTAGCTCAAAGCGGATCGGACTTGATAGGCGTCAAAGGGTATAGTTCTATAGGTGCAGTGGTAGGAGCTACTTATCCTGAACAAGCGAAAAAATTGCGTAAGTTAATGCCTAAAACTATGTTTTTAGTTCCTGGATATGGAGCACAAGGTGGAGGAGCTGCTGATGTGGTGCCTTGTTTTAATGAGGATGGTTATGGCGCAATAGTGAATTCGTCTAGAGGAATTATTTTTGCATATAAACAGGATGAATATAAAAATACTTTTAAAGAAAATCATTTTCATTTTGCAGCACGACAAGCAGCTGTAGAAATGCAAAAAGATATTTATGAAGCCTTGAAAAACGCAGGAAAATTACCTAAAGGTTGGTAAATTGAAATGAGTATTTTTGAGTTTATAATGCTAGCTTGTTTTGGCGCTGCCTGGCCAGTTGCTCTTTATAAAGCCTATGTTTCCAAAAGAAATGATGGTGTAAGTTTATTGTTTTTGTATGTAGTTTTATTGGGTTATATTTCGGGTATACTACATAAACTGATTTTTAATTTTGATTTTATAATTTTACTTTATGTTTTAAATTTTATAATGATTTTAGCTAATATTGTTTTATATTATCGTAATTTTGCTTATGGTAAGATGAAAAAACGTGAAAGAGAAAAGAATTTAGTTTAAATAAGGAACTAGATTAAGGGGTTTATTATTTAAAAATAAGTCTAGATTTTTAGCGGCAATAGTAATTAAGCGAAATCTTGCCTCCAGAGAAGCCCAGGCAATATGAGGTGTGATTAAACAGTTTTTTGCGTTGAGGAGCGGATTGTGTGGCAATGGAGGTTCTGTAGCCAAAACGTCTAGTCCTGCGCCAGCGATTTTTTCTTGATTTAAAGCATTTGCAAGATTTTGTTCATTTATAAGACCTCCCCTACCGGTATTAATTAAAAAAGCGGTTTTTTTCATTTTGTTTAAATTTTGAGAATTGATTATTTCTTTGGTCTGATTGTTTAAAGGACAATGTAAGCTAATGACATCACTTTTTTGGAAAAGCGTATCTAATTCTGTGAAATTTATATTTTTTAATTTATGTTTTTTTTGAGGTTGGCGATAAGCCAGAATATGCATACCGAAAGCAGTAGCGATTTGAGCTACTTTTTGGCCGATATTGCCAAAACCAATAATCCCTAAAGTTTTGTCGGCTAATTCAAGGATGGGATAGTCCCAGTAACAAAAATCCTGACATTGAGCCCATTTACCTTGTCGGATAGTTTGGGAATGATGCGAGACGTGATTGGTTAAGGATAATAAAAGAGCAAAAACATGTTGTGCGACTGAAATACTACTATAGTCAGGAATATTAGTAACGGTAATGTTTTTTTCTTGGGCTGCAGCTAAATCTACGACATTAACACCGGTAGCTAAAACTCCAATATATTTTAGTTTGGGTAGTTGATAGATTGTTTTTTTAGTAAGAGGTGTTTTATTGGTGAGTATTATTTCGGCATTTTTGGAGCGGGAAATGATTTGGGTTTCAGGGGTACGGTCATAAACTGTTAGATTACCTAACTTTGCTATGGGATCCCAGCTTAGATCACCAGGATTGGCGGTATAACTATCTAAAATTATAATATTCATATTTTTTATTATAAATGATTTCTGATTTTACAATCAATTCTTTTATAAGCTATTATTAGAAAGTTATGTTTCAAAATAGTTTGAGTAAATCACAATTTATACGAGGCTTACAATGTCCTAAATCTTTGTGGCTTTATAAGTTCAGATCTAAACTGCGCACACTTCCGGATCAAGCAAAGCTGGCTTTGTTTGCGGCAGGTACGGAAGTTGGTCAATTGGCGCAAAAACTTTTTTCTGGAGGAAAGGAGTTGCAGTTTGGAGGGACTTCATTTGCCCAAAAACTGGATTTAACAGCTCAATATATAAAATCAGGCGTAAACAATATTTATGAAGCTACACTTAAATACGACGATATTTTGGTGATGGTAGATATTTTGCATAAAGTAAAAGATGGCTGGGAAATTTATGAGGTAAAAAGTTCAACTAGTGAAAAAGAAGTTAGTGTTGATGATATTGCCTTACAGTATCATGTGTTGCGAGGTTGGGGCTTAAATATTGTAAAAGCTTCTTTGATACATATTAATAATCAGTATGTACGTGAACAGAAACTGGATATTAAACAGCTTTTTAAAGTTGTGGATTTAACTGAAGTAGTTCAGGAAAAACAAGAATTTATTCAAAATAAACTAAAAGCTTTAAGAAAAGTTTTATGGGAACGAAATATGCCTTTATTAGATATTGGCCCACAATGTTTTAAGCCATATGAATGTGATTTTAAAGATTATTGTTGGCAGCATATTCCGGGATATTCTATTTTTAATTTAAGAGGTATGAAATTAGAAGAAAAATTTGAGCTTTATAAACAGGGTATTTTAGATTTTAGAAGAGTGCCTTTTAATTATGCTTTGACAGATAAACAATCACAACAGATCAAGGCAGAGCTAAACGATGAAAAAATGATTGATCAGAAAAAAATAAAAGCTTTTTTAGATAAATTATATTATCCTTTATATTTTTTGGATTTTGAAACTTTTCAAACACCTATTCCGCCTTTTAAAGGGATTAGACCATTTCAACAAATTCCTTTTCAGTATTCTTTGCATTATTTGAATAGTTCTTTTGATGTTTTGAGTCATAAAGAGTTTTTAGCAGAACCAGGTACGGATCCACGACTTAAATTAGTTAAGCAACTAGTGAAAGATATACCGGCAAATACATGTATTTTGGCCTATAATAGTTCTTTTGAAAAAAAAGTTATTGAGGATTTGGCAGATATTTATCCGGATTACGCAGATAAATTGAGGGATATAAGTAACCGAGTTTTTGATTTGATGATACCTTTTCAGCAGAACTATGTTTATACTAAAGAAATGAAGGGGTCTTATTCTATTAAGAAAGTTTTGCCAGCTTTGGTGCCAGAACTTAGTTACCAAGGTTTAGAGATTAATAATGGCGGAATAGCATCTATAACTTATAGAGAACTAGTTAAAGAAAAGGATCAGGGAAAAAGAGCGAAAGTAAAAGATAATTTGTTACAATATTGTAAGCTAGATACGTTGGCAATGGTAGAGATTTGGCGAAAATTACAAAGTTTTATTTAAATAATTTTAGAAAGGAATGATGAGAAAATGATGAAAAAAAGTTTGGTTTTTTTAGAGAAGTTAATGAATTTACCGTCCCCTTCAGGGTATGAGGATCAGGTAAGGACAGTTTGGTATAAAGAACTGAAAAAAAATGCGGATAAAATAAGTGTGGATATTCATGGGAATGCTATTGCTGTGGTGAATGAGAAACAGAAATTAAAGGTTATGTTGACTGGACATATGGATGAATTGGGGTTTCAGGTAAGTTATGTTGATGATAAAGGATTTATTTATTTTGGTTCTTTAGGCGGTTTTGATATTGGTATTGTAGCAGGTAGAAAAGTGCGTATTCATACAGCTAAGGGGATGGTTTTAGGCGTAATTGGTAAAAAAGCAATTCACTTAATGGAAAAAGCACAAAGAGATAAGGTCTCAAAACAGCATGAACTATATATTGATATAGGAGCTAAAAATAAAAAAGAAGTTTTAAAAATTATTGAATTAGGTGATCCTGTAACTTATGACGCTAATTTTGAAAAATTGCGTAATGATAATATGGTGTCCAGGGCTTTTGATAATAAAATAGGGGCTTATATTATAGCTGAAGTAATGAAAGAGATTTATAAAAAGAAGGAAAAATGTAAAGCCGCTTTATATAGTGTCGCTACGGTACAGGAAGAAGTCGGGATAAGAGGTGCCAGGACAGCTAGTTATGCGATTAATCCACAGATTGGGATTGCGCTAGATGTGACGCATGCTACGGACACCCCAGATACAGATGCCAAAAAAGATGGAGATGTGAAATTAGGTGCAGGAGTTGTGATTGCCAGAGGTCCTAATATTAATGAAAAAGTATTTCGGATGTTAAAGCAAATTGCGGATAAAAAGAAGATAAAATATCAGATAGAGCCATCTTCAACGATTACTGGTACGGATGCGAATATGATACAGGTTACGAAGGCAGGTATTGCTACTGGTTTAGTAAGTATACCTTGTCGTTATATGCATACTAATACGGAAGTTGTTTCTGAAAAAGATGTGGATGCAGCAGTTAGATTGTTAGTTGAATTTTGTTTTGCTATTAATGCTAAAATGGATTTCACGCCGGCATTTTAATTTTTGAAAGTTTGGTTTTGAAGCCAATAGTTTTTTTCTTTGGTTTTGATAGTAACGTTTCCTTCAAAAGTGACATTTTTGCCAATATATATATCGCCTTCAAGAGTGAGAGATTCACAGTTGACTAAAGAAGGAATATGGGGAAAATGTTTTTCAAAATCTAGGATGTTTTTGAAATTATCACTAAGGGTAATTTTAGGAATGCTATTTCCCTTTTTTCTTTGAGGATTAATTTGAAAAGTACCGTTTTGGTTTTTTTGCAAAAAGTCGGATCGAATAAGTAAAAGATCCGTAGTGTTTTTGACTGGAAAAAATCGGGTGCGTGGCACAATGATACTGCTGGTGTTAGAAAAACATTTGATAGCGGATCCCATAGCTGTTTCTAATTGGATAATAGGTGTCTGGTTAACGGTTTTTGGGTTAACCATCAAAGATAAAGATAGTTTTTGTTTGTGATAAATTTCTTTTAAAGCGGATATTTTGACCCAGATATTATTGGTATTAAAAATTTTGAAGGTTTGGATATCTTGAAAATCGGCGAGATGTTCGTTTTCTACCTGAATAGATTCTAGTAGTTCTAATTTTTGAGTGCTTTTGCGCGTAATTAAAGTACCGCCTTTAATATCGGCTAAGGTTTTAGGAGTTGTTTCCATGATGAAATCTAAGTTTTGACTGACCATATAGCCTAGAATTTTTGGGTCAACAGTGGCTCCTAGATTATCAACATTGGAAAGAAAAATATATTCGTAACCTTGCTGACTGAGTTGGTCTATAATTCCGGTTTGAAATAAGGCGAAGAAGACATCGCCGTGTCCGGGAGGAGCCCATTCCAGATGTTGTGGACTAGTTTCTAGAGGAGTGTTGGTTTGGAGATTGATTTTAGGATATTTATTTTGTAAAAAAGAAGTATATTTTAGTTTGTCTTTTAGTATTTTGTGGGTTTCTTGATCAGTATTGAAACTGTTCATAAAGATGACATGAATATTGGTTTTTAAGCTTTTTATTTGTTTGGCAATAAGATCTAGAAAAGAAAAATTTTCAAAAACTTTCAAGGCTGATTTAGGACCTTGGCAGCCTATAGAAGTTCCTAACCCGCCATTGAGTTTAAGGTAAACTAATTTTTCTAAATTTTTGGTGCCTATTTTTTGATGTTGTGTTGTTAAGTTTTGGTATTTGGGAAAAGTCGGTGGAAGTTGGATATCTGACCACGGTATTTTGCCTTGATCTCCATGCAACCATTTTAGATATGATTCGCTAAAATTTTTGATAACCAAAGGATCTAAGTTTTCTTGTTGCATTTTTGCTTGAAATAAATTTAGATTATTTTGAAGTTTTTCCATGTTTTTTTTGTTCCTTATATTGTTGTTTGTTTAGGGTGAGGCACATTTCTTTAAGCCTCACCCCCTAGCCCCCTCTCCATAAATGTAGAGGGGGGATTAATGCATTGTTTTCTCTAAATAATTATAAATATATTAGCATATTTTTTATTCATTGACTTCTGTCCAGTTTGAGAAGATAGGGTGGTCGTTTAGCAAGGTGAAATTTTGGCGTAGGATGGTTTTGTATTTTTTTTGGCAAATACCAATGGTATATAATTCTTGAGAAGTAGTTTTTAAAAGAAATATTTCAAGGTCCTGGTGACCCAAATTGAGGGCTAGTGATTGGTCTAGATGATCGTAAATCCAGGTTTTGATGTTTTTATCAGGAACAGACAAGGTGGGGATTAAAGAGAATTTTTCTTGTGCAAAGGCAAATCCTGATTCAGCTAAATATAGAGATTGTTGATGTAAATAATACAAATGATTAGTTTGATAATGAATGATGGAAGTCGAACTTAAACCTAAAATGCCGAGCATTAAAATAGAAATAAAAATAAGCGTAAAAATACTTAAGAAGCCTTGATTATTTTTCATTTGGTAAATAAAAAACATAAGTTTTTTCCTGGTTTGTAAACTTGATTTTTAGCTCTAAGTTTTGCGTGCTGATATGACTAGAAGAAAAGCTTTGAACACTAAGTTTTTCAGTTAGATAAAACGTACTTTTCTTTTTGCGACCGATTTTATGATTTTTGAGAAGGTAAATAATAGTTTCATTTTGCATGTTTTGAAATTCTAGATAATTTGAACCGGTTTGATGGATTTTTTTACTTTTTCTAAGGTCTGTATGCAGAAAATTGTAAAAATAGGTTAGTTCATTTTTTTGAACAATTTTTTGATAAATCGTGGAGATGTTTTTTTGCATAGTTAAATAAGAGGTGGTGATACTTGGTAAAGCAAAGGAGAGAATCGCTAAGCTAATGATTATCTCTATTAGTAAATACCCCTTTTGAGAGGAATTTTGTTTTTGTGGTTTATTGGTAAACATATAATTTGAGTTTTTTGGTGGTGGTTAAATTATAAGTGATTTCTTTTATATGAGGACTAAGGGATAAAATTTCTAGAGGGCCTTGAGCTATCAAAGGGGTGCTGCCTGCTAAGATGCTTTCAAAAGTATTATATGCTTGGTTGAGATTTGTTTGAAATAACTGGTGCTTTTGAAAAGTAGAAAAGAAATGAGTTAAATAAAAGCTGCTGAAAGTAATAAATAAAGTATAAACGGAAATAAAAACAAGGGTATCTAATAAAAAAAAAGCAGCATTTTTTTTAGTCTTTAATTGTGATTTTTCCATACCCTATTCCTACGGTTATTTTTCGTGTTTTATTTTTGGAGCTGATGGTAACTGTTCCTGCTATTTTGGTATTGCCGGAACTTTTAAATCCAATATTTTTATTAAGGCTAATTTGTAGTTGAGGAGGAAAAGTTATGGTTTTGAGAATTTTTTGATTTTGGTTATAAAGGTTTAAATTATGAGTGTTCTGTATTTCGTAATGAGTGTCTTGATCATTGGCAATCGCCCAGGCCCGCCCAAAATGTAAAAACTGATAAGTTTTTACGGTATAAAAATAAGTTAAGTAAGAACCCACAAATTTAGAAAAACTAATTAAAGGAAAAAAAGAAGCTGAAGAAAAAATAGAAATAGCGATAATCAGTTCTAATAAAAATAGCCCTTTGAAGTTTGATTTAATGGTTTTGGATTTGCTAATCATAAGTTTGACGTTTGTGAAATGATTAGAAGTAGAGGATTATAAGATAATCGCTTATGAGTAGCGCTAAAATACTACCTAAAACCATAAAAGGACCAAAGGCAATATAATCCTGATTAGTTTTCTTTTTGAGAATGATGAGAAAAATACTTACCAAGCCACCAATTAAAAAGCTAAAGTAAATGCTGAAAAGCATAATGGATAGACCCCAATACGCGCCTATAGCTCCACTTAGTTTGACATCTCCGCCCCCTAAAGCATCTTTTTTGTAATAAAGTTTTGCTAAAAAGCCAATGCTCAAAAAAATGAGGCTGCCAATAATAAGGCCTAAAATAGAGTCGACAATAGTATGTTGATAAAATCCTAGAAGAAGGCCGATACAAACTAAGACATAATTGAGAGAGTCTGGAATTTTTTTGGTTTCAAGATCTGTGAAAAAAATAAGTAACATTATACTTAAAAAGAAACTATATTTGAGAAATAAATAAGTTGGCCCAAAAATCAACCAGCAGGTAGTGAATAAAAATACGCTACTAATTTCTACTAATAAATACCTAGAAGCTATTTTTTCTCGACAGTAACGACAGCGTCCTTTTAAAAAAAGATAACTCAGAATAGGTAGCAAGTCTAGCCAGGTAAGTTTATGCTGACATTTGGGACAATGCGACGGCTTTTTTACGATTTCCTGGTTACGTGGTAAACGGTGTATGAGCATATTAAAAAAACTACCTAATACACTGCTAATTAATATTATAAAGAGGATATATAATGTATTTGTCATTGTTTTTTGTTGACCCTTTAGGTTAAGTAATATTTTTTATTTTTAAAAGATAACATAACATATCTATGAATTCAAGTTTTTTTTAGTTAGATCTTTATAGAGTTTATATTCAATAGAATCCACAAGCGCTATCCAGCTGGCTTCGATAATGTCGGTGGAAACGCCAATCGTAGTCCAGGAATCTTTACCGTCAGTAGATTCTATTAATACTCTTACTTTGGCGGCGGTGGCAGTTTCGGCATTTAAAACACGTACTTTATAATCTGTAAGATGAACGTTTTTGAGTGCTGGATAAAAGACTTCTAAGGCTTTTCTTAAGGCTGTGTCCAAAGCATGTACCGGACCATCGCCTTCACTGGCCGTGATTTCTGTTTTTTGATCGACTTTGATTTTGATAATGGCAGAAGAACCGTGATTTTTTTTGCTAACAGGTTTTTCGCCAATAATACGAAAATGTTCTAATTTAAAAAAAGGTTTATGGTGACCTAGATGTTTTTTAATAAGAAGTTCAAAAGAACTTTCGGCAGCTTCAAACTGATAGCCTTGATTTTCTAGTGACTTGACTTGATCAATGATGGTTTTGATGCTCGGGGTGTCTTTGGTAACTTCCGGATATAATTTTTTGATTTTAGCCAAAATTGTGCTTCTGCCAGCTACTTCGGACATTAAAAATTTGCGTTCATTCCCTACCAAACCAGGATCAATATGTTCAAAGGAACGACTAATTTTGGAAACCCCGTCAATATGCATACCTCCTTTATGGGCAAAAGAACTGTGGCCGATATAAGGATCTTTTTCGTTGAAATGAAGATTAGCAATTTCAGAGATATAGCGGGCAGTAGAAGAAATGTTTTTAATTTGGTTTTTTGGAATACATTTTAGATTTTTTTTGATTTGTAAATTCGGAATAATGGTTGATAAATTAGCGTTACCGCAGCGTTCACCAAATCCAAGGTAAGTTCCTTGTACTTGTGTCGCGCCAGCTTCTACGCCCATAATGGAATTAGCAACGGCAAAACCAGTATCATTGTGACAATGCATACCTAAAGGAAGTGAGAATTGTTTTTTGATTTTTTTGGTGATTTCATATATTTCCAGAGGAAAAGAACCGCCGTTAGTATCACATAAAACCAAGCAATCCGCGCCTCCTTTGACGGCAGCGTTTAGAGTTTTAAGTGCGTATTCCGGATTGTTTTTATAACCGTCATAAAAGTGTTCCGCGTCATAGATGACTTCTTTGCCTAGTTTTTTAAAAAAAGTAATGGTTTCTTGGATCATGCTTAAGTTTTCTTCAAGGCTACATTTGATAACTTCGGTGGCATGTAAATCCCAGCTTTTGCCAAAAATAGCAACTACTGGAGTGTGGGCAGAGATTAAAGATTGGACATTTTGATCTTCTTCAACTCTGATTTTTTTACGACGAGTACTGCCAAAAGCTACTAATTGTAAATTTTTAAATTTATGTTTTTTGATTTTTTTAAAAAAATTTAAGTCTTTAGGATTAGATCCTGGGTTGCCGGCTTCTAAATAGCTGATACCCAGATTATCTAAGGCAATAGCAATTTTTATTTTGTCATCAACGGTAAATGAAATGCCTTCTGCTTGCGCGCCATCTCTTAAAGTAGAATCAAATATTTTGACTTTGTTTTTCATTTTTTTAACCCCTTTTTTTTTGGTTTACCGTAGAAGCTTTTGTTTTACTTTAAACTTATTATAATATGTTTACGCATATGTTTAAATAATTAAAAAAAAGCTCAAGACAGGATAATGTTTTTATGCTAGTATTTTTTAGGTAGAAAAAAAATTAGATAGGTTATTTTAAAATATAATATGCATAAAGCGAGATTGATTTTTGAGGATGGCCAAGTTTTCTACGGGAAAATTTTTACTGATAATAAAGAAAATTGTTATGGCGAAGTTGTTTTTAACACGGCTATGACTGGTTATCAGGAAGTTTTGACTGATCCTTCCTATCATGGTCAAATGGTCCTTTTTACTTATCCCCTTATTGGTAGTTATGGTGTGAATCCGGAAGATATAGAATCCAAGTCTATTTTTTTGGAAGCAATTTTAGTAAAAGAGTATATGGAGTTTCCAAGTAATTGGCGGCAAGATAGAACTTTGAAGCAATATTTGGATGAAAATAATATTGTAGGAGCTGAAGGGTTTGATACTAGAGCTATTACCAAATATGTACGAGAAAAAGGCGCTCAAAAAACAGTGTTAACAGCGAGTGAAGATTCTTTGGAAAAAATATTGGCAAAAGTAAAAGCGATGCCAGGTTTAGTTAATCAAGATATTGTTAAAGATGTGACTACTAAAAAAGAATATGTTTGGAAAAAATTGAAAAAGCCAGTTTATAAGCTAGCGGTTATTGATTGTGGTGTTAAATATAATATTTTAAGGATTTTGACAGATTTGGGATGTGAATGTACGGTGTTCCCTTATACTGTATTCGCGCAAGAGATTTTAGCCCAAGATTTTGATGGGCTTTTCTTGTCAAATGGACCAGGTGATCCGGAACCGATTACAACGGTGATTAAACTTACGCAAGATTTGTTAGGTAAAATGCCGATATTTGGAATTTGTTTGGGACAACAGATTTTAGGATTAGCTTGTGGCTGTAAAACCTATAAACTTAAATTTGGGCATCATGGGGTGAATCATCCGGTTAAAAATTTAAAAACTAAGCAAGTAGAGATTACTTCTCAAAACCATGGTTTTTGTATTGATCAACAAACTTTAAGTAGTGAGTTGGAAGTTACGCATATTAATTTGAATGATCAGAGTATTGAAGGTATAAGGCATAAAGTGTATCCGGCTTTTGCGGTGCAATATCATCCGGAAGCTAGTCCAGGGCCTAATGATGCTAATTACTTATTTAAAGATTTTATGGAAATGATTAAGGGATTTAAAAAAAACAGATAATATTATCTGTTTTTTTTTGAAAGGATAAAAAAACAATGAAAGAAGAATGTGGGGTTTTTGGAGTATTTGGAAACCAGGAAGCCGCTAAACTGTGTTATTTAGGCTTGTATGCTTTACAACATAGAGGAGAAGAAAGCGCGGGGATTGTATCGGCAAGTGCTTCTAAATTTTATGTAGTAAAAGGGATGGGACAAGTATCTCAAGTTTTTAATGAAGATAATTTACATTATTTAAAGGGTAAGATGGCGATTGGGCATGTGCGCTATTCTACAACCGGATCTTCTAATATTAATAATGTACAACCTTTGTATTCCAAAACAGCTAAAGGTAAATTAGCGATGGCGCATAATGGTAATTTGACGAATGCGTTTAAAATTTTTAATAAGTTAAAAGCGGAAGGTTCTTTGTTTCAATCTACAGTTGATTCTGAAATATTATTACATATGATTGCTAAAAGTAAAAAAAATGAACTTATGGAAGCCTTACAAGAATCATTGAAAGAAGTGGAAGGTGCTTTTTCTTTGGTGATATTAGGACCGGATTGTTTGATTGGATTAAGAGATACTTTTGGTTTTAGACCTTTGGTTATAGGGAAGTTAGGAGATTCTTATATTCTAACTTCGGAAACTTGCGCTTTGGATTTGATAGGGGCTAAATATGTGCGTGAAGTAGAACCGGGAGAAATTGTATGTATAGATAAAAATGGACTTAAATCTTATAGAATTCCTAAAAAAACAAAAATAGCTCAATGTGTTTTTGAATATATTTATTTTGCGCGGCCAGATAGTTTGGTGTTTGGGAATAATGTGCATTTGATGCGTAAAGCTTTTGGTAAAAGATTGGCGCAGGAATATCCTGTAGAGGCTGATATGGTGATAGCCATTCCTGACTCGGGGAATAGCCCTGCTATAGGTTACGCAGAACAAGCCGGAATACCTTTTGAAATTGGTATTACAAGAAATCATTATATAGGAAGAACTTTTATTCAACCGGAACAAAAAATCAGAGATTTTAATGTTCGAATCAAACTCAATCCGATTAGAGAAATTTTAACTGGGAAGCGAGTAATTGTGGTGGATGATTCGATCGTACGCGGCACGACTTCGAGAAAAAGAGTTAAAGCAATAAAAGATGCGGGTGCAAAAGAAGTGCATTTGCGGATTTCTTCTCCACCGGTAAAATGTTCTTGTTATTTTGGTATTGATACGCCCAAAAGAAAAAAATTGATAGCAGCTAATAATGAGATGGAAGAAATTAGAAAATATATAGGGGCAGATAGTTTAGGTTATTTGAGTATAGAAGGAATGTTAAGTTGTATTAAAAATGGTAATCCTCAGAATTTTTGTTGTGCTTGTTTTGATGGTAAATATCCTCTAAAGGTAACAAACAGAGGTAAATATTCTATGGAAGGGAAGAAAATACAATTTTATGCCAAAAAGAAATGATATCAAAAAAATATTATTAATTGGGTCTGGTCCGATTGTGATTGGACAGGCTTGTGAATTTGATTATTCAGGAACACAAGCATGTAAGGCTTTAAGAGAAGAAGGTTATGAAATAGTGTTGGTTAATTCTAATCCAGCTACAATTATGACGGATCCATCCATAGCGGATCAAACGTATGTAGAACCTTTAACGGTAGAAGTAGTGGCGAAAATTATTGAAAAAGAACGACCTCAGGCACTTTTGCCTACCCTAGGAGGACAAACTGGTTTAAACCTAGCGATGCAACTGGAAAAAGAGGGGGTATTGGATCGTTTTAAGGTAGAAATGATTGGGGCAAATGCAGAAGTTATACATAAGGCAGAAGGACGCGATATTTTTAAGAAAGCTATGACTAAAATAGGATTAGCTTCACCTAAGTCGGTAATTGCTTATTCTTTGGATGAATCTAAAAAATTAGCTTTGGATATGGGCTTTCCTTGCGTAGTTAGACCGGCATTTACTTTGGCAGGTACTGGTGGCGGAATTGCTTATAATATTACGGAATTGGAAGATATAGCGCGTGGCGGGTTGTCTAATAGTATGATTTCAGAAGTCTTGATAGAAGAATCGTTGATTGGCTGGAAAGAATATGAGATGGAAGTTATGCGGGATAAAAAAGACAATGTCGTGATTATTTGTGCTATTGAAAATATGGATCCTATGGGAGTGCATACCGGAGATTCAATTACAGTAGCCCCTGCACAGACTTTGACAGATAAAGAATATCAAAAAATGCGAGATGCTTCTCTAGCTATTATCAGAGAAATAGGTGTGGAAACCGGAGGTTGTAATATTCAATTTGCGATTCATCCGGAAAACGGACATATGGTGGTGATAGAAATGAACCCGCGGGTCTCCAGAAGCTCAGCTTTGGCTTCAAAGGCTACTGGGTTTCCTATTGCTAAATTTGCGGCTAAATTAGCTGTCGGTTATACATTGGATGAATTGGATAATGATATTACTAAAAAAACGCCGGCGTGTTTTGAGCCTACACTTGATTATTGTGTAATTAAAATGCCTAAGTTTAATTTTAAAAAATTTCCGCAAACAAAATCTCTTTTAGGTACTTCCATGAAATCTGTCGGTGAAATTATGGCTATTGGCAGGACTTTTAAAGAAGCTTTGCAAAAAGGTTTGAGATCTTT
>Ga0233430_1004131_pt1 | contig 13780 bp, 8 predicted proteins | sample SI_118_April2016_2_FD_179883 | JGI IMG/M metagenome (GOLD analysis project Ga0233430, IMG submission 179883) | Seawater microbial communities from Saanich Inlet, British Columbia, Canada - SI_118_April2016_150_MG | ecosystem: Environmental > Aquatic > Marine > Inlet | place: Canada: British... | reverse complement strand
AATGAGTTTTTCATTGCAGCACAGATCATACTCATTGACGCCAAATGAGCAACAATAACACCGTCTTTCGCGTGAACGGTCTGTTGTCCACGGCGTATCACATCGTCATCAAAAACTGGCAGATCATCAACAATGAGTGACGCATTGTGAATGTATTCGATCGCCAAAGCCGATGGCATCGTATTAACGTGTGTGAAATTTCCATGTTTTGTTAAGCGCGCAACTTCATTAACAATGATCGATCGGAGACGTTTTCCCCCAGCAAGAGCGTAGTTGCACGCGTTTGAAATCGGAGTTTCATGTGTATTTTGGAACGTATTCCAGTCGAACATACCGTTTTGGTAGTCGTTTGTAATAGCCAAATTGATTTGGTCCTGCATTTCCGCAAACGTTTTTGGCGTCATTTCGATTGCACATCGATGACCTGAGCCGATATTGGTTTGCAGGCTGAAGATCAGCGATGTTTGCAAATTGTTGATGGTATGAAAGCGTCGTTTGAATTTGCGCCACGATTGAACGGCAAACGAAACACAGGCAACAGCAATGCAAATTAACACCGTAATCAGCGAGATGATGATGTGGGAAAATGATAACATGATATGATTTTGATCGAACCGTTTCGAAATGCGTGGCGCAAAATATGTGAAAAAAACCCGCCGTCATATACGCCTCTATGTCTCGTCGCAAGATTGCATTGAACATCGAAGTAACACGGGCAATGCCTAGTTCATGTGTCGTTATCGGATTTCCTTTTCGGGTTAACCAATGGTGTTTGGATGGTTTTGGATGCGGCGCGCTACCGCTTGCATTCGACAATTTTGACAATTCCGCGCTTGCTTACGCTGTGTTTACGGTCGTTCGTGATGGATTGCTTGGATCCGTTGCGGAAATGGCAAAAAACAAAGCCACCTCGGTTTCGTGCGGAGCCCAAGATGGTGATTTTATAATTAGTGTTGTGTGTGATAGATCGTTTTCATCGGCGCGAAAGTGTGCTGGCAACGTTGTCAAAAACCTCCGCTTTGGGAGCATGTGGGACGCTTATTCAACGTGTTGTCGAAGCACTGGTGTTAAGCCGAACAAAGACGCGTTTTACGCTGCCGCCGAGGAGGCCTGTAAGGGATTGGCACATTTGTCGGTCACAATGATTGGTCGATTCGAAAACCTCAGCAAAGAAAACGAGAAAAAAGCAGTTGAAACCATTTCCAAAAAAATCAAAGAAAGCGACCCCGCAGGCAAAGGAGCTCGTCGAAACGTTGCTGCTGAGGCAGTTGCGTCGGAATCCAAAGGAGTTGATGCGGTTTACAGCACATTAACAGCGAGTGGGATCAATGGAGTTATTTTGAAATCCTACGTCGATGCGATGATCAAAGGGATCACTACCAAAATTGTTGACGGAAAGCTCTACTTTCCATCAATCAAAGAGCGTGCCGTTCACGCTTTGGCCGATAAAGATCGTATAAGCCGCTTTACTGACCAGCTCGAGCGCCTTCAAGATCCCGCAGGGGCAGTAATATTTATGGCGGCAAAATCGTGCCTGACCCCAGTTCGACAACTCGCTATTAAGGACAAAATGGGTGCTGGTATCGAGGCAGCGCTCAAAAAAGCACTAGAATAAGCCTCTTTTTAATGCATTTTTTGGAAGAAATGAAAACTGATCCTTTCGTTCCGAAAGCAATTCATCTTAACGAATTCAAATTTACCACTAAGCAAAAATGACTTCATCGCCGAAGCAAGTTGCCAAAATGCCCAAAGGGTTTCTTCGACGTAAACCAGCTGCTAAGGCATGTCCCGCTCCCACAGCACCAACGCCTCAACAGGTTGGACCCAAGGTCGAGTTGGTCGTAGCTGCACCTGTTACCAGTGCTGATATTGAAATAATGCGCTTCCTCCGTGGACCAATCACGGCCGCCGTGAAACGCCAAGAAGCAGCTGCTCAGGCACACACCGACAAGAACTTGATCCCGAATCAAGAGCCCATGTCTTCACCAGTGTCCTCACCGGTGTCCTCACCAGTGTCCTCACCGGTGCCTGAAGCTGACGGTCCCGTTGACCCATGGACTGCCTCCGTGCTACCACAACATGCTGTTCAAGTTCAATGGCGTCCCACTGTTTCGCTTGAGGAAGCTCAATTGCTCAAGGGCTTTGCCAAAATTCTGATCAATATCTCCAGAGAAGCGAGGCTCGCGCTTCAAAACGCCTTTTCGCCTGTTGACGGTTTGATTTCCATACAGGATCGACTCGTGAGAACGGACGTAGACGTTGTGGACTTGTTGCGCAGGAATCAAGAGTTTTCCGACAATGATGGCGCCAAAGCAGCCGCCCATGATGCCCATGATAATGCTACTTGGCTGGCTGTTGCCCTGGAGAATCGAATAAATCGACTCACAGTTCTCGATAATGCTTGCGTGATGATTATAGAAGGAGGTCTAGTTAAATCACACGTGGCCGAAATGAGACGTGCGGCAGCCGCACCGGTAGCGGCCCAACACGCTGCAGCGCTGATGCAGGCAGTAGGAAACTGGAAAATACCAGTTGTACCAGCCACACTAACCGTGCCTGCGCCAGCCGCACCAATTGTGCCTGTGCCAACCACACCAGTCGTACCTGTGCCAGCCGTGGCTGCACTCCACAACGCTGTTAACATGCCAGCCGCACCAGCCGCACCAGTTGTACCAGCTGTGGCTGCACTCCACAACGCTGTTAACATGCCAGCCGCACCAGCCGCACCAGTACCAGTCGTGCCTGCGCCAGCCGCGCCTGCGCCAGCCGCACCAGTTGTACCAGCTGTGGCTGCACTCCACAACGCTGTTAACATGCCAGTCAACAACAACCCATCAGGTGGTATTGAGATCAGACTCACCCACCTCATTCTCGCATGTGTGGTCATCTTCATGATGATCATGTGGTCACGCAACACAGCGCCCACAGTTACAGTGGTGACCTCGGTGAACGGCGGCGCATCGGCCACAAACTTCACATCCATTGCCCTCTGCATCATCTTGTTGGGAATGTTGGCCATGATCTGGGGAAATATACGCACGTTCTTCACCACCCACCGAAGGACCCTGTACTGGATAAGTTACATCGTACACAATGTTTGCGGAGCAGCACAAACCGCCTTTACCCACGTTTGGAACCAATGGGCCGCAGAAGTAGCGGCCAGGGGAGCGTAGGGGGCGCGGGCAGGGCGGACAGAATATGAATCACAACATAATACTGTTCGTCCTTGAAATTAATACAAAAAATGTGGGGTCGTTGGGACTAAGCCATTGTGGCATAGATTCCAACGTTCCATTTAAGGTGGGCCTTTTTTGATTATTGCAATTTTATGCCGTATACCATTCGTTGGCAATTGACGCGGTCTGATAACTGTTGTCTTCCATAACACGTGACTTTGACGTTTCCACCCCATGCTGACCTCCAACACCGAAAAATCCACCACCAACATTGCCTCCTTCGAAATCTTGCGTTGGCATATACGTTTCACCCGCGGGGCGAACGTCAGATTGGTTCGATTGATGTTTGCTCATCATACCAGGCAAACTGTCGTATTGCGAACCAACCCCACTGCGATGTTGTTGGACCATTTCTGATTGATGTTTCATATGATTTTGGGGGTTTCCTTGTTCGATAACCCGAAGGTAATCAAAGACAGCATACGATCCAATTGCATTGCCTTCATTCTTTGCGGCAAAATTGAAAATGGTTGGGTCCATGTTCGCAGTGTTTCGTGCCTTATGAGCAATCGACACCTCTGCGTGGTACGTTGATGGTCGACTTGAATCTTCCTGTGCCCCACGCATTGCATCATATTGTTTGGAAACGTCTCCGAACACTTGTCCTCTGTGCATACCCAGTGCCATGTGTTGGGCGTAATTTTGACGCTCCCAATCCATTTCAGAACGACCCTGTCGACCACCTGCCCCAGTAACGTCTGGCCCCAAACCATCTGGACGTTTCCCCATACTACCAGTGAATTTGCCGTCAGTGAGATCGTACAACATCTCGCTGAGACCATGAATTGCAACAATATCTTTTGTCGGAATCTTTCCATTGCGAATGTCAATCAACTCGTATTGTTGTGGAACATTTATGTCATGTTGTCGTTCATGTGGCAAAATAGCAGCAGCCATAGCTGATTGGAAAAGTGAAGCCGATGAATGCTTTGGAATTTGCAATTGTTGACTTTGTAGGTCCTGATCCAAACCTCCATGCGATTCGAAGAACTTCGAAACTGGCAACCAAATCTGTTTGCCCATATGTTGAACGTCACCATACGCTTGTTGGCCCCAAGCATGCGATGGTAATCGCATCTGTTCCAGTTCACCATACACGTCGCGTGATATTTGTTTTCCGTTTGCTCGACCCTTAGTTGAATCGAGCGGGTTCCAATGACTGCGTAGCGCATCGTGAATAACTTCGAAGTAACTTTGCATTTGATCATCTGGCGCAATAAAGCGATTGCTTACTTGCATACGACCACGTTCTTCACCCCAATCATTTCGTGGATAATGTTTTGCACGCCTGTGCCATTTTGCTCTGTCTTGCAAAAAGTAATGATCGCCTGATGGATCACCGAACGTTGGCTCGTCGTTATTGTTGCCTGCTCCATAGTTTTCGAACTGTTGAACCACTGGGCAATTAGCCCGTCTCAATGCAACTGGCTCGGCTGGAGCAGTGTCTTCACCCGTATAACCGACCATCAAATCATCGTAACCTCCTTCGGTATCGTCTTCGTAATGAGCAAGAACGCTATGTGACAGGTTTGCACTTGGAGTTATGTTGTTCTCGGGTCCGTACGGAATTTCATTTACTGGCCGTCTACTTTGTTCGACAATGTATTTTCTTGCAGTTTCGTCACCGTTCCTATCGTACTCAGGTTTCCAAACTTGCGAGAGAAGCAAATCGTTTAACCCTTGACTATCCATTATATGAGTCGAAAAAACGGATTTTTTGCACGACGACAAACTTAGGTGTTGAACGTTTTGAGCAAATCGTCATTCGTCAAATCTACCAATGATTGTGGTGCAGGTGCAATGGGAACTGCTGGCAAACTTGTTATCGGCGTCATTTCGGGACCGCCGCCAGTAATTGGGTTGTGGTAAATCGAATCAAAAACTTGATCGGTCGGTTTGTTTGCGTACATTTGTTGGATACAGCGAACGTGGGCGTAGTGGTGCAAAAATAGAACGCTCGAAACGCTCAGCAAAACATAAACGAATGTTTTGACGCTTTTCGGTCGACCCGCTTCACTGATTGAAACGTTGTTGTATGCAATCAGAAAAATGATGAAAACCAATGTGGTGAGAATGATTGCAACGTAAATCGTGTTGCTTGCAACACAGTCAAGCGCTTTCGAACGGCAAAACCAACTGGCCGACTGTGACGTGAAATCTGAAACGTTGAACGGCATGAATTGCTTTTATGCCCAGATAATCATTTTATTCCCCATCAGATTCGCCGAGCAAAGTTCCGCCAGTTGGTACGTCCCGTGACATGCCGACTTCATGTGAAGATGGTGAGCCAAAAATTCCACCAGATTGCTCGCCCGCTCGTCCACTTCTGGGTCGTTCGTCTGACTGTTCACCGTCCGTTTCCGAACCAAACGTCATCATTGGTCGGTCACCAGATGGTCGATCGTGTGTTTGCTCGGGTGATGAACGGCCAACTGATGGTCTTACCATCGTTTCAAGATCTGGCTCATCGTCAGAAATCGGTGAAACGTGTGCTCGCTGGCGTTGTTTCCGAGATTGTGGCGGCGGCATTTCGTCTTCGTCCGATCTCTCCATTTCCATTTCGACCACCTGATCCAAAACTGGCGTTTCAAAAGTTGCAGCGGGACGTGAACTCAGGCTGATTAGGTTTCGGCGCTGTTCATTGAGAACTTGTATGAATCGTTGATACTTTTGCTCCTTCACACGCATTTCGTGAACGATTCCATTCAACCGCGTTAGTTCCATGTTTGTTTTCAGGTATTCGTTCCGATCACGAGCACGTTCCTTCTCGGATGCAGCCAGTTCTTCCCGAAGCGCTTCAACAACATGAACAGGAACGTACTCTTGTGTTTGACTGCTCTTGCGAAGAAACCCGTTTGCAACAGTATCACGTTTGACAATGAGTGTGGAACAACCATGTTCTTCAATCATTTTGACCGTAACAGGTACGTTTTTGTCGTGCTCGTCAATGATTTTCCGAAGCATTTCTGGTATCGTTACGTACACACCGACATGACTTGCAACGTCGCACACGATGCTGCTAAGCAGTTCGTCTTTGTCTCCAGACGTCAAAAGTGTGTAGTATTCTGGTGGAACGAACTGTTCGATAATTAGGTTAACAAAATCGGTAAACGAAGTTGATGTGAACGATGTTTGTTGCGTAAAATACTGATGTAGTTTGGTTACCGCAGCACGATAGTGCTTGCTGTCGGTCTTTAAACCCTGAATAAAACGACTGACAGCCGATCTGTATTCGTCAGTTATTGATGACTCTGGCCCTACGGACATTACCGCGTGGCGATGCAGCAGGTTAAAGTACAAGTCCGTAAAATAGCTGCTAATGATGTTGATTATTGATTGGAAACGACGGCTCACGACCATGCGAGACGGAGTTGGTGTAATGGCTGGCGACGGTTGCGTTTGGTTAAAAATTGCCTGACCGGGGGGTCCGTTTGAGAGGTTTGCAAGTGCTCGATTCATTTTGTATGGTTTCCATTGGGGTAATTCCAAATCATCTCGACGTTGTTATCAGTTTTTTGAATTTGTCGTAGAACGGATTATCAGTTTCCCACTGCCCCTCGGCAACCTGAACCAACGAACAAAGTCGACTGACGATCGGTGCAACGAACATAAATGCCTCAACTACGTCCGCTTTGAAAACCAAAAATGGCACGTCAGGTTTTTTGTGCAGGTTGTCACGCATGTAAATTAGCACCCGAAACGTTACCGAAAAGATTTCGGAGATGCATTCTTCGATCGGAATGTTATGTGTGATTGTACCAGGGAATTCACTTTCGGACCGTATGACCTTGCTTGATATCTTGTTCGTTTCCTTTCGAAAGTAGCCAAACGCTGACGCAGACGTTGTGAAAATGGTTGCGTACGCGTTTTGTCGAAGGTTAACAGGCATATCGGTGTCGCTTTGACAGCTGAACAGAATCGTGATACCATACTGTCGGCCTTGGTACATCAAAATACGGAAAACGTCGTGACCAAAATATTGTTTGAGCTCAGCAGAGCAATCGTCAAAGACCAGAAGCAGTCGAGGATTAAGGTTTGGACATTTCAAAACTAATCGTTCGTCAGGCGTGAGCGTTGGTATTGTGTCCAATTTCGATCGATTTGCCAGAATAACTTTGCGGTATATTCCAACTCGCAACACTTCGATTTTGGATCGAATTCGATTCATCATGCCACGTTTATCAATGTCAGGTTTCGTCTTTGCCTCATCCTCGACCGCTTGGTATGCACGCTGCTGACATGCATCGAGCTTTCGAAAGATTTCATCGTATTGCGAAACTCGACAACGAGCATACAATTTTTGAAGCAAGTCTATTTTGCTGGTCGTCTTGTAAATGTCCATGAGAGCTTTTTGGCGCCGAACTATGTTTGTCAGCAGCTCGAGCGTTCGTGACACTTTACCACGCACTTTATCATGACTGAGACTTGTATGAATGAGTGGTCGGGGAACAAATCCCTCGTATGCTTTGTTTGAATCCGCAGTTGGCGAAATGATTAATGCTTGGTCAATCAGACCGTGTAAGTCACGCATGATGTGATGGATTATGGTTGTTTTCCCCGAACCCGACGGTCCCATTAGAACGGTCGTCATGTCCAACCATGAGTATGCGTTTGATTGTAATTGTGGTATGCGATATTTTCCTCTTGCAACGATGTAGGGTTCAGACATTTTATTCGATCAAAAAAGGTGAACTCAAATCAATGCTCGCGGCAAATAGATGCTAGCAACGAGATGGCAGCGTTAAACTGATGACATCATTAAGCCGGAGGTGGTGCCGAATCAGACGGATCGGGAAGTTTTGGAACTTCCATCTCTGTGAAGAATTTCGTTTTGGTCAGGTTCCCGCTTTTGCCGTCGTGCTGGAAAATGTCAACCTGGACTGCATCATCGGGAATTTCCATTTGTTCACGCTGTTTTTGGAGATGTTCCATGATACCAGCAACCTCTTCTTCTTCATCAATGTCAAGCCGTTTGGTTTCCTTTCGCTTTCTTTCAAGCTCAGTTAAACGAGTTGACAGACGATCAAACTCTTCGAGGTCACGTGCAGCAGCCAAGTTTCCTTTGGCACGTTCGAGACGTTTCATGTCCTCAGGTTTCAAAACACGCTCAGCACCTGTTCCTCGAATTTCACCAGTTGCATGACGTGCGTATGCTGCCAGCTCTGGTGCGTCGGGACCTTGATCTCGGATGTTCTCTGCCTTAACCTTTTTGACACGTTTATTGAGGAGGTCTTTGCCAAGTTTCTTATCTTCCTCTGTCTTCTCGAGAATACGTTTGAGAACTTCGGTATTCTGGTTGTAAAACTGAATGTTCGTTCGATTCTTCTTGAAGTCGCCCATCAGTACCCATCCACCATATGGTACCAGCTTAGCATCACCAACCAATGCGCTTTCTTTGACGGTTGCGAATCGATCAAACTCGGTTTGAATCTGTGCATCAGTTCCTTCCCACGAGTCGTAAACAAACACGGCAAAATCCAAATCGGGTTTGTCGTTGTAAATTGCCTCTGTAACAACACGCAGCTCTTCGAAATTAACTTCGGAGTATATTTGCCATCTGTGAAATAAATCTTGCGGCGGAATATTGTCAACAGCACATTGCACAGGCGCAAGTGCCTCGGGTGACAATGCAACACATCGCAAAAATTGTTGTTTGATGCTCGGCGTAGAACAGATGTGAGCCATTGACTGTGCCAACTCGTCATCCCTGAGAATGCGAAGAACTGCGTCGATGTTTTCAGGTTCGGCAACAATGCGACGATATGTTTCTTCGAGACCATCATCGAGCTGCACTAACTCACGAACTTCGGGTCGTTTCATGTTTTGCATTAAGCGTAAAGGTATCCGACTCGGATCTGTTTTATCATCCATGTATTCTTCCGGTTTGACTGCTCGGAACTTGCGAATCGACGTTTTAATTGCTTCCGAATCAACTTGGTCCGCATTGTGAGCTGACTTCACGTGAACATCGGGGTCAAAGTGGAGATATTCGTTCATGAATTCGCGAATGTGGTGTTGGATTACGTTCGACGGAATTTCAAGTTCTTCGGTTTTCTCCCTACGTCCTGTTGGCCTCGGTGACTCGTCAATAATGTGTTTCAGACGAGGAAACCTTGCCGTTGCTGCCTCGGTCGCATCAAAACGAAAGTCAGCCTCACGTCCCATTTCATAGAGCAAACGAGTAACTGTGTACAAAATGCCAACACGTCGTTCGACGGTTTCGCTTCGATGCGTTGCGAGCAGTTCGATTTGTTCCATTGCGACCGCATCATCGTGCACTTTTTCTATACGTTTAGCAAGCGCTTTACCATCATCTCCTTCACGTTGTTCGGCAATAAGCGCTCTTATCGTCTGATTGTATTCCTCTGGCGGATGGTTATCAATCGTATTTTTGGCGTTTGCGAGGAAGTCTTCAACTGATTTTTCAACGTAGGTATCGCGCAATGTTTCGATAAACTCGTGCAATTGGCCACATTTTTTAAGCAGCTTAACGTAGTCGAAAGGACACTTGTCCGCATCTGCTCGTTCCGCGTTTAGTTCCGACGCAGTCGGTGGTTTCCATTGCCGAGAACGTGCGGGTGGATCCCATTCAGACAACATGCGATACATGAAACCGGCAAATGAGGTTGCGGTGAATTTTTTGATGTAATTTTCACGCATGTTCATGTACGAAACTGCTGCTTTCTTTTGGTGAGTCTCGGGTCTCGGAGCGCTTTGCTTGTACACATCCATGCGATCGACAAGCTCCGTAATTTGCTGCGGGGTTAGTGTTGGATCGTTTGCTTTCTCGGGATCGTCGATGATTTCCCGCATGAGCTGGTCGATCGAAACGTTGGAGGGGTCTGGAATAGCCATTAAAAATCGATATGAGTTTATGTGGCAGAAGTCTAAGACAATGGTCTGTTAAACGGGTAAAGCTCGGTTTCAAAGCATTAAATGGATCTAATTCATCACAGATTTCACGTCAAACTTGACATCGTGAATGCGGTGTTGACCAAGCTGACAGCGTGTTTGGAAAGTCAAACTATTCCACCACAACAAATTCAAGCGATTATTGACCCGCTGCGAACGAAGTGTGGCGACATTCAATCATCGTTTGCAATGGAATTGGCACAGTTCTACCTCGAAGTTGACGAGAAAAGATTGGAAAAAAAAGACGGCAAGATGTGGATCGAGAACATAATTTTGCGTGAGAACTACCTGCTCACCTTGAACCAGATCGTTACTGACGTGCGCAAATGGGTACAAAGAAGGGAATCAAAACGAGGCACTGTGCCACTCTACATCGCCGAGCTTAACCAAGTTTTGTCACAATACACTAACTCTGACGTGCTAGATGCGTCTGTGCGTGATGCACCAGAGTCATTTATGTGTTCCAACTGCGGCACCGCCATTGCAAACACATTTGAGCGAACGAGCATTGAGTGTGAAACCTGCGGTCAAGTTTTTGACACGACGGGGTTGGATTCTGATGACGTTGTAGTAATGGAAAACGATTTCCGACGTCCAAAATCGTCTGGCACATTCAATCCAAATCGACACTACCAATTTTGGGTTGTGCACATCCTGGCACGCGAATCTGAGGACGAATTGGGCACAGAGGATGATCCGCATGGACAACAGTTGATCGGCCGATGCCAAGCTATTATTAAACGCGATCGGCGCATAGTGCGTCTCCTACGTGTGAGTGACATTCGAAAGATGCTCCGTGAGATAGGCCGAACTGACCTAAACAAAGATGCGCCACTCATTTTGCGCAAGCTAACAGGGCTTGGACCGCCACAACCAACCGACGCATTTTTGCAAAAGGTTGGTCACCTGTTTAATGCCGTTATTGAAGCAGGTGAGCAAGTTAAGCGAAAGGAACGTGTGAATCGCAATTTTTATCCATACTACATCTACAAAATCCTCGATTCGATCTTGTCTCCTGATGATGTGAATCGCGAAATTATGCAATTTATCTACCTTCAAAGCGACGATACGCTCCGTAAAAACGACATTGATTGGCGTAATATCTGTCAGCTTATACCCGAGCTGAAGCCTACGGCAACTCGCAGGGTTTGAGTTGAAAAGCAGTGTTTTTGGTCACTTTTTTGATCAAATTACGAAAAAACCCGAATTTGAAAAAAAAGCTCGAAAAGACAATTCATCTTAACGAATTCAAATTTACCACTAAGCTCTGCTAAGAAAGCTATGTCAAGAACTGAAAGAGACGTTGTTGGAGTCGTGGCAGCAGCAATGCCGCCGATTGCGTTTCAATCCCGGGCTCACCCCCTAGATCGAAACGCGCTAACTTCAACCACGGAAAGGACAAGGTACGTGCCAGCAAACGGGGATCATACAATTATGTATTTTGTCGGCTATCCTGGCTTATACACAATGACTAAAAATGGATTGTTTTCTGAACAGACTCCTCATCAGAGAACAGTAAGGGAGTTTATGATCACTGTTGTGGCACCATTATTGGAGATGATGGGAGAGGCTAAAGAACTTCATCAACGCAGTTTGGTTACCAGGAAGGATAAAACGGAAACTTTGTTTAATGCCATGATAGAGGCATCGTCGGTTTTACCAACTCCGTCCGACCAGAACCCAAACGTAATGCGCGCAGAAGAGATTCAAAATGCCATGTGCGATCTGCGGAGGGCTATGGAGTCGGAACAACGCGCCATTGCATACGAGAAAACGATTCCTCACGCCACAGCTCTATCACCCGAGGATCTTGTAGAGGACGGCAAGAACCATTACAGAGAGAAGGTGTTGAAAGTGAGGGCGAGTGGACCCGATGCCGGCCCTCCTGAAGACACTCATCAATCGGCGGAAAACAAGAATGCTTTTATTTGCATGATCAATCACTATCAGGCAAATAAAAATGTAGAGACCTCAGGCCTGGTTCTGTTCGTTTCCTACGCATCCAAGAAGCGACCCCCGTTTGGTTACAGTTGCTGCGAATCTGCCGCACCAATCAACTACGCCGATCGCAAACCTTTCACGCAAGATGAAGAAGATCGTTACAACAAACTCGATGTGAGTTGTGAACTCGAAAGGTTCCTCAAGTTCGATTCAACGGTTAATCCGCAGAAAACCTTTGAACGTGCGTTGTTAACCCAAGCAATGTTTGGCAGTTGGTTTGAAACGATTGTTCCAGCCAACATCTCTGGGTTAGACTACGACGTAAAGATTATCGAGCTGCGCGACACGACGTTGTGTGCGTTACAAGACTGCTGTGTGATTGTTCGTGGTGGTGTTTGCGACGGAGATTTTGGAGGGGGTACCAGAATGAACGGCAAGGACCCGTCGGCAAGAATTTTACAGAGGGGCGACCTGATCGTTACCCCAGCATCGTCGACCGGGTGTTTTCCCATTACCGACCTCGAGGGTATGGAAATTCCGCATGTCGGCAGTTTGACAGCAATCGACGGGATCAGATTTTGCGAAGATAATGTTGACCATCCCCAGTATGGCGCCATGTGCAAAAAGGTGTTGGCAAACTCTAGACACCACCGAGGCAACCGTCTAGGGTCTGGGATAATGTGTTTGCCAATTGCTGGTTGCATTGAAGTGATGATGATGCGCGCTCGTTGGTGGTCAGACCGTTCGAGTATGTTTGTAGGAGATGTTGGAGGTGACAAGTTGAAATGTGTTGGTTTGTTGTTACAGCTTGACCCACCCAGACGCACGATTGAATACAATCTTCGAGTTGCAAACATCAAGCTCGCCTTCTGGAAGCATTCATGTGCCTGGTTCAAACAAAACGACATTTCTAAAGACGAACCAGAACACAGCAACGCTTTGAAAAAGAGGAGCGCCTGGGCTAGTGCCAAAAGCAAGATCCACAATAGGGCGAACGTTCAACCTTTTGATAACGAAATCTGGACACTTACCGAGGGGGTCAAGAGGCTGGACAAAGCGTGTGCTATAGCGCAAAAAGACATTGAAGGGAGCACGGTGGCCTCCCAGAAGAACATGTTGAAATTTCATGATGCAATGGCTAAACGTGTTGCGGTGTTGACAGAGAAAAGGGCTGCAAGGGCACACCCCACTACTGGGAAAGTAGCGCTCGAACTACAAATTGCACGCCTCATGCAACAACAAGCTGTTATCAGAACTACGCCAGCGCGCTTCGCAGAGTTCCTGAATTTGAAGCACGTGACTCTCGATGATTTGAGCGTTCTCGGCATGGCACACCAAGGTTCGAACATTCCCCATGCCACTCAACACATAATGCTGTCAAATGTGTTCATGCAATGGATTCTCGTGTGCCGCCTGTTTATGGTTAACGTAGTGAGGGGAAGTGGAAGCGATGCGCTCCACCCATCCGTTTGTGAAACCATTGTGCGTATGATTGGCACGATTGAAACACATCGCGTCCGATTTCCTGGTGCAGTTGAGTCGGCCCGCCTGTTGTGTGACCAATTGAAAATCTTTGCAAGAGCTCATCCAACAGGTTCAGCGGTTGCTCCTGATCACCTCATGTTTCTCGACTGTGTCATCGATCAAGACTACGAGAAAATGGTTCAAAACATCAAGGAGGGCAGCGATCT
>Ga0233430_1004128_pt1 | contig 13789 bp, 12 predicted proteins | sample SI_118_April2016_2_FD_179883 | JGI IMG/M metagenome (GOLD analysis project Ga0233430, IMG submission 179883) | Seawater microbial communities from Saanich Inlet, British Columbia, Canada - SI_118_April2016_150_MG | ecosystem: Environmental > Aquatic > Marine > Inlet | place: Canada: British... | reverse complement strand
CGCGTCTCCAAGACGATCACACCAGCAGATGAAGACAAGATGAACTACTGTCGATACGTTAACGAAAAGATACTGAAGGCTACGGGCTGCGACCCTAGAACTATCAAACACGGAGGATATAGCCACGTTAAGGGGGGATTGGCTTTCGGGCATCCTGGTGGCTCCTGTCCGATTGGTGTGGTCGTTGATAACAATCTGGAGACGGACATCAAAAACTGTTTTGTCTGTGATATCAGCTCTTTGCCGGGGGCACCTTCGAAGCCGCCTGTTTTAACACTTGTAACTCTAACTAAGTGGTTCGTTCCACGACTGTTACAGAGGTTGGACGGTCATTCTCGTATTGAGTAGTACAAATTACTGGGCATATGGTGCTGGTAAAACATTTTACTATATGCAAATGCCGGTCATTACCATGAAAACTATTTTGACCTGCCCCCAACAAACTGATCCATGTAAAATGCTAGACTTGGATTGGATTGGACGGGCTATTTCGGTGGCTATGGCCGAGGCTGGATTCCATCGTCTGGCCGGTATCCTGAATGTAGAACTTGGTGAAAAAGGTATCCGAGCATTTGGCCTGCAACCAGGTATGGTGACCACTGAGGCGCTCATGGCAACTCTGGGAGAGAACAGTGAAATGGCTACTGCCTATGGAAGTGCGCCTCCGGAAGTTCCAGCAGCCGTCATTCGATGGCTGGCAACAAAACCTGATGCAAACGAGTTTTTGGGTAAGACCGTGCATGCACAGAACCTTGCCCGTAAGAAAGGTCTGGTACCAGGCTGGCCACCCGCTGAAACGGCCTGAAAATCTTGGCAACTCCAAAGGAATGAACTGCTATGACCAGGGTAAAGCGTCTCAAAGGAGTACCTACCGTACATCTCAAATAGACCAGGGGAAAGCGTTGATAATACCCTTGATGTCTGTCGATAGAATAGGGCTACCGCTGAGTTTCGTGCCCTCGATAAAACATAATTTGACGCAATTAATCGGGACTGATTTGTTGGTATCGTATTAAATCAGGTCAAAGAACTCTATGAGGGGAGAATGCCATAATCTCTGCAACCCATTGGCGTGATACGGGAATGACAGTTGGTATATGCCCAAAAAGATTTGCCATTGAATAATAAAGGGGGAAAGCTATGTGAAAACCGATTTGAGTTCAAAGTACTTCAGATTAGTCAAACAAACTAAAGAGAAAGGAGTAGAGACATGAAGTTTTATGCAAAACTAGGTCTAATCTTGATTGCCTTAATGCTGCTGGGTTTGCCGTTGCTTGTCGCTTGTGATGATGACGAAACCGAAGAGCCTACTGCACCCGCAACAGGATCTACTGCACCTGTAACAGAGGCTACTGCACCTGTAACAGAACCGGTTGTTGAGGATATCACCGTTACCTTTGGCAACTTGACGGATATGACCGGTCCCGCATCATTCGCCATGACCGTAGTCAATACGGCTTTAGATGATATTGTCCGGTACGCCAATGATGAGAATCTTATTCCTGGTGTAGAGCTCAAAGTGGAACACTATGATACGCAGTACAATCCGGCTAACGATATCCCCGGATACGAGTTTCTGAAAGAGAAAGGGGTAGATCTTATCGTTGCTGGTTTGCCGAACACGCCAATTACTCTGCAGACGCGAGTGAACGACGATGAGATGGTCTTCCTAGCCATGTCCGCGGATCAGGAGTCCTTTTCCCCCCCAGGGTATGGTTTCAGCCTGAATTCTTCTACCGGTGACAAAACCAAGGCAATACTCAAGTGGGTGGCGGAGAATGACTGGGACTACGAGACTAATGGCCCAGCCGAGATAGGAATTGTTGCCTGGGGTACCAGCTACTTCACCGAACAGGAGATCGCAGCCAAGGAATATGTGGATGCACATCCGGAACAGTTTGAATGGGGAGGCGGCTATTTCACTGACATATCGTTCACGTTTTCAGCTGAAGTGGACGCAACTAAGGACTTCGATTACCTTCTCCCGCCCGGTGCGGCGATAAGCCAATTCGTTGAGCAATATCGACAGGGGAATGGAAAGGCCAAGTTCCTGATGACGGATGCGCATCATCCAGGTATGGGGAAATTTACTGCATCGGGGACATGGGATATGATCGATGGATCCTACTTCATCGTCCCCCACCGATGGTGGGGCGAAGATGCCACGTTGACGAATCTGGCGGAACAACTCCTCACGGAACACTATGGTGAAGGAAGGCTGAACGAATATATGGGGGATGGAGGGGCTTATATAGGCTCATTCCATCAGTTGTATCCGTTGATAGATATGATTAAGGATACCGTGGAGAACGTAGGTGTCGAAAACTTCTCCACCCAGGCGCTCTATGAGACCCTTCAGGAATTCTCCACCGACTACGGCGGAGCTGGCTACGAACCATGGGGATACAGTGAAACGGACCGTTTCTCATATGATTATGAAACAGTGTATATGGCCGATTCAGATAACCAAACCCTCGTTAGAGTCGACGAGGAGTGGTTCCTTATTACCGAATGACCGTTTATAGTATCTACTGCAATATCTGAATCTCAAGTATATATAACGCACAGTGAACCACTTCAACCTCCAAGCTCCTCCGGGAACCGTAGAGGTTGAAGCGGTTATGCTTGGCGAATTTAACCATGGCTGCTTGCCAAAACCTGTCAATGATTGGGGCTTTGCCATCTGGGCGAATTAATATGATCAGGGAGGAATATCTTTCATGAATGAATCATTGTCTCATCTTCGAGTAGTCGAAATCGGACAAAATATCTCTGCGCCCTATTGTAGCAAGCTGCTGGCGGATCTAGGTGCAGATGTCATGAAGGTAGAGATAGGGGATGATGGTGATCCGCTGCGCCAGACAGGTTCTTTTCCGAATGATTCCGAAGACCGGAGCAGAGGATGCCTGTTTCAATATCTAAATGCGAACAAACGCAGCGTCCATCTCGATTTGACCGCTCCCGAGGATATGGATATCCTAATGGGGATACTCGCCGGGGCGAATCTTCTCATCGAAAACCTGGGATGTGGGGTAATGGAAGCATCGGGGCTCAGCCCGGACCGGCTTGCTGAGATTAATGACCGCATGGCAGTAATTCGGATTTCAGATTTCGGGCAGGATGGGCCGTACGCCTCAGTACCGGCCACCGATTTTACCGTTCAAGCAGCCGGTGGATGGGTATCAAAACATCAATCGCCGATTACAATTCCCGTACAGGTAGGTGGAAACTTTTCAGATTATGTAACCGGTATCCATGCGGCATGTGCCGCGCTCACCGCTTGCCGGTCCGCAGCTCAACTGGAACAACCGGTGGTTGTAGATGTCTCGAAACATGAATGCATGGTCGCCACCCTTCCCTTCCTGGCGTTGTATCGTGAGACACTCCAGTTACTGGATATGGGCGAGCCGGAGGATCGGATTGGTGCCGTTCCTGGCATCGTGAAATGTCGGGACGGTTACATCGGAATAAACACGCTAACAGCCCAGCAATGGGCCGACTGCTGCAACATCATAGGTGTGCCGGAGTATATACCAAGACAACTGGAATTGAGGCTGGCAGGAGAAGTGCTTGATCGATTCTATCAGGAGATAGAACCCTGGCTGATGGAGCGAACGGCGAATGAAATTATTGATCTATGCCAGACGCTGCGCATACCGGCGGTGCTCCTGGGAAACGGGAAGTCTTTACCCGAAGTTGAACAATTGAAGGCCAGAGGCTACTACACCCGGGACCAGGAAGATAAATTCATCCAGCCCAACTTTCCCTATCGACTGGAAAAGACTCCAGCATCGCTAAGACGCAAAGCCCCGAAACTCGGGGAACACAACCCTGATATAGAATGGGCCAGCAGTGATACCGCAGAAAACAATTCATCTGGGCATACAAAAACGGAAAGCCGTATGCCTTTTGAGGGCATCCGGGCACTTGATCTGGGAGGATTCTGGGCGGGGCCGTATGTCGGGTGCTATCTGGGCGCTTGCGGGGCTGACGTCATAAAGGTTGAATCGATCCAGCGCCCGGATGGATTCCGGTTCGGCATGTCCTATCCCAACCAGGGTTTCTACTGGTACGAGATGGGGGGGGGATATTTAGGGTCAAACCTCAGCAAGAGAGACATCACACTGGATTTAAACCAAGACGCCGGGAAGCGGATATTTGAACGGCTGGTGACTACCGCCGACGTTCTTATTGAGAACTTTACCCCTCGCGTAATGAGCAACTTTGGCTTTGGTCCCGACCGACTGCGAGAGATCAATCCCAATCTCATCATCCTGCGAATGCCTGGATTTGGACTCGATGGTCCCTGGAAGGATTTCGTGGGATGGGCTTCGGCCTTCGAGGAAGCCATCGGCATATCATGGCTGACAGGTCACCCGGATGGAACTCCACTCAGCCTGGGAGGACCGGCCGATCCGAGTAGTTCCATGCATGCTCTGGTGGCGCTTCAGGCAGCGCTGGAACATCGCGAGCGCACCGGCGAAGCACAGGTTGTTGAGGTGGCTCAGGTTGAGGCCCTGGCCTGTATGACCGCCGAACAGGTGATCGCCTATTCGGTTACGGGCAAAGTGATGAACAGGATTGGCAATCGATCCCAAACTATGGCTCCACAGGGAGTATACAAATGCAGGGACGAAAGGTGGCTGGCCCTTTCAGTGCGGAACGATTCGGATTGGGAAAGGCTGACGAAGGTACTTGGCTCTCCGGCCTGGGCTATGCAGCCTGAAATGTCGACCCTGAGTGGCCGGCAACAGCATCACGATGAGATTGATTCCAGAATTGGCGAATGGGCAAGCCGACTGACAGCGAATGAGGCAGTGGAGCGGATTCGAGCCCAAAACATCCCGGTGGGCACAACCCTTCAGTCCGCTGACATGTACAGCGATCCTCAGTTGGTGGATCACAAGTTTTTCCAGGAACTACCCAGTAAAGTCGCGGGACCAAAGCGGTATCCCCGTTTTCCGATGCGGCAGAGGCCGGGCACCGAGGGAACTCATAGATTTGGACCGCCGACCCTTGGAGAACACAACACTGAAATCCTGAGCACGGAACTGGGCCTTTCAGACAAGGAAATGGAAGATTTGGCCCATAACGAAGTCATTGGCACGGTTCCCAAGGGGATCGAGTCGATTCAATGGGCTGGCACGTCCGGTAGTAGCGAGGAAGGTAACGACTGAATCATCCGAAAGAAATAATTAGAAGGTATCAACTGCGGAAAAGTCCGATACGAACGAATTGTTAATCAGCACCATAGCGGGTTAATAATCAAGTCTAACAACGCAAATAGAGGGGGTAATATGACAAATTTTGATGGCAAGGTGGCACTGGTCACCGGAGGTGGGGCCGGGATTGGCAGGGCCACCGCATTGGCGTTCTCCCGATATGGGGCAAAAGTAGTCGTTGCTGACGTTGTACCGGAGGCGGGAGAAGAAACAGTTCATCTGATAGCTGAAGCAGGTGGTGACGCTGTCTTTGTGAAGTGTGACGTATCATCCGAGGAGGAAGTCGAGTCGATGATCAACAAAGCGGTCGAAACTTACGGTCGACTGGACTGCGCGGCAAATAATGCTGGAATCAGCGGTGAGCGGCAGAGGACCATCGACTGCACCATTGAGAATTGGGAGATGGTTAACGGTATCAACCTGAAAGGCGTCTGGCTGTGCATGAAATACGAGATTCCTCAGATGCTCAAACAGGGGATCGGGGCCATAGTCAATACCTCATCCATGTGCGGCCTCGTGGGAGCGGGTACCCCTCCCTACGTGGGAAGCAAGCACGGAGTCATCGGTCTCACCAAAAGTGCTGCTCTCGAGGTGGCCGGCGAAGGGGTTCGCGTGAATGCGGTATGTCCCGGCGTTATTCGCACGGCAATGGTGGATGCCGCGTTGAAATCTGCACCGGATGCCATGTCTCAATTGGCAGCTACTACGCCGATGGGCAGGTTTGGAGAGCCCGAGGAACTGGCAAACGTGATCGTATGGCTATGCAGCGATGAAGCATCCTATGTTACCGGAGTCTATCTTCCAGTCGATGGGGGATATGTAGCCCAATGATCGTTGACCCAGAATTCACTGACGCTTATGGATTGCTCCTACCCGGGCAATCGGTAGGAATCCAACAAAATCCGGAGATTAACTATGATCAAGACGATATCATTCCTCAAGCGGAAGCCCGGCATTTCCCGGGAAGAATTCATGCGACACTATGAAGAAGTACATGCGCCCCTTGGGATGAAGTATCTGACGGGACTCAAGGGGTATGCACGCAATTACGTTCTCCCCACTCCGGGGCAGCCGGAACCCGATTTCGACTGCATCTCGGAGTTCTGGTATGAGGATACGACCGCCATTGAGCAGGTGCTCGATTTCCTGCAAACCGATGAGGCCAAAGTTCTCAATGATGACCATGATAGTTTCATGGACAGTAGTCGAATCGTGTACTTCAGGGTTGATGAGCGGGTTTCCGAACTCTAGAGCAGCACAACAACGATATTATAGGCAGGGAACTAGGGCTTTCAGATACTGAAATGGACGAACTCGCTAATAACGAGGTTATCGGCACCGTTCCCAAAGGGATCGAGTCAATTGAATGGAGTGGAACGTCTGGCAATCCCCGATAACTTGCACCCCAAAATGATCCAGCTTCAAAGTTAGACTTTGCCTAATTCAAATCCACGTCCGGAGGACAAAAAACTAAAACGTTCCGGGTACAACACACATCAATATATTGATTGTCAAATTGCAGATGGGAGAACGAGCGATGAACTTAGATGTTTTGCTAGCAGAACGTGAAATTAACAGGCAGCTTGTAGGATTTGCGCGCGCGATGGACGAAAGGGATTGGAAATCTCTTGATGAAATCACTACGGATGACATCATTTCTAGCTTTGGCCTAGGAGAAATTGAAGGTCGCTCGGCAATGGTTGATTTCATACGTCATTTTCTAGATGGGTGCGGTACAACCCAACACATAATAGGAAATGTTTTAATCGATATTGACGGTGATACGGCCACCAGCAATTCTTACGTATCTGACATGCACGTAGGGAAAGACGAAAATGAAAACCTAAGTTTTCGAACGCTTGGGAATTACTATGATGAATGGAAGAGAATTAATGGTGTATGGCTGATGTCTCGTAGGGAAAAAGACAGTCGCGCTACCATTGGCTCTATTGAGGCTTTGGGGGTAAAGCCAAAGTCCAAGGACTAGATTGTTGGAGCCCTCCGCAATCGCAATTTAACAACTCTTTTATCATAACGTCTCAACTACGACTGCAGTGGGCGGCTTTTCTTGGGCTTAGAGCCGCATCCGCAATGGATCAGGATCCGGGGGGGGGTAGGTCAAATTCTCACGGTTGTACTGCCATCCATTTTGAGAAGCCCGTCTGTTAGGGAAGTACCACCATCCGGATCAGGTCAGAGTTCATACGAGGAGATGGACAATGCGGTTTCTCCATAATGCCAAAATCGATAGTACCCAACTTCGACAATGTTTGCACTATCTTGACGAATTCTGCCAAGTTGCAGCTTTCCAAGCTAAAGAAGCTGACTTGTACAATGAAGTACTTGTCAAATATGGCAACTCCGTGACAGACGATTCAAACGCTGCCGCCGAGACGCGAAGGGCCACCGATCGCTTGGCACAAGCCGCAAGGAAAGCCCTCGGGCGCCACGAAGACATAGATAACGTCCCAACGCCAGCATCCTCAATGCACCATGCTTGGTGGGCTACATTAAGGGCCTATTTGGCGTGGGCCTCCGACAACAACAAGTCCATCACAGATGGTAGGCGCGGTATTGTAACAGAAACAGCATATACCGATAAGCTCATGAAAGAATACCAGAAGGCCTGGATAAAAGCTGAGAAAGAAGAGAAGAGATTTATTAAACATCTAAGAATCAATACCGATGATGTCTCGATAATAATCACCCGCGCCAAGAATGCTGTATCCGCGGAGAAATGGGAACCAGCATCAATTTCTGTGGATCCATCACCTACAGAAACGTCATTGCCGTTGTCGGGGACGGGTCATGAAGGAATACAGGCTAGTCATGAATTATCCATGTCTGTGACGACTGATCTACCAGCAAGTGTCAAGAAAAGATACAACATCGAAGATGTGAAATGGCTCACCGATTTTATGCGCCTATATGATCAGACCAAGCTCAATGATATCACCAGGCTCGATTCAGATAATATGCCGGTCGATTGTATCGCTACTCTTGATGGGGCGACCATATTGCCCCCAATACTGAAGGCTGTGGAGAGTTTACCTCGACCAATAAACAAACAACTCCGTTCGCTGATGAAAGCGTTTCAGGACACTCTATGTGCTGCTATCATAGCCAGTGAAGACGTGAGGGAGTTGGCAGAGTGTCAGTCGAATCGGATTCCGGCTGCCAGTATCGCGTTTGATCTGACCTGTGCTGCTGATATGACTGAACATTTGATCCAGAAGCTGGGAAAGGTGATCGGTGAATAGTGTGGAGAGAATCTGTTCCTGATATCTGGCTTTGTTGCAAAATTCAGCCAAATGGAGCCGAAAGGTGTCACTGTCTCTCTTTTCAATCCTGTTTCATGCTACCGGGCACGTTTTGGGCATACCTGGCCCAGTCATAAGATTCATCGCTTTACAGCGAAGGCGCACTTCGACATTCTGACTATCCAACTTTTTGATGCTCAGGGCTTCACCGAAGATACGCTTGAGTCGATAGATGCCAGTTTCTGATAAACTGCGACGATGATAACCACTCTCCCGTTTCCAGGCTTCGCGACCGATTTCTTGAATTCGTCTCAAGTTGTCATCCCGAGCATCCATGAGACCATTATTATGTAATACAGTTCATCGAAGTTCGTCTAGTTGATTGCCGGCTTAATAAATATCTCCTTTCAGATGTGGTGAGGGAAACTAGGCAATATGTTCGATTTGATTTATCAAAAAAATAATATAGGGTCCCTTTCCCGGTAGAACATTATGGCGACAAGAAATACGGAAAGAAAAATAAAAGAGATCTCTGATAGATTGTCAAGTGAGAGACTGGATGCCCTGACAACCTATCCGGAACTGAAGGAACAGGTATGACCTGATTGAAAACTACCCTGATCGTTTTTGTAATAAAACGGTTTCCGCACTGAATAAAAGGCTCAACGCCGGATACATTGCTGCCAGGAGATTGCAGTACCTGACGTACAGAGAAACCGCAAGGATCATGGCTTCAATTATTATCAACAATAACCAACGGCCATAGCATGGATATCCCTACGGTCAAATGGCATGACCTATCTGAGGAAGATGGACTTTCTGACTTACCTGAAACGCGCTGGGAAACTGCATGCAGAAGCATCATTCGCTTACGGAATTCTTAGAGGTTGCCTCCGCCACGTGTGTGCTGGGGAAATATTTAATGGAAAATAAATTTTTAGATGTTAGGTGATAAGGTTCAGGACATCGCGAACCCTCAAGGCTATTTTTGCTAATTCTTCAAATCTATATTACATGTTTCAGCGGGCTTTTTGCGTGTAATAGTGTTCATCAAACGGTTGACGAAATCCATCTGACTGGCAATTTTTAGAATATGTTTTTGTTCTTTTTCGGAGTACAGTCTGTAATAGTCCTCCAGGTCTTCACCGGTTGGCTCTTTACCTCCCAGGGTTGCGAAATCCCGGGCATAATTTAACGCCGCCCATTCCCTGTATTCGAAGTCCGATTTCGAAATGCTGGCAAGTTTCGAAATTTCATCGTCGGACAATCCCAGCTTCCTGCCCACGGCAGAGCGCTTATTACCTCACAAGAGGCAATTGTTTGCGAAGGTGACAGTTATCCGTATCTTTTCCTGAAACACCTTGTCAAAAACCTTTGATGAACTATAGGGGCCTTTAAAGAATTTGCTAAATTTATCAATAAAATCCCATACTGATTGAAATTTTCCGTAACGATGATTGTTCATAATAAACCTCTTTGGAGCATGACTTGCTTGTGTTTAACGAATCGGCAAAAAAATATATATCTTGTGAAACACTTTATAATTCTGAGACAGTCAAAATCCACTCTTTCTTGGCATAATCGTTGGTTCAGTAACAATTGATAATAAATCCTGTGATTATAAGAGTCAAGTTCTTATATTTTTGAACCTTGAATCTAGAAAAAACCTCCAAACTTGTATTTAATCAGTCAACACGTAACGGGATTAACATCCGGTTATCAGAGGTCTGATGCCCTCTGTGTTTGAAGCAATTTTAATGAATTGCTCAGATGACGTGAACTGCAGAGCCGGGAGATCATTGCCCATCCTGCTACGTTTCTCGGCCATGAGCACGTCCATTTCGTACGGAAGCTCCTTTCCGGCCCGGAACATCTTGGCCCTCGCAAACACCAGGAGAGCAGCGTTGAGCCATAGCCCTTGCGGGCAGGCCTGGACGCACCGATTGCAGCCGCCGCTACAACTCCAGACCATGTCATAGGCTTCATCGGATATCTCACCTCCCTTCAGCAACTCAACCACTTTCTCTATCATGGCTTCGGGTCCGATGTCCGCATACTTTGTCAACGGGAAAATGGGACACGCCCTCAGGCATTCTCCACAATTGATGCATTTCTCCACGAAGTCCGTGGCAGCATAATCAACAATCACATCCAGATCACTAGGATTCATCTGCTTGATCCTCCTTTTTTATCTTTTTCTTGTTTCTTTCTTAATAGTTGTTGGAACGCCGTTTGTGGTTGACGTCCTATGATAGCCTGCGAAAAGCGCGATTCGATGGAGCCGACATCTGCTCACTTGATCTACGAGTACCATATGCCCCAGTCTTCTTGCATTTCATATCGCTCAGCCCAAGCATTATGGCGTCAGCAAACAATCCATCGCGGGGCCCGATCAAATGCTTCAAGTGTTCGGACCCCGCCTTCGCAGCATTCAAAAATGTACCTATGTTATTAACTCCGATTTACGAACAATGCAAATTACTAGCCGAAGTTACTTTCTGAGTTAACGACATAACCATCTTCAGAAATTGCCTGCCCTGGCACGCCCCTTCTCCCAACTCCCGGAAACGGATTATGCCGACAGCAAGTAAGACCAGTCTATTTTGAGACGCTTAGTATACCTCTCGCTATTCCTGGCAAGCTATTTGCGGACTCCGAGATCACTCAACGATTGGCTGCCATTCGGTGTCTGCTCTCACCGCGTTTTTTTCCGCGGCGCTCCATTCGTAGATCCCTTCGTAATCCCACGAAGTGCGCTTCTCCAAGCTAATGGACCAACCTCCATAACCGGCAAACTGACCCGAAAACGAACTGCAGGTATCGTAGATCGTCTGGCTCGTCATATTCTCAGGCCCCACTCTCTTGGCTGTTGCAGCCAGTATCTGGAAGATAGCAGCGTAAGATTGGAACGGCCCACCAGATACGTCGCCTTCACTATGATATATCTTACGCAGGGTACGTGCCAGATCAGGGATCTCGCCTGTCTCGTTCCACCATTGGCCCGGATAGGTGAGTAGCCACCCATCCATGGCATCCCAACCGATGGCTTCTGCGATCATGAGCTGAAAGCCAAGGTGGCTATCGGTTCCGATGAATTTGGCCTTTCCGCCAGCATTGCGATACTCCTTCACGAAAGTCGGTATGGCGAATCCCACCCCGGGTGGCATGACATAGTCGCAGTCCTTCAAGGCGTTCACCTCAGGGCCCCAAGTTGGAAAAAAATTGTTCATAAAGGATCCGGCCCACTCAAACTGGTCCGGGTGCTCCTTGCAGTAGTCCTCCATCCCCGCGGCATAGTCGGTTCCCGTAGGGCCTACCCAACCTGCCTGGCCGATCTTCGCAGGGCCTTTGGTCTCGTAGTCCCAGTCATTTCCCGCGATCCATTTCATGAGAGTTCTGGGCTTGACATACGCAGGGTCGTTGAAGGACCAGACCCATCCATCCTGATCCATCAGTTCGTTATCCGATGAAATGCAAAAAAGCACCATCTGATCCTCAACCAATGACTCTTTCACAACGATGGCTGCCGATGACAGAGTCGTGACGATCAAATCTGCTCCCTGCTGTTTCAGCCACTCATACCCAGGCTTGGCTTGGCCGGGGTCGTATGTGGTATCGTACGGAATCACTTCAAGCGTAATCCCAGGAATCAGGTTGTTCTCATTGTAGTATTTGACCATATCCTCCAAGCCTTCATCCACTATGGCCAAAATTGTGGAGGCTGGTCCCGTCATGTCTGTCAGGTTACCCAGAGTGAAGACGACGTTCTTTCCGCTCGCTGCGGTACTTGGGGTCCCTTCCGCGGTAGTGGGCGGAGCTTTCGTCTCCTCCGGCGTACTGCCGTTGTCGTCATCATCTCCGCACGCGGCCAACACTGGCATCGCCAGCAACACCAGAAGCACTAATAAGATTTTAGACTTGCCGAATACCCTTTTCATGGCTCCTCCTTCCGTTCGTTTCTCCTGTGATTTGGTTCCGCATCCCCCTGCACCTTACCCTTCAATTCTCTTTTTCATACCGGAGCAATGCCTTCCACCTCCTTTGTGCTAACCGGGGATGAACTCTGTTTCCGGCTTCTCCCCGCAATTCGCCCCATAGATCACTTCACCAGCTCCGAACCGCCCCATGTTAGCTCTTGCTATGCACAATCATGGCGTGGCTACTCTACTTTAGAAAGCATCGATTGGCTCGATAAAAGGGGGTCGATCTTGGTTCGAATGCCCCCCTTTGTTGTAGCTACTTGCATCAGGCATGTCACCTCAAAATCAGGAAGGGCTTATCGGAGTGTTTATTCATGATTTGCAGAGTCATCCAAGTAGTCTCTCGGCTTCATGGGTAGTGAATGAGCAAAGTAAGGGAAGCTGTCCTTCATGTGAGGAATCACATATTTGGTACCCAAGAAGACACTGCTCAAATTAGTGGCAGTGGTTTCCCCCCACTCCTCTGGGAGGGATATCCGCCATAGGCATGACCGGTCCCTGAATGCAACTCCCGATTCAGCTACCTGAGTAATTCTATCCTGTATTTCCACAGCCTGAAGGGGAAACAGTTCTTCTATCGACTTCCCGATATAACCAGACGGAACTCCTCCCAGGTTTCTGGCTCCAACTGTGTTGATAACTAAAATTGTTCCATCTAAACCATGATACATGATGGGTGTAGCAGCGTTTTCCACAATCTGTCGGTATCTTGATTCACGTTTTTGCAGCTCTTGTTTGGCTTGTACATGCGTTGTGTTGTCCTCAGAAATCACCTGAATGGCGGTTATTGCGCCATCTTCATCCCGCACCTGTTGGAGAAATGATATAAACCAGTGTTCACCATCAGAAAGTTTTACACAGTCTTCATGTTGGCCACCAACTCCGGTTGCAAGAATCTGTTTCACCCTGTTCTCTATTACTTCGCGTATGTCAGGCAAGATCTTGTATATCGACTTTCCGACAAAGTCATCGGGTACCCCATCCAAGTTCCTTGCCCCAATGGTGTTTGTTCATAATTATGCGACCATCAGGACTGATATATATAGCGGGGAATACACCATTTTCAAACAGCGCCTCAACTTGTTGTTCGATCTTCATATAGATTGAGACCTTTTTGGACAACTCAATGACCGTAATTACCAAGTTGATATGGTTGAAACTGCTGAGTACGAATTCTTTCGCTTCAACCTCAAAGTTCCTCTCGGAACCGCAGGGGTTGAAGCGTTTAACTGTGCGTTATATATACTTGAGATTCAGATATTGCAGTAGATACTATAAACGGTCATTCGGTAATAAGGAACCACTCCTCGTCGACTCTAACGAGGGT
>Ga0233430_1004127_pt1 | contig 13791 bp, 14 predicted proteins | sample SI_118_April2016_2_FD_179883 | JGI IMG/M metagenome (GOLD analysis project Ga0233430, IMG submission 179883) | Seawater microbial communities from Saanich Inlet, British Columbia, Canada - SI_118_April2016_150_MG | ecosystem: Environmental > Aquatic > Marine > Inlet | place: Canada: British... | reverse complement strand
GACGTCGTGCCGGTCGCGGAGGAAGCTGGCGTGCGCCTTGCACTGCACCCGGATGATCCGCCGATGCCCACCCTGCGGGGTACACCGCGTCTCGTCAATCAACCACACCTGTATCAAAAGGTGCTGGATTTGCTGCCCAGCCGCTCGAACGCCATCGAGCTTTGCATGGGTTCGATCCAGGAAATGACCGAAGGGGATGTGTATTCCACGCTGGAGCAGTATGGCCGGCAGGATGCCATCGGCTACATTCATTTTCGCAACGTGAAGGGCAAGGTGCCCGAGTATTATGAGGTCTTTGTGGATGAGGGCGACATTGACATGGTCAAGGCGCTGCGCGTTCTCAGAGACATCGGCTATGACGGCGTGCTCATTCCCGATCACACGCCGCATATGCAATGCGATGCGCCGTGGCACGCGGGAATGGCATACGCAATGGGTTATATGAAGGCCGCCATGTCTATGGTCCGATCGGAGGGCTGAAGACATCGGCGGAAATTAATAAAGTCGGGGCGAGCCTTGGTGCGCAGCCTCGATCTGTGTAGAGTTTACTTATGGCCATGGATGTACCCAATTCCGGGTTGGCCAAAACCTTAGGGAGGTTAATACACCACAATGAAACGTATTATTGCTGCTACTATCACGGCTGCGGGCGTTCTCGCTCTCGCCGGGTCCGCCAGTGCTATTGAACTGAAGCTGAATGGCCTTCATCCCCCGGATCACTCCGGTTCGATGACCCATGAATTCTTCGCTGATCGCATTGCGGAACTCACCAATGGTGAAATCACCGTCGACGTGAACTATGCCCGCGCCCTTGGCGATGCGGTTGATTCCGTGCAGTCGATCCGCAATGGCACGCTCGCGTTCTTTACGGTTTCCGCCGCCAACTTGTCGCAGGTCGACAAGCGCATGGACATGTTCTCGTTGCCGTTCATCTTCAAGAATGCCCGGCACTACTGGTCCTACCTGAACTCCGAAAACGCCGCGAAATTCATCGCGCCGCTTGCGGACAAGGGCATTGTCGCGCTTGGCTTCATCGATTCGGGTGCGCGCAGCTTCTTCGGCCAGAACGACCTGTCGACCCCGGCCGGCCTCAAAGGCAAGAAGATCCGCACGATGGCCTCGCCGGTTCAGATCGCCATGGTTGGCGCCATGGGCGGCACCGGCGTTCCGGTGGCCTGGGGCGAGCTCTACAACGCCCTGCAGACCGGCGTTGTTGACGGTGCGGAAAACAACCCGCCGTCGATCCGTTCCATGAAGTTCTACGAAGTTACCAAATTCTACGTGATGAACGAACATGCCCGTATTCCGGACGTCCTGATTGCGTCCAAAAAGGTTCTGAGCAAGCTGTCGGCCAGCCAAGTTGCGGCGATCAAGCAAGCCGGTGACGAAGCTGAAGCCTACATGCGCGGCGCCTGGGCGGCGGACGAGAAGTCCTCGTTGGCTTTCCTGAAGACCGTCAAGGGCTTCAAGGTTATTGAGAAAGTTGAAAAGGCGCCGTTCGTCGCCAGCGTGAAGCCGCTGTTGGACAAAGAAGGCAAGCGTCTTGGCGTAGCCTCAGAGGTTCAGCACCTGCTCGACACGCAAAAGAACTTCTAGGCGTTCTCGTCCCGCAAGGGGTAAGAACGGTGTGGGGCGTCGATGGGTTCGGCGCCCCACGCCATACTGTACTGAGAGTAGTCTCAATGAATGCGTTTAATCGATTTTGCGATGTGCTGCGGTACCTGGCGCGCGCCTATGTCCTGATTCTGGCCACCGCGCTGTTCGCCATTGTTATCTCCACGGTCATTACCCGCGAGTGCTGCTCCTGGGTGCTTTCGTGGTCTGAGGAAGTGCCGCGCTATCTGTTGATCTGGATATCCTTCATGACCGGCGCGGTCGCCGTTGACATCAAGGATCACATCGCATTTGAGTATTTCTATCAGAAGTTTAGCGGCTGGGTCGCTGTTTTCATCCATAATATGGTGAATTTCGGGATATTGGGATTCGGCGCAATTATGACGATTTACGGCTACCAGTTCTTGCAGGACTTCGGTGGCGACGGCATGGAATCGATCCCGTTTACCAACGTCTGGTACTACACATCGCTGCCGCTCTCCGGTGCGCTGATTGTGCTGTTCAGCCTGCGCGACATTCTGAACTACTGGTTTGCGCCGCACCTGCGCACGGAACGCCCGGACCTTAGCGCCGCCTGATTGAAACGATAGTTCTTCTTACGGATTTTTCACGCCATGACCATCATCGTCCTCGTTGCCACCTTCGTTATTCTGCTGTTGCTCGGCATGCCGATCGCCTTTGGTATCGGCATCGCTTCCGCGCTGGGCGGACTGACTTACCTGCTGATGGGCAACCCGTTTGTCATGGACAATGTAACGCTGGTCCAGCGCATGCTGTTTGGCATCAACTCGTTCCCGTTGCTGGCGTGTATTTTCTTCGTCTTTACCGGCGTCGTCATGGTGCGCGGCGGTGTTGCCGTGCGCATGGTGCGCATGGCCGAGGTGCTGGTCGGTCGTTTTCCCGGCGGCCTCGCCCAGATGAACGTCATGTCGTCCATGTTGTTCGGCGGCGTTTCGGGCTCTGCGGTGGCCGACGTATCCTCCATCGGGCGTATGATGATCAACGCCATGGAGAAGGATGGCTACACCCGGCGCTTCGCGACGGCCATCACGCTCGCGTCCGCCACCATGGGTCCCATCATCCCGCCATCAATTCCGTTCATCCTGTACGCCTATATTGCGGGTAACGTCTCGGTCGCCGGTCTGTTGCTGGCCGGATTTATCCCCGGCGTGATGATTGGCAGCGGCTTGCTGCTGGCGTCCTACATCCACGGAAAGCTGTACCATCCGAGCAAGACCCCGAAGTTAAGCCTGCGCGAAAAAATCACACGGATTGTTGACGGGATCGGCGCGCTGTTTGCCCTGGTCATTATCCTGGTGGGCATCACCAGCGGTTATTTCACCGCCACCGAGGCCGGCGCCGTAGCCGCCGTGTATGCTTTGTTCCTGACCATGGTGGTTTATCGTTCAGTAACCTGGAGAGACCTTCCCGGCGTCATGTGGGAAGCCTGCCTGACCAACGCCGTGGTGATGATGCTGATCGCCACGACCAGCGTGTTCACCTATCTCGTAACCTACGAGAACATCCCCGATTGGATCGCCGAGAACGTTCTGGCCATCACCGAGGAAAAATGGGTGTTGTTGTTGATGATCAACGTCCTGTTGTTGGCCGTCGGACTGTTCATCGATCTGGCCCCCGCCCTGATCATGCTGGTGCCGATATTGCTGCCACTCGCCGACAAGCTCGAAATCGACCTCATTCACCTGGGCGTCGTGATGGTTGTCAACCTGACCTTCGGTCTGATTACGCCACCAGTAGGAACTTCACTGTTCGTTGGATGCCGAATAGCCAACATTCAGATGACCGAACTTGTGAAGCCCCTGCTCCCGCTTCTGGCCATCATGCTGTCGGTCTTGTTCTTCGTGACCTTCATGCCCGAGCTCTTCATGTGGCTGCCGCGGTCATTCGGCTTCGCGAGATAGCGCCCTTATAAAAAGGGAGACATTACCGGTCGGGGAAAAAGGCCAACAGCGCCATTTCCGCATAGGGATGCGGGTCCAATAAGATGTGTCGATCGCAGGTTTCGACGACACGGATCGGGCCCGCAGCATGGCGCCGGCGGCAACGGTAATGCCCGTCAACTATTCGATCTTCTTGTGGACGGCCTTAACCGGGTTCATCGTTTTTTTTCGACGATTTGCCCGGTCGAACGCACCAAACCAATCTCAAATGCTGAACCGCCTCGTGATGGCAGGCCACTTTCGATTGCGAGGGCTTCGCGCACTAACCTTATAGAAATCTATTGACTGCATCCGCGGGCGCTGACGTCCATGGTGCCAAGAACTTCGGTTCCGCGAACGGCGTGGACTCGATCAAACAGATTGCTGATAACACAGGCGTGGTTGGGGATGATCCTGACCTTGTCGCCAACCTCGGGCTTGGCCACCGAGCGACTCAGGTCGAGGTATCCGTGTTCCTCGTTCAGGGCACTGATTGTCGCATCCGGCAGGGCGGGGATTAAGCCAAAACCCTCCAGACCGAGGAGATCGCTGGTCAGGGTTTTGGATCCGGCGTCCAGGACGGCATGATCGGCGGTTGGGCGGCTGACCACCGTGGCAAGCACGCTCAAGGCGCACTCGGCTGCGGTACAGACACCTTTGGCAATCAGGGAACGGTCATTATAGACGTAGGTTCCGACCCGGTATTCGGTGACGCTGGAGAGGTTTTCCGCCCGCCACATATCGGGCGTGCCGCCGCTGGTGATAACCGGACAGGCCAGACCGGATTCCTCGCATAGCGTTTTTGCTCGCGCCAACCAATCATCGGCTTCAGTGTTGTGACCGGCAGGGGGGTAGGTCATCAATCCGTGAAAGGACAAACCTTCGGCGGCGGCTATAATCTTCGCTAAATCGCGCGCGGCCTCTGGCGTTTGAACCCCGCATCGCTTGGCCCCCGTGTCGCATTCGACAAGAACCCGCAACGCGCGGTCCGCGTCCTTCATGGTATCTGCAAGACCTTCGACGGTGTGTGCATTATCGGCCGTAACGGACAAGGTGCAGCGTTCGGCCAGGCGGCGCAGGCGGGCCAGTTTTTCCGCCCCAAGGATATTGTAGGTGATGAGAATGTCGGCGATACCGGCATCGGCCATGACCTCCGCCTCGCTCACCTTCTGGCAGTTGATGCCAACGGCGCCCGCTTTCACCTGGGCAAAGGCAATAGCGGGAATCTTGTGGGTCTTTATGTGGGGTCGGAGATGAAGGCCGTTGCGGTCGCAATAATCCTGAAAACGCCGAATGTTGGCTTCAGTGATATCCAAATCAACAACAACCGCCGGGGTGTCGATTTCCTCGATCAGTTTAATACCGGTTTGATTGATATATTTATCCAATCTTGCGAGCACGTCGTCGCCTTGCATTCCAAAATTCTCCCGTTTGGACCCTGGCGTTTAAGGGTCGCATCTGTGAGTTGACATGCGAAGAAGTTTAAGATGATAATTTGGCTATGTCCACTATAACGAAATGATGTCCGAAATATCGGACATTACAGAGGTCCTTCTTGCGAAGAATCATAGCCATGTTGACGTACCCACCCTACCCTTGTTAACTTGTTAACAAGGGTAGGGTGGGTGGACCAAAATCAGCTGGAGACATGTGCAAGAGGATGGGTGACGGCGTGACGGAAAACAGAATGCGTGCATCGGGTCTTGTCTGTTTGGATTGCGGACACGCACATGAACTGGATGTCCTCACCTATGAGTGCGGGCGTTGTGGGTGGCCGTTGGGCGTAACCTATGCGCCCGACGGGATTTCCTCGTCCACGGCCCGCGAAGTTCTGATCTCGGCGCGCCATATGTGGGATTTTTTCGACTTTCTGCCGGTGGACCGGCGCGATGCCGTCGTCGATCTGGGCGTTGGCGGAACGCCACTTCTGGAAGCGTCGGCGGGCAATGACGACGCCAAAGGCGGCAAGGTCTTTTTGAAGGACGAAACGATTAACCCCACCGGCGCCTTCAAGGATCGCCCGCTTTCCGTCATCCTCAGCATGGCCAGGCAGTACAGTATGAAAAGAGTGGTCACGGGGTCGTCTGGAAACGCCGGTGTAGCCTTGTCGGCCCATGCCGCGCGGGCGGGTGTCGAAGCGATCGTCGTTGTTCCGCAAAACACGTCGCGGGAAAAACTGCTGGCGATCAAGGCGTTCGGCGCGCAGGTCATTCAAATATCAGGAACCTGCAGCGATGCGCTTTCCCTGGCCAATAACTTGAGCGCGAAGCGCAAATGGCTTTGCGCGACGACAACCTACCGCAACCCCTTCGGACTGGAGGGCGACAAGACGATCGCCTACGAATTGATAAGGGACCTGGATTTCCGGGCTCCGAGCCATGTTTTCGTCCCTATCGGCTCCGGTCCCTTGCTGACCGGATGCTATCGCGGCTTTCAGGACCTTGCGCGTTGGGGCGTGATCGACCAACTACCGCGGATGATCGGGGTTCAGGCGGAAGGATGCGCCCCCATCGCAACCGCCTTCGAGGAACGCACGGAACGGGTGGTGGCGTGGAAAAATAGCAACACCATCGCCAAGGGCATCGCCGACGAACTGGAGGGCTACGAGTTCGATGGTGTACTTACCCTCCGAACGGCGCGGCAATCGGGCGGTGTTGTTCTGAGCGTTTCCGACCATCAGATTGTCGAGGCGCAGGAAAGCCTCGCTAGGTCCTGGGGCGTGCTTGCGGAGCCGACCGGCGCCGTGGGTCTTGCCGGCGTGCGGCAGTACGCGCGAACCCACGGGTTTTCCCCGGCAGACCGGGCCGTATGCATTGTGACCGGTTCGGGATTTAAGGATTCAGCCGGACTGTCGCGCTTTGTCGAAACCGAAAAACTGCCGTTGGTGGGGCCGTCGCTTGAAGAATTGGAGAAGGCCGTGGTCTAGCGCCAGGACTTTCGAACCTGACTGGGAAACCATTTGTCGATGCAAGAAACGGTTAAACCTTCGCTCAAGGAAAAAGGCAGCCTTCCATTTGGCTCCCGGATGGTGAAGAGCGGCTTGCCCATTCGTTCGCAAGTATACGAGCTTTTATACGGAGGCATTCGCAAGGTGGATATCCCGCCGGGCAGGGTCATTTCCGAACCGGAGGTTTCCGAGGCTCTCGGCGTTAGCCGTGGGCCGGTCAGGGAGGCCTTCATCCGATTGGCCGGCGAGGGGCTGGTCGAAGTCATTCCACAGGTAGGGACCTTTGTAACGCGCCTCGACGTGAGCGTTCTGATGGAGGCGATCTATGTCCGTCAGGCCCTGGAGCCCGACCTGGCGGCGCGCGCGGCGGCGCACCCGACTTCAGCCGACCCGAATCGGCTGAAAGAGCTTTCCGAAATGCAGGACATGGCGGCGCAAGCCATTGACCTGGACCGCGTTTGGGATCTGGACAACGAATTCCATCATACGGTTGCCATGTTGAGCGGGTTGCCGGGGGTTTGGAAATACGTAAGCAGCGTTCGCGTAACCCTGGCGCGCCTGCGCACCCTTGAACTGTTGGAACTGGACAATCCCCGAATCTGGGTTTCCCACCATCGTCGGATAGCGGATTGCATCTGTCGAAACGATCCGGAAGGCGCGCGAAAACTGATGTGCGAACACATCGATGTCAGTATTGGCCAAATCGAAGAGTTGCGGGCGCGGTTCCCGTCTTTCTTCACTGCGGGCGATTTGGGAGACAGTTTCGTGTTGTAACGAGGTTTTTTTTGAGGGGCACCGTCACGATCTTTCCTCCCGCGATCTCTGAATGGATCGCATGGTTGTATAGGTGAATGCGGCAGGGCTTTGAGGCCCCTCGATACCCAGGGCCGCATCTCTGGGTTGACATGCGGAGAAGTTTATGAAGAATAGTCGCCGGTGTCCAATATAACGAAACGAGGTCCGGTATACCGGACATATAAATGTATCATATTTAGACAAAGGATCAAAACCATGATGAGAGGCATTCCGAAATTGGTAGGCGTGTTGGGCGCGGCAGCCGTCCTCGTGGCGGGTGTGGCCAACGCCGATGAAAACAGCAAACTCGATGAAGTTCTCGATCGGGGAAAACTGATCGCCGGAACCGGCAGCACCAACGCACCGTGGCACTTCAAGGATCAGAGCGGCGAGTTGGTCGGCTTTGACGTTGATGTCCTGAAGATTATTGCGAAGGCCTTGTTTGACGACGAGAGTAAGATCGAGTTCGTCAATCAGTCCGGTGATTCGCGCATTCCCAACCTGACCACCAACAAGGTCGACGTTGCCTGTCAGTTCATGACGGTGACCGGTGGCCGCGCCCAGCAGGTCGAATTCTCGATCCCGTATTACCGCGAAGGCGTTGGCCTCCTTTTGAAGGCTGGCGGCAAGTACAAAACGCATGCCGAAATGAAGGCTGCGGGTAGTGACGTGGTTGTTTCGGTGTTGCAGAACGTCTACGCCGAAGACATGGTTCACCAGGCGTTGCCGGAAGCCAAGGTTGATCAGTACGACAGTGTTGATCTGATGTATCAGGCCCTGAATTCCGGGCGTTCCGACGCTGCGGCGACGGACCAGTCGTCCCTTCGCTGGTTCATGCAGCAAAACCCCGACCGCTATGCCGATGCCGGATACGGCTGGAACCCGCAAAGCTACAGCTGCGCGGTCAAGCGTGGCGATCAAGTGTGGCTGAACTTTGTGAATACAGCCCTGCACGAAGCCATGACCGGTGTTGAATTCGGCACCTATTCCGCTTCCTTCAAGAAGTGGTTCGGCGTTGAATTGGCTCCGCCGCAAATCGGCTTCCCGGTGGAATACAAATAGTCACAACGCGAAATCTCGGCGGAGGCCGTAATCATGGACTATCGATTGAACTTCGACGCTGTATGGAGGGATTTCGACCTTCTGTTGTCGGGATTGGGGCTTGGCCTGGGTTTGGCCGTTGTCTCCATCTTCCTGGGCAGTTTTATCGGCCTGATTGCGGCCTTCGCGATGATTTCCAAAAACAAACTGTGGCGCGGAATCGCCATGACCTATGTCACGGCGATCCGCAACACGCCCATTTTGGTCCTGATCTTTTTCACCTTCTTCGCCCTGCCGCAGTTTGGCGTGCGCCTGGGAAAGATCGAGTCCTTCGTATTCACACTGACGTTTTACGCTGGGGCCTACCTGACGGAAGTTTTTCGCGGCGGATTGCTGGCCTTGCCCACCGGATTGCGCGAGGCCGGTCTGGCAATCGGCATGACGGAATTTCGCACCAAGTTATCGCTCACCATTCCGGTGATGATACGCAACGTCCTGCCCGCGCTTAGCAACAATTTCATTTCGCTGTTCAAGGATACGTCGCTGGCCGCAGCCATCGCCGTTCCCGAGCTCACCTTCTATGCCCGCCAGATCAACGTAAACACATTCCGCGTTATCGAAAGCTGGACCGTGGCGAGCCTGATGTACGTGTTCGCGTGCTATTTCATTGCCGCCGGTCTGCGGCATTATGAACGCAAACTGGCAATTCCGGGTTAAGGGGCGCAGAAATGGATTTCTCACTTTTCTTGAACGAAGCCTGGATCGCCCGCGGCGCCATTTGGGACGGTTTCCAGATGACCGTCGCCATTTCCGCGTTGGCCATCATATTGGGAACGGTGCTTGGGGTTGTCGTTGGACTCGCGCTGGTCTACGGCTGGGCTCCGGTACGTCTTTTCGTTCGAATTTACGTTGATTTCGTTCGCGGCACGCCGGTCTTTGTTCTTGTGCTCGCGTCTTTCTACATTCTTTCGATCATCGGCATTCAGCTCAGTGCTTTTCAGGCCGGGGTTCTGGCGATCACGGTGTTCTGCAGCACCCACGTAGGCGAAATGATTCGTGGGGCATTGGCAGCCATTCACCGCGGCCAAATCGAAGCGGCCAAGGCCATCGGCTTGACCTTTCGCCAGACGTTCCAGTCGGTATTAATGCCACAGGCGCTGCGCCAGATATTGCCGACATGGGTGAACGCGGCGACCGAAATGGTCAAGGCGTCGACGCTGCTGTCGGTTATCGGTGTGGCCGAGTTGCTTTTGTCGACCCAGCAGATCATCTCAAGAAACTTCCTCAGCCTGGAATTCTATTTCATGGCGGGGTTCATCTATTTCGTGATCGACTTCTCGATCGAGCGCTTCGGGCGCTATGTCGAACGGAAAGTCGCTTACAGCTAAGGATATGGAATAAACGTTATGGCTGATCCGCTACTTGTCATCGAGAACCTGCACAAGCGGTTCGACGATCTGGAGGTTCTTAAGGGTGTCGATCTGACAGTGGACGCCGGTGATGTCGTTTCCATCATCGGCTCCAGCGGGTCGGGAAAGACGACGATGCTTCGGTGCGTCAATCTTCTGGAAGAGTTCCACGAGGGGCGCATTGTTATCGACGGCGAGGAAATCGGCTACACGCAAAAGGGCGGCAAGCGGCACATGCTGCCGAACTCGGTGATCGCCCGGCACCGCGCGCTTACCGGAATGGCGTTTCAAACGTTTAACCTGTTCCCTCATTTGACGGCCCTGAAGAACGTCACATTGGGGTTGATCAAAGTCCGCAAAATGAAGAAAGACGAGGCCGCCGAGATCGCCCAGCGCTGGCTTGACCGTGTCGGACTGCTGGACCGGCAGGACCACCATCCCGGCCAGCTTTCAGGCGGCCAGCAGCAGCGCGTCGCCATTGCCCGCGCCATCGCCATGAACCCGAAACTCATGCTGTTTGACGAGGTGACGTCGGCGCTGGATCCCGAGCTCGTAAACGAGGTTCTGAGCGTCATCAAGGATCTCGCCAATGACGGCATGACCATGCTTATCGTTACCCACGAAATGCAATTCGCTTTCGATGTATCGAGCGAAGTCATCTTTATGAACCAGGGCAAGATCGGCGAGCAGGGGCCGCCGTCGGAATTGTTCAACAACCCCAAAACCACACGACTGACCGAATTCATTCAAAACAGTTCATTTTGAATACGAACCAACCGACGGAGGCTAAGAAATAATCATGGCGATCAAACGTCACGGCAGCGCACAAACCGGGGCCGGTGGCGCCAACCTACCCTTCGCCCGGGCGGTCGAAGCCGATGGTTGGCTCTACGTTTCAGGGCAGGTGGCGATGGTGGACGGTCAGGTCATCGAAGGCGGCATCGTTCCGCAGACGCGTCAGGCGATTCAGAACGTCATCGCGATTCTGAAGGAAGCCGGGTACGGTGTCGAAGACGTGGTGCGCTGCGGTGCGTGGCTGGATGATGCCCGCGATTTCGGAGCGTTCAATGCCGTTTATGCAGAATATTTTGGGGCGAATCCTCCGGCGCGGGCTTGCGTTCAATCTTCAATGATGATCGATTGTAAGGTAGAAATCGATTGCGTTGCTTACAGGAAGCAGGGCGTCTGATTTATGGAGTGCTGAGGTTTGAATAGTTTGGACGGTAAGATCAAAACCGGCGACAAGGCTGGCGGCGAGAGTTCGGCGGGAAACAAGAAGGCGCCGCGCGCCCGCGGTATTGACCGTGTCGTCCATATTCTTGATCACCTCTTCCGTGAGGGACGTCCCATGCGAATTAACGAGATCGCAAAGGGGATCGGCGCGCCGCGCTCAAGCGTCTATGAAATCGCCGACAAATTGGTAAAAGAGAAGATACTTCAGGTTTTTGACGAGGAAGGGCGCGTATTCTTTGGGCGTAAACTCTATTATTTTGGTCTCGCCTACACCGAAAAATTCGATCTCACGCGCGAGGCCGGAAAACACTTAAAGGCTTTGACCGAAAAAACCGGAGAAACCTCGCAGCTGTGCATGACGGAAGGCGCCCAATATTCCGTGGTTATGATGAATCACGGTATTCGCCACTTCAACATCAGCAGTGATATTGGCGAGGTCATCCCGCTCCCCTGGACGGCTTCGGCAAGGCTTATGCTCTCCGGGCTTTCGAAAAACGAGATTGTCGCCCAAATCCCGGAGGAGGATTTTATCTTGCCAGACGGCGAGCGGCTTCCCATTGAGACCCTTGCCCAAGAAATCCGCGATGCCGCCCCGCACGGGTTTTTCTCGTGCGACACCCCCGCCGACAGCTATACCCACTGCTTTGCGGCGTCCGTTTTTGACGAGAAGCAGGAATGTATCGCCACCCTTTGTTTGGTGGTTCCGCGAGCGGAAGCGCGTGTGCGTCATGAGGAACTGAAAACGGCTCTTGTCGAGGAAGCCAGGGCACTATCAAAGAAGCTGGGTGGCCGGGTATCGGTCTAAAAGCGTCTCGTACCGTAGCGACAAAGTTTGACGCTGCGTTAAAAAAATTCAACGAAATCGATCATTTGGAGCGATCCCCCATGCCGACACCCGAACAACACCTTCAGGAACTGGGAATCACATTGCCGAAATTGCCGGCCCCGGTCGGCAATTTCGTTCCCTTTGTCCGACAAGGCGATCTGGTCTTTCTTTCTGGCCAGGGCCCCATACTCGAGGACGGTTCGCTGGCAACCGGAAAGGTCGGATCGGACGTTACGGCCGATCAGGCCTACGAACATTCCAGACGGGTTGGGATGGTCTTGCTTTCGGCCATGCGTGAAGCTACTGGTTCGCTCGATCGTATTGAGCGTGTCGTGAAGCTTCTCGGAATGGTGAACGCCGCTCCCGATTTCGCCGATCATCCCAAGGTGATCAACGGGTGCTCTGACCTGTTCTCCGAAGTTTTCGCAGATCGTGGGCAGCACGCCCGCTCAGCGGTGGGCATGGGGTCGTTGCCGGGTCAAATCACCGTCGAAATCGAGGCCATTGTGGCTGTCCGCGCGGAGTAGGAAGACATGAAGGAAAGCGGCATTCTGGAGCGATACGGGCTGACGCGGGTCATTAACGTTTCGGGGACAATGACGGCGCTGGGCGCGTCGCGGGTCGTGCCCGAGGCGATCGAAGCCGGGGCTGAAATTCAATCCCATTTCGTGCGGATTGACGAGCTTCAGGCAAAGGCGTCGGAGGCTATTGCGCGTCTGACCGGGGCCGAAGCCGGGTTTGTCACAGCATGCAGCGCCGCGGCAATGAGCATGGGCGTCTGCGGGTGCATGACGGGAACAAACCTGAACAGGATCGAACTTCTTCCGGATACCGGTGGTTTACCGAACGAGGTCGTCGTCCAGGCCGGTCATCTGGTTAACTACGGCGCGCCGATCAATCAGGCGGTTCGCCTGACCGGTGCTCGTATCGTTCCTCTTGGAACAGCGGCGCTTGTGAATTTCTACAATCTTGAAGACAGCATTGGCGAGCAAACCGCCGCCGCGCTATTTGTCGTGTCGCACCATGTGGTGCAGGAAGGTCAGATCGCGCTGGAGGAGTTTGTATCGATTTGTAAGGCCCGCGGCGTGCCGGTGATCGTCGACATGGCCAGCGAATACAATCTGCGAAGCGCCATCGAGCTTGGCGCTGAGCTTGTAATCTACAGCAGCCATAAGTTCATGGGCGGGCCGACGGGCGGGATCGTGGCTGGCCGCAAGGAACTGGTCCGTGCGGCCTACCTTCAGAATAAGGGCCTCGGCCGCCATATGAAGATCGGCAAGGAAGGTATCATTGGCACGATTGCCGCACTGGAAGCGTGGGAACGCCGCGATCACGAGGCAGCGTATGGGCGCGAGCAGGAATATGTTGATCATTGGCGGGAGGCGCTCGGTTCCGTGCCGGGCCTGCGCCTTGAGACGCACCATGACTGGACCGATAATCCCATCGATCGACTAAAAATTTCCGTAGACCCCGTGGAAGCCGCCCTTTACGCTTGGGAGCTGGCCGACCGGCTGAGCGCGGGCGAACCCTCCGTCCAGGTGCGCGACGATTTGATCGAACACGGATATTTCTTCCTTGATCCATGTAATCTGGAACCCGGTGAAGAACTCATCGTCGGCCGACGGATCGCCGAGGAAGTGCAATCGGCCCGCACGAATGGAGACGGTCACCTGTATTCCCTGTCGGATCGCAAACGCCGCGGCATCAAGGCAGCGCTAAAGTGGCCGGACTAAAAGTCCGCCGCAATGACATGCCGTCGACCCGACAAAGCCAAATCCCCCTCTTCGCTTGCGTCATAAACCCTAGCATGTGTGACGTCAGCGCCTATGGAAACATACGACCGTTTTCAAGGGAAAAGCGGTCTTTTTTCGAGGAGTGCCGCAGGGCCGATTTTAGCAATAAGGCGACATTCGACGAACAACAGGCATCCGAACGTTTAATGTCCGATTCGGGTCAATGTCAGTCATCATTCGGCCTGTGTGCGAA
>Ga0233430_1004124_pt1 | contig 13803 bp, 7 predicted proteins | sample SI_118_April2016_2_FD_179883 | JGI IMG/M metagenome (GOLD analysis project Ga0233430, IMG submission 179883) | Seawater microbial communities from Saanich Inlet, British Columbia, Canada - SI_118_April2016_150_MG | ecosystem: Environmental > Aquatic > Marine > Inlet | place: Canada: British... | reverse complement strand
AAAGGGATGGCTTTTTAAAAGGGGCAGAACCTTCTGCCTAAGGGTCAGAAACAGTGAGGGGTCCCTGAACATCTCCGTCACGGTGATGGAAAATTCCATAACCAATTTTTCAAAATAGGATTCATCGTGGATCAGCCGGGGGATCATATCAGAAACGGAAGCTGCCCCGGATATTTTCATGAACTGGAGTATCCGTCGGCGGATAGAGGCTTTTGCATACCCCCTGAAATCATACCCATAACGCAGGAAGATGGCGTCCAGCAGAAGCTCGATCTCGATAGTTTCAATATCATCTGATTTCATAAAATACAAATCCAATCAATATAAGTTATCAATATAGCCAGACCCGCATCATGGAAAGAAGCCGGTCAATCTCCACGGGTTTTGCAAGGTAGTCATTGGCCCCGGCAGCAATGCAGTCCTCCTTGTCCCGCTGCATGGCCTTGGCCGTGAGTGCAATAATGGGCAGTTTATTGAACCGGCTTTTTGCCCGGATCTTTCTCATGGTTTCATAGCCGTCCATCACGGGCATCATGATATCCATGAGTACCAGATCCACATCGCTTTTTTGCTCAAGTATCTCCAGGGCCTTGATGCCGTTTTCCGCCTTCAGTGTCTTGGCGCCCCGGGTCTGTAGCACCTTTGACAGGGCAAAAACATTTCGCATATCATCATCAACAATCAGGATGGTTCTGTCCTGAAGGGCATGGTCCGGGTCATGGAGGGAGGTGATCATTTTCTTCTTTTCTTCCGGCATCTTGTCAATCATCCGGTGCAGGAACAAGGATGTTTCGTCCAGGAGTCTCTCATCGGAACGCACGCTCTTGATGATGATGGATTCAGAATACTTTCTCAGCTCAATCTCCTCTTCGTGGGTCAGGTCCCGGCCCGTATAGACAACCACGGGGGGGACGGCAATCAAGGGGTCTTTTTCCATTGCTTTCAACAGATCAAAACCTGACATATCCGGCAGCCCAAGGTCCAGGATCATGCAGTCAAATTGCTTGTCCCGAAGGGCGGCAATGGCCTGCTTTCCCGTTGAAACCTCCCGGATAATCACATCAGTGTCATAGATAAGCCTGGCAATGGCATGACGTTGATTGGAATTGTCCTCAACCAGCAGAAGATCTTTCATCTCTTTATTAATGATCGATTCTATATTAACAATGGCGGCTTCAAGTTCTTCCGGGTTGACGGGTTTGGTCAGATAGCCGATGGCACCCTTGGTAAATGCTTCGGGAACAGGATCATCAGCAGACATGAAGTGAACCGGTATATGCCGGGTGGCGGGATTTTCCTTCAAGGTTTCAAGAACGGTCCAGCCATCAATCCCCGGCAAATGGATATCCAGAATAATGGCGTCTAAGGGGTATTCCCCGGCAAGGGCCAGGCCCTCTTCCCCTGTTAGAGCCACAAGTCCCTTAAATCCTTTTTTCCGGCAGAAGGTTAAAAGGGTCTTGGCAAAAGTGACATCATCTTCAATAATCAGAATGGACTTATCCTCAGGATCTGTTTTGTCCCGGTCATCTGAAAGGGTGTTTTTCAAGGGTTCATCTGTTTTTGGGTTTTCCTTTGCAACCGGGGCAATGGGGGGTGCTTTTTCCTCCAAATTAATCGTTTCCGGCGGGAGATCAGAAGCAGCAGATGCAGTAGGTGTTATCTGTTTTGGCAGAAACAGGGTGAAGGTCGATCCCTGGTTGGGTATGCTGTTTAATTGAAGTTCACCGCCAAGAAGGGCTGCAAGCTCCCTGGATATGGACAGGCCCAGGCCCGTACCTCCGTATTTTCTGGAACTGCCCCCTTCCACCTGCTGAAACGCCTCAAAAATAATTTTCTGGTTGTCCTGGTCGATTCCAATACCCGTATCCCGAACATCAACGGCAATGGTATTGGCAGCAACAAGATCCTTGCGCTGGAAAACAATAGAATCATCCGGCTGGTAAAATTCAACAGCTACCCCGCCTGTTGTCGTGAACTTGAATGCATTGGAAACAAAATTTTTCAGGATCTGCATGATGCGCTGCTGGTCACTGACAATGACCACGGGCACACTATCCCTTATGATAATATCCAGGGTGAGGCCCTTTTCCTGGGCCAGTCCCCTGAAGTTCTTTTCAAGGATCTCTTTTACATCCATTAAAGGGATCTCACCCATGGTCAGGGCCATTTTACCGGCTTCTATTTTGGACAGATCCAGGATTTCATTGATCAGGGCCAAAAGATCATTGCCGCTGTTGTAAATAATCCTGGCCGAGTCAACCTGATTTGCCAGCAGATTGCCTTCTTTATTGTCAGCCAGAAGCCGGGACAAAAGCAGCAGGCTGTTAAGGGGTGTTCTCAGCTCATGGGACATATTGGCCAGAAATTCTGACTTATATTTGCTGGCAATGGACAGGTCTTCAGCCTTTTTTTCCAGATCCTTCCGCAATTGTTCCAGAGCCTGATTTTTTTCTTCAATATTTTTTTTATTACGCTCCAGATATTCGGTCTTTTCTTCAAGTTCCTCATTGGCTGCCTGCAGCTCTTCCTGCTGCTCCTTTAATTTACCCTCCGAGGCCATGAGCATCTGGGTCTGCTCTTCCATCTCTTCATTGGCCGACTGCAGCTCCTCTTGCTGCCGCTGTAGCTCTTCAGACTGCTGGATGGTTTTAACCAGGGCCTGGTTTAGTTCCTGTCTTGACCGGGCTGCAGCAATAATAATGGCAATGTTGTCTGCGGTCTGTTCAAGAAAACGGGTTTGCAGTTGTGTAAGCGGGTTAAGGCAACCCAGTTCCATTACGGCCTCGACCTTGTCGTCAAAAACAAAGGGGATAATGCTCAAATGCCGGGGAGCTGTTTTGCCCAGGCCTGAGGTCACAAAAAGATAATCAGCCGGGATATCCGTAAGGGTCAAGATCTTTTTTTCCACTGCAGCCTGGCCGGGCAGTCCCTCTCCCGGAACAAACCGGTCCTGGAAACCATCTTTGGGTTCAAACGCATACCCTGCCATATACCGGTAGCCACCTTTGCCGTCATGGACATAGATAAGACCCACCTGTTCTTTCAGGTAACCGGCCATAAAGGTCAGCACATCCGTACAGATTTTTTCAAGGGGCAGATCCCCCCTGAGCATGTTGTCCAGTTCTGCTGCTCCCTGTTTAAGCCAGGTCTCTTGTTCAGCCTCATTCTTTACTGATTCCAGGTCTATAGCCATTGCGTTAAAAGATTGTGTGACATTCCCAAGTTCATCGGACGAAGTCACCATTATCCTGTGGGCCAGATCGCCCGCACCAATGCGTTGCGCTCCAGACTCAAGCCGTTTAAGCGGTCGGATGATTTTAACGACAAAATAAAGGGATAATAAAATTGCAAAGATTAAAACAGACACAAGAACTATGGCCTGTCGTGACCTGATGCGCGTCACCGTGGCCAATGCCTCTTGAGTGGATTGCACCACCACCACCAGCAGTTCAGGGTCCGTCACCGCACGAACATTGGTTAACACCTCTATTTGTTTTGGATTGATATAGGTCTTGTTTATGGAAAACGTCTTAACATTGGAAACAAACTCCTGCACCAGGGGATTATAAAGCGCATTTTCATTTGCCAGTACGGAACTGTGATCAGGATGGACAAGAATCTTCCCTTGTTTGTTGACAATATAAACATATCCTGTTTCTCCAACGATAAGATTTGTCGTAAAACTCAACAGCATTTCAATATCGATCTCAGCCACAAGAACGGCAGTAACATGTCTGTCCATGGGACTTAACAGGGGAATATACATTTCAAGGATCAACAGTTTGCTGCTGGTGGCATGCACAAAGCTGAGAATGGCATTTTTGTCACCCATTTTATTAAAGTCTGGATGGTCCGTGTGGATTTCCAGGTCTAGGGGGTTAAACACCGTGTCACGGCCAACTTTTACCATCTCCCGGCCCGTTGTATCAGCAAGTGTAAGGGTATGGATATGGGTAAGCTCTTTTATCAATAATTGCAAGATCCATTCCTGGTCTGAAACATCTGCGCTTTCCAGTTCATTGGTGTCAGCAACAAGCAGAATTTTTTTTTCCATATCCAAAAGAGAGGATTCAATCAGGTCAACGGCATTGTTAGCGACCTTTTTGTGAATCTGCTCAATGGACTGCAATCTGACATGCTGGATATCCTGAATGGTAAAAAGACCAAATCCGGCAAGGGGAACGATCGTTAACAGCAGGATAAACACCGTCAGTCTGTAGCTTAGCCGATTCCACCATTTCATGGGGTTTTCTCCTGTGTTAGAATTGTATATCAATGATCTGATCAGCCATACGCCAAACCCGGCTGGACAATTTCAGGCCCAGTTTTTCAACCAGGGATTTATTGATGATCAGCTCGAGTTTTTCAGGCGTTTCCACGGGAATATCACGGGGTTTAACACCATTGATTATTTTATGGACCAGGCGGGCTGCCTGTCTGCCATTGTTGAACCGGGAGCCGGCATAGGATGCAAAAGCACCATTTTTCATGCTGTTTGAGCCGAAACCAAAGACAGGGATTTTTTCCGCCAGGGCCTTGGGAAAGATAATGGGTCCCAGAGCTCTGTCAACGGGTGCTACAGGCAATTGGAGAATCACATCAACACGTGTCCCTGACAATAGGGCCGTGGCTTTTTTGAAATCTGCCTCAGACTCCACTTCTGCGACCTGCAGCTTAAATCCCAGTTCAGCCGCCGCCTTGCGGGCTACTGTAAGTGACTCCACGGAGGGCACGATGGAAGGCACATGAAAACAAAAAATCCGTCTGGCTTTGGGGAGCATTTTGCTGATAAACCAGAGCCGCTTTGCCGTAAGCTGGGTATCATTGGTTTCAATGCCCGTAAGATTATTGCCGGAACTGGTCATATTGGCAATAATGCCCCGGTTAACCGAAGATGAGACAGACAGAAAAATCACGGGGATGTCGGTTCCGGACGAGGCCTTTAACAGAGCATCGGCTTCTATTCCCCCGCCGGCAACTGCCACATCAGGTTTGCCCGCAATGATATCCGTTGCCAGGGGGAAAAGTTTCTTGCGGTAACCTTTGGCATTCATAATGGTATAGACAAAGGTGTGGCCCTCTTCTTCAGCATGTCCCATCAGTCCTTCCTTAAAACCATCCACAGTTGTCACACGGACATCACTGGCCATAAGAATACTGATATGGATTGTTTTTGCATGACCAGGGGTTGCTGACAGGAGGATTAAACCAAAAATGAATAACATGCAGGAAAAAAACACCCTGGGGTCAGAAAAAGATAATAGGAATACCTGTTTTTTTGGCAGTTGCATTAACATCTGTTTTTTGTTCATCATGGGTTCTCTCCTTTTTTATTTTTATCCAGGACCTTTCTGACCAGCTTTTCAAAAAAATTAATAAAATCAGATCACATGAAATTCTTTTCAGGCTCAATACATATTCAACCATATATTTAACCCGGCCCCTTGCCCCGGATTTTAAAATAAGATGGTTTTGTTCCGTCCTCCTTGTTTTGCCTGATAAAGCGCCTTTTCAGCGTTTTTCAGGAGCGTTTCACTTGAATCGGCTTCCTGGATTGAGGCCAATCCAAAACTGATGGTAGAGGAAAAGTGGGCCTCGTTATGTAAAAAGATATGATTTTCGAGTTTCTTTCTGTATTTTTCCGCCACGTCAAACCCATTTTGTTTGCTGATATGAGGAAGCAGAAGTGTGAACTTTTCCTCTCCGAACCGGCAGGCAATATCATTGGTCCGCTTGTACTCTCGGAAAAAACCGGCAAGGGTTTTAAGGACCTTGTCACCTGCGATATGACCATGAACATCGTTTGTTTTTTTAAAACGATCAAGATCGGCAAGCATCATCATCATTTCCTGGTTATACCGCCGGGAGCGTTCAAATTCCGCTTCAATGACATCATTAAAATATCTGCGGTTGTAAAGCTGTGTCAAGCCGTCAATGGTTGCCATCTCAATCAATTTATTATTGGCGATTTTCAGTTCAGCCTTCAGGCCTGATTTCTGGAGAACACGTTCAATCAAGCGGAGAGCGGAAGAAGAGTTGAGCAGGCTTTTAGGAAGATAATCAAATGCACCGGCCTGAATGATTTCCGAGGCAATGATGTCGTCTCCCTGTCCTGTCACTATAGCTATGGGCGTATCATATCCGGCTGCCTTAAATTTTGAAATAAAATCAAAACCGTTTCCATCCGGTAGAATATAATCCAAAAGAATGATATCAAAGGGCTGGGCTTTAAGCTTTAAAAAAGCTGTTTCAATATCTTGGGCATGGGACAATTCAATCAAAGGGTTGGAGCTTAAAATTTCCTTTAAGAGAAGATATTCATTTTCTTCATCCTCAATGGAGAGGACACAGATTTTTTGATCAAAATCAATAATGTGTGAATCAAAGGCGTTTGGCTGGACCTGGTCATACCGGATATTTTGAATTTTCTTAACAATTTCAGATATCCGTTTTGCAGATGTATTAATGTCAAAAATAACTTTTGCTTCTTTTTTTTTCAGTTCACCAAATGTCTCCAGAATTTCGATATTGCCCAGAAGCACGGTCAGAGGCTGGTTCAGCTCATGGGCAGTCGCACCGGACAATTGCAGAAGCACCTTTAACCGCTCCTCTTCAATGACTGATTCCTGCTGTACCAGAATTTTTTTGTTGGCTTTTTTTAATCCGCTAACCGTTTGTACAAGTTTTTCCTCCATCCTTTTTCTGTCCGTAATATCCCGGATGGAGGCAAGCCATGAAGGCTTTTCCTCCCAGTTAGTTTCCACTGTCCGCATTTCAGCAATCACGGGATTATCATTGGAGGAAAATAGTTCAATCTCCGTTGTCTCCTTTCCATTTATGGGAAAGCCAAAGGGCTGGCCCAGAAAATCGCCGGATGTGGTCCTAAATAGGGATTCACCGGCCGGGTTGATAAATCGTACAAGACCGGTTGCGTCCAAAATGATGATCGCATCGGTCACGGTCTCAACCAGTTTTCGAAACCGGGCCTCACTTGATTGTTGTAAAAGGGTCTTCTGCCGATCCAACTGAAGAAAAACAGTGACTTTGCTTAATAGGATTTTAGGGTTAAAGGGTTTGACCATGAAATCCACTGCACCTGCATCATAACCTTTGAACACATGGTAATCACTTGAATAGACGGCGGATACAAAGATAATCGGCAGCTCTTTTGTTTTTGTTTCGCTGCGCAGCCACTCAGCCAGTTCATAACCGTCCATCCCCGGCATCTGAACATCAAGAAGGGCCAGGGCAAACTCATGGTTCAGAGAGGCTGCAAGGGCTTCGTTGCCGTTTTGGGCCCGTATGATGTCAGCGTCTGCTTCCTTGAGAATCTGTTCAAGACTGAACAGATTATCCTCTTTATCATCAACAATAAGAATTTTTTGACGTATCATTTTTTACTATTCTTTCAACTCATTCGGTTGACCAATAGTCGTTATTGTACGCACACTGTCAAATCATGGAAAAGTTCGCAATATCCTTGTCAAGACACATAATATGATACAGGAATATATATTGGGGTACAAGATAAAATAAAAGTAAAGAACGTATGGGAGATAAAACCATCGGCCATATATCAAGGGATTCCACTTCAATTCATGCCTGAGAGAAGCCGGCAAAAAAAGCCATCAAAGTTCAAAAACCAAAGAAGAAAAGAGGACGTCTCTTCCTGATAACTATTTCATTTTTTTGCTGATTAAAGCTCAAAGGGGCCTGAAAAATATCCTCATATCCTTGAATATCAATGGGCGAGCCATGTTGAAACCTGACTTCCAGAAGTTTTAAATTATTATCGGCAATACTTTTAAGAATCTGCGATAAGGTACAAAGCAAAGCTTCTGAGATCTGTCTTGTGATATAAAAATGATGAGAAACAGTTTGCAATGAAAGAAAAGCCAGATCAGATTAAATTGATGGGTGGAAATCCTGGCTTCAGCGTCTTTCAAAATTAAGGAATCAATATTTGCATCTTCAAAGGTATTCAAAAGGCCAATCCCATTTTTAGTCATGAATTTAACCAGTATGCGAAGTAAATTTTATGAAGTGAAGGGAGACAGGATAGAAGATGCTTTCAGTCAAGAAAAGTATGAAAAATTATTACAGAGTTGAAATATGCACCTACCTGAGCACGGGCACAACGAGTGCATTCACCTGACCTTACCCGGCAATCTAATTTGATTCATTGTATTGCTAACCATATGTTAATAAAGCATTCAAGTATGTCATTAACACATAGTTATCATAACCTTAACATATTTGTTATTCATACCTTTCCTTCTATTATACTTTTTTCCTTTAAAAATAGCCAGTTGTACATATTTTTATCAAAAAATGAATCCTTGGCATACTTTTTGTTGACAATGGGCCATAGGTAGTTGAGTAACAATAAATAAATTTAATAAAGAGAGGCGATGATGAAAAAAAAAACGAATAAATTATGTATCGCACTAATGGTTGTTGGTTTGTTTATCTTAATTTCGGTCAATGGTGTTTTGGCGAAAGAGGCAAAGAAGGCTGCTGCTAAAGCACCTTCCCTGCAGGAAAAGGCGAAAATGGCCGGCATGGAAGTGGTCGATTATAATTATGTAAAAAAAATGGTTGGAAACGGGGTGGGTGATTTTCAGAAAGTTGTCATTGTTGATGCACGGCCTGCACGATTGTATGTCAAAGGGCACATTCCAACGGCTGTCAATCTTGAGCAAATGAAGTTTAAAAAATCTTACCCATCCTTTGCAGCCTTGAATATCCCCAAGAATACCGAACTTATCTTCGGGATTGGCAAAGATTGCCCCCTAAGCTACAAAGACGCCATGGCGTTGAAAAAATTTGGCTACACCAACATGAAACTTTATATAAAACCGGCCATCTGGATCTCCACTGACTATATGGAAATCGGAACCAAGGGCGCTCAGAAATTATTTACCAAAAAGGCCGTTTTTGTTGATGTACGACCAACCGGCGATTTTAGCAAAGGGACGATCCCCGGAGCGGTCAATATTTCATCCGATACACTGGCGAAGGCTGGAGATTCCCTGCCCGTTGATAAAGCGCAGCCATTGGTGGCCTTTGGCGCCGGTGCAGGCGATACAGCACCGCATATGGCAGCCGATCAGCTCAAAAAGATGGGTTATAAAAAAGTTTTTGCATATGTACCGGGCTATTCAGCCTGGGAGACACCGGCCGCAAATTAGCCTTTATCCTAACATTGAAATGCCGCGCCCCAGAATGACGTCGGGGCGCCGGTGGATCTAAAAACAAGCGACAAATTAGCAACACTAAAGAAGGAGCATTATGAAACGCACAACAGCAGTGGTTTTTTTCTTTTTTTCCCTCATGGTGATGACAGGGTTTGCCAACATCTGTCTTGTCGGAACGGCACGTGCGGCAGCGCCGGCAGTGGCATCTGTTCCCGGCGGCGAAGACGAAGGCATGGTCGATACTGCCTGGTTTAAAAAAATGATCGCAGACATTCCGGCAAATGTGGCCATCGTAGATGTACGATCACCTGCGGAGTTTGCAGGCGGCCATGTTAAAGGCGCCATCAATCTGCAAGCGGAGATTATTTTTAACGAGGGGGGCTGTCAGAAAATGATATCGCAGCTGCCCCGGGACAAGTTTGTCATTTTTCATTGCCTTGGCGGCAGCAAATCCGGGGGAGTCTATTTCGAACTGAAGGAAAGCTGCGAGTATTCCGGCATTGACAAAATGTTTTATCTAGGCGCTGAAATCTCGTTCAATGACGGAAAAGTGTCGATCGAAGAATAAGGTTTTCAAACAGCTGAACTGTAAGCCGAATGCGTTATCACGCCTTATAGTAATTAAGATAGGAGTACCAGAAGTTGCTTTCTGCCAAGTCAAGTATCGAAAAATGTTAAAAAATTAAAATATGCAATTACCCAGCAACACCCACAAGATATTGTGGGTGTTGCTGGGTAAGCTCACTGTGACTGAAAGAAAATATGGTTATAAACCGACTGGGTGCATATTTCAACTTTTGTATTTTTTTATACTTCTCTTGACTAAAAGCAACTTCCTATCTACATCTACTGAGATTCAAGGAACAACTTTATTGTCTATCTTTGCTTTCTGTGTTTTTTAGTCATGAATTTAACCAGTATGCGAAGTAAATTTACGGAAACGGAAGTACTTTTTTTTAGAATAATCAATCTTTTGGATTCCAATTATGGTTCTGTAACTATTCGTATCTTAACAGAAACACACCAGTAAATATTAAAAATAGTGGCTATCAGCACTAAATACAGATCATACCGGTCATATACTTAACAGCATATCCTCCAATAAATACCCTTTCTTCCAGGAGTTTACAAAAAAGGTCACCCCCTCTTTGGGAAGCTTGGCAGGCATGAATCTTTGACTTTTTAAGCTGATTCGTCCAATAGGGTACCAAAGCACAGTGAATAGATCCAGTTATGGGATCTTCTTCAATAATAAATATTTTTTTAGGGTGTTGTTTCAACCCCTGCAATAAAAGTTTTGGCGGGTTTTGGCAGGGTATCATGGGATATGCCGGAAAATCCATTTCCAAAAATAAATCTTTTCGTGTGACGATCAAAGGCCCGATTTTATTTGATGTAATCAAACTTTTTCTTAGATCGGATTAATTGCCCATATTGTCGAATCCAGTCCAATTCTTCCTGAGCCAAAGCTCCCTGCTGTACTGCTCGAAAATTCATTTTTAGCTGTTCTCTGTTTTTCGGTCCTGTCAGAGCCAGGTGAACATTAGGATTTGATAAAACAAATCGATAGCAGAGTTCAGGTGTCAAAGGGGGCATTTGGGCACTCTCTTTGCTACCCGGCCAGGGCGGCATTTCAATACCTTTTACAGGGTTGATTAACTGCTGCCAGGCCAAGGCTGTATAACTCACCACACAAGGATTGCGTTGTTTTAAATGAGGGAAAATATCTTCTTCTGCACCCGTATGTTTTGCATTGTAGCGTATCATCAGCAGATCGAGTTCTGAGTCCAGGGCCAATTGTCCCGCCCTTTTCCTATCATGGATGCTGGTTCCAATGGCCTTTATTTTACCTTCCTGTTTCAGTTTGAGCAAGGAATCAATAACGCCCCGGCTATAACTGGATGTCCGTCCCAGCCAACCCAGTTTGAAAACATCCAGGTAATCAGTATTTAATTTGGACAAAGCTTTTTCAATACTTTGGCGCACCTGCCAGCCAAAAAATCCCCAACCCAGAAAAGACACCACATTATTCTCTCTATCTTTTCTGATTGTTTCTTTAATCCCTGCTGTAACTTTTTTAAAACTAGCACCCCAAACCCAGTAATTAGCTCCCTGATCCGCTGCCCATTCGATATCTGAAGAATCTATTCCGTAGTTGCCGGCAATACCCATCCTGAAAACGCGTTTCTCAATTACAGGTAAATGGCTGAATGAAAAATTACTATCAAAGCTATCTTTTTTTGATGTCATTGAATCTCCCTATATTATGTACGAATAAAATTGATAATTTCAAATATATACACAGCCGGCAATTTTGTATATCAGAATTCTTTATTAGATGAACTCTATGTTTTGCAGGCATGTTGTAAAAATTTATACAGCTCATGGTAAAAGCTTTTTGGATTATCGTTCATGGGAAAGTGGCCGCTGTTTTTTATCATAACTTTTTGGATATCGCCAATAAGGTTTAATACGGGTAAATCCGCATTTTTATCTCCAAAAAAATAGGCCTTTCGACAATTAAGCCCAAGAAATTTGTCAAGCAGTTTATTGTTGTTAGACCATGCAACAAGTGATTTTGAACTTTTATATAGGGAGTTGGCCGATGATGAATCTATGGCCGTATAGTTTTCGCCAAGCCTGTTAAATGTATTTCTTAACTTCGGCAAAAGGTGAGATTCGAATTCTGCCTGGGACATGCTTATAATCTGCTGACTAATGATTCCGCAATCTGCACTGATTAAATTTCCTTCAATATTTATAAAAGTTTTAGTAAGATTCAATATCTCATCGGGAAGGAGAAGAGCCACAGCACCGCCCATGCTGTGAGCCACAATATATAGATTCTTGTATGAAAAGTTTGTTAGGATTTTTGAACATATTTTTGCCTGGGCCTCCATGGTGTGGGAAAAATTATTTGAGTTTGAGGATTCTCCAAATCCGGCAAGATCAATGGCTAAAACAGAATATTCATTAAATTCAGCATAGTTCCAAAAGTGATGGAAAGAATCCTTTGAGCAACCCAGCCCATGTACAAAGAAAATCAAATTTTCGCCTGCATTGCGAACTTTTGCAACAATATCAATTGCTTGTTCTTCTATAAATACAGGAAAGTGTTTTGGTCTCATAATTTCACTAAAGCCGATCTTAAAAAGGCAATATAGTTGTCATTTTTTTATCTAAATTTTGAGTGATATATTTTTTAAATATTGTCCCATGAGAAATTCATTTTGGCATAAATTCCTAAATACTCAAGACTTTTTTAAAACTTCTTTGAGGGGGAAATAAAACATGGTAATAATAAACTAAAATAAATTCAAAAAAAATTGTTACGCTTGAAATGGAGGAACCAATGGTCAAAGGGGAATACCGGGAATTTTATCACGCCATTTTAAGAGTATTACCCAAAAAAAATATTATCATTGATCCGTTGCGAAAAACCGCCATTGGAGCAGATGCCAGTTTCTATAAGCTGGTTCCCCAAATTATTGTTGATATCCAAAGTGAAAAACAGGTGGGTATTGTCTTGCGGGAGGCCAGGAAACGCAAGCTGCCCATGACCTTTCGTGCAGCCGGTACCAGCCTGTCCGGTCAGTCCATTTCCGATTCGATCTTAATTCGCATGGGGCAGGGGTGGGATGGATTTCATATTTATGACAAGGCCCGTTTTATCCAGCTTCAACCCGGGATCATCGGCGGAAGCGCCAACCGCCACCTGGCACCTTTTGGCCGAAAAATAGGGCCTGATCCCGCCTCCATTGACACTGCTAAAATAGGTGGTATTCTTGCCAATAATTCCAGCGGCATGTGCTGCGGGGTGGAGCAGAATTCATATCAGACCATAGAAAGCATCCGTTTAGTATTGCTGGATGGTACGGTGGTGGATACCAGTGATGACAAAAGTGTTGCAAACTTTAGAAAAATCCGGGCCGACCTTTTGAATCGCCTGGCTGAATTGCGACGACAGGTCATGGCAGATACGGATTTGGCCCATCGTATCAAATATAAATTTAAAATTAAGAACACCACGGGTTACAGCCTCAATGCCCTGGTAGACTATGAGGATCCCCTGGATATAATGATCCACCTCATGGTGGGATCCGAAGGCACCCTGGCCTTTATTTCAAATTCTGTATTGCGTACAGTTGTCGAACACCGGCACAAGGCATCGGCTCTGATTCTTTTTTTCAACATGTCAGATGCCTGCAGGGCCATTCCAATTCTCAGATCCCGGCCCGTGGCAGCGGCAGAGTTAATGGACCGGGCAAGCCTGTCATCAGTGGAAGACAAGGAGGGGATGCCGGGGTTTTTAAAGGGCCTGGATCAAAATGTGGCTGCTTTACTTGTGGAAACTCGATCCAATGATCCTGACAAGTTAACTGCCCAGGTCAACCAGGTTGTTGAAAGTCTGGCTGGGTTTCAGACTGTCCGGCCTATTTCCTTCACCCATGTTCCCGAAGAAAATCAGGCCTTGTGGAATATTCGCAAAGGGTTATTTCCTGCAGTGGGATCAGTACGAGAAACGGGCACCACTGTTATCATTGAGGATGTTGCCTTTCCTATAGAACACCTTGCCGATGCCACCCATGCCCTGCAGCAATTGTTT
>Ga0233430_1004119_pt1 | contig 13840 bp, 14 predicted proteins | sample SI_118_April2016_2_FD_179883 | JGI IMG/M metagenome (GOLD analysis project Ga0233430, IMG submission 179883) | Seawater microbial communities from Saanich Inlet, British Columbia, Canada - SI_118_April2016_150_MG | ecosystem: Environmental > Aquatic > Marine > Inlet | place: Canada: British... | reverse complement strand
CGATGCGTGATAGATATCGTTGAGCGTTGCTGGCCCATGTTCCTGCATTATCTGCATGACTTCCAAACCGCGCTCGAGAGCTCGGATCGTCTTGGGTTCCGGTTTTTTTATTTCTTTAAATGGCATATCCCTGTGAACTTCTATGATTTCACTAGGTGGAAGGTAGCGAAAATCCATTTGCAACGGAAGGGCTAAATTTTAGACTTATGAAAATAACTTTTGCGGGAGAGGCGAGTTATGTATTTAAGAAACACTTGGTATGTCGGTGCCTGGGCTCATGAAGTAACCCGGGAGCCGTTCCAGCGTTTTATGTTGGATGAGCCCTTGGTTTTTTATCGCACCGAGGCCGGTGATCCTGTGGTTATGGATGACCGCTGCTGCCATCGCTTCGCGCCACTTTCTTCAGGTTGGCTTGAGGGTGATGATATTGTCTGCGGCTATCATGGTTTTACATTTGATCCATCAGGCAAGTGCATCGCCGTGCCGGGTCTCGATAAGGCGCCAAAAAAGGCCGTTCAGAACAGTTATCCGGTGATCGAGAAATGGGGCTGGATTTTCGTTTGGATGGGGGATGCTGAGCTCGCAGATGAAAGCAAAGTTCCGGATTTTCACTATATGGATGACCCTGAATGGGCCGGTCGTGGCACCACGCTTCATATCGAAGCCGCCTATAATTTAATTTACGAAAATTTGCTTGATCTAACGCATGCCAAATATGTGCATAAAACGACCCTTGCGACCGATGATGTTACCGATCACCCGCTTATTGTTGAAGAGGTAGATGACACTGTCGTGGTGCGGCGCGACATGATTGGCATTGAAAAAACATCACCGTTTTTCAATCACTGCGCCGGTTTTACTCAACCAGTGGATCACACTCAACATATCACCTTCACGCCAGCGACCTATATTATGATCAACACCCGCGTGCAGTCTGCCGCGGGAACGACGGAAAATAAATTTGCGGAGTTCCGGGTTATCAATGCTTTGACACCGGAAAAAGCAGGATCAACTCATTATTTCTGGAATTTGAGACGTAATTTTGCCCTCGAAGATGACGAATTGGACGAATGGATATTCAATGGCAATAGTGGTGCCTTTGCCGAAGACAAAGTGATTATCGAATTGCAGCAGCAGATGTGGGATACCGTGCCCGAGTCAAGGCCGGTACCGTTTCCACATGATAAGGGCGTCATCTATTCCGAGAAATTAATGGCCCGCCTGATCGAGGCGGAGCAATCAGCTAAAAATCTCGCGGCTGAATAATTACACCCGGTTTTGAATTTGTGGGCTGTCGGCGGCGTAGCGATAGGCCCGGAATATCCAATTGACGTCACCCTGCGCAGGATTATGGGTCCAGGTGTCGGAGACATATTCCCAGACAACTTCGCCTTCCGGGGTGACTTCAAAAATGCAGCCTTTGCCACCTTCGCAGATCAGAGTGTTGCCGTTAGCCAAGCGCTGCATGCCGCTAATGTGTGGGCTGTAGAAGCTGAGGCGGGGCGAGCCGGCATATTCCCATTTTGACTCCTTGCTTTCCGGGTCAAATTCAAGGATGCGGGAATAAAAATGGTCGCCGCCATGCATGCCATTGCAATAAACCAGGACATTGCCGTTATCGAGCATATGGCAGTCATGTTGATGACCAAGCTCGATATCGTGATGTTCCCATTTAACCTTGCCGGTCTGGCGGTCAATGATAATCAAAAGATTGAGTACCCGGTAGCTCACCATAATATCGCCATTGGCGAGCGGTGCGCAGGTATTGGCGTGGGCCCATTCGTGGCGTTTGCAGAGTGGGCAGATATGATATTTGTCCATATCCAGTTCTGAGGAGTACCATTCCCAAACCACATTGCCATCGGGGTCTATTTCACGGATGACGTCTTCATAGGGTCCACCGCCATCAAAGGAATGTTCTGAGCCAGCCAGGCCGCCTTTCACCCTTGCAGCGTTTTCATCGCTCATCTTGCTCCAGGCGATATAGACGGAATTGCCATTGGCTAGCCGCCTGGCATCATGGTGGTGATTCTCGTCGTGATGTTCCCAGACGACATTGCCGTCCCAATCATATTCGCGGAGCCAGCCGCCTTTGCCGGCGGGAATGGTCGGCCCGTCATCCGTGCCCTCGCCAATAAACAAATTTCCGTTCGGCAGCAGCATGCAATGATTAATGCCACCTCGTTTCAATTGCCACTGATGGACGATCTTGCCGTCGATGTCGAGAAGATTGGCTTTGTCATGGTTGATCGGGGCAAACAGAGTGAAGCCCGGTGTCGCCTTGTCTTTGTCATGATGGGTGACACCAAATTTATTAAACAGCATGTGAGCTTCCTTTTATCCGTTAATCACAACAAGAGTTGAATAAGATCAAAAAAATCCCGATGGTTAAAGCAGTATTCATTGCTGTTTTCGTTATGTGAAATTAGTCGCTACACTCCAAAGCATGGGTTAACCAAAAATGAGACTAGAATATGAAAGCGCGCGTTAAATGGGTTCAGGACCGGACTTTCTTAGGCGAGTCGGGTAGCGGACATTCTATGGTGATGGATGGAGACCCCGCCGGGGGCGGTAGAGACCTCGGCATTCGTCCCATGGAGTCGCTCTTGCTGGGGATGGGCGGCTGCACGGCCTATGATGTTGTCGAGATTTTGGAGAAGTCGCGCCAGGATGTCGAGGATTGCGTCGTCGAGTTGGAAGCCGAACGCGCTGAAGAAATTCCAAAAGTTTTTACCAAAATTGTTGCCCGCTACATCGTTACCGGGCGCAATCTTGACCCGAAGAAAGTGGAGCGCGCCGTTCTACTCTCAGCAGAGACTTATTGCTCTGCGACCATCATGCTCGGCAAGACAGCTGAGATCACTCATGAAATCGAAATTGTCGATACGGCTGAATAGTTTTAGGCAAAATTAAAGGGACACCAAGAGCAGGGTCCCTTTAATTGAAATCAGATATTAAACTAATTTAGTGGGCGAGTTTAATATTAGATTGCGATACCAGTCTGGCGCCAAGTAGACGTGCCTTTGCAGTCTGGGCAGACGCGCTCGCCAATATGGCTGGATTGAAACTCATCCATGCACATGAGGCATTTCCGGCGTTTTGCAATCAGTTTGTCTGATTGTGGTTTCTTGTTCATTTCCGAACGAGATGCCATGGAATTTCTCCATTCTTAAAATTTGTCCGTTTATTCGGAATTTACATTCCTCCCCAGGTAGGCCGCATCGTCGTGCAAAAAGGAGCTATTACGCTCCAATAACTTATTTTATTCTGCCACGCCAAGCCGTGCTGGGATGTATAATTAGTGTTATATGCGGATTCCGATTCAAATTACTATGCAAATTTTGCATGGCTACTATGAAAAATGAACACTTCTATTGAAATTCTATTGGAATCCCTTGACTTTTGGGGAATTTTTAGCAGAAATGCTCTCCAATATTAAAATCAAAAAAATGGGGGAAAAACTAAATGCGCGTTATTTCGTATCAAAAAGATGGAAAATCCGGTGTCGGAGTGGTTATCGGCGATAATGATGTAATTGCCTTAAGCGATGTCGCACCAGAATTACCAGGCAGCTTAAAAGCGATCTTAGAGGTCGATCCAGGACTTGATAAGGTCCGGGCGGCGAGCGACGGTAAAGCGCCCAGTTTTTTGATGGATGACGTTTTGCTGGACCCGGTAATCCCGGAGCCGATAGCAATTTGGGCGATGGCGTTAAATTTTCACACCCATGTCGAAGAGACAGGGCTGACGACATCGGATAAATTTCCCCATATTTTTTTACGCCATGCCGGCGGCCATGTTGGCTCGGGCCAGCCCTTAATGTGCCCCGACCCTGAGATTGCCCGGGCGTATGATTATGAAGGCGAGATGGCGATCATCATCGGCAAGAGCGGTCGCCATATTCCAAAAGACAAAGCGCTTGATCATATTGCCGGCTTCTCGGTTTATAACGAAGGCTCAGTACGTGAGTTCCAAGGACATAACCGTCAATTTGGCCTCGGCAAAAATTTCGAGAAATCGGCATCTTTCGGCCCCTGGCTGATGACACCGGATGAATTTGGCGATCCCTATGTGCAATCGATCCGGACCAGTCTCAATGGCGTCGTGCGCCAAGATGAATGTCTCGATGGTTCGATCTTTCGAATGGACGAGCTTATTCACTATATTTCAACCGGCTATAAATTACGTGCCGGTGATGTCATTGTCTGCGGCACGCCGGGCGCTAAAAAGCCCGATGCAAATGATAAGGCCGCCCAGGTCGATGCACATTTTGATGATGCCGTGCAATATGCCGGGCGAGTCCACATGACGCCGGGCGATATCTGTGAAGTAGAGATCACAGGTCTTGGCACTTTAAGCAATCCTGTCGAAGCCGACATTCCGCCGGTTTACACAATTTATTAAACACTTGATTTTTGTGTCCCTAATAGCGGACATTAGGATCAGAATTATAAAAAAAGCGACCAATGGTATCGCGTTTACATTTAACTGGGAGTATTCACATGTCAAAAACAACTAAATTTGCGGCCCTTGCAATTTTGGGCGCCGCTGCTGTTTCATCACATACAGCTTCTGCCGAAACGATGAAAATAACCTTTGCGGCCGCACCGCCGCCGGCTCAGCTGCTGCTTAGAATTGCGGCTAAGGATTATATTCCGACGATAAACAAACGGTTGGCCGAAGGGGGTAATTTCAGAATCAAATGGACCAAGGCCTGGGGCAGTAGTCTTGCTAGCTTTAAAGATACCTTCGAGTCAGTTGAAGAAGGCATTTCCCAAATGGCAATGACCTTGAACGTCTTTGAGCAATCTAATCTGCCTTTTGAAAATCTTTCATACAAAGTCCCTTTTGCGACAGCCAATGTAAAATTGCTCAACCAGGTCCATAGAGATTTGCACAAAAAATTTCCGGTAATGGGCAAGGCTTGGACGTCGCGTAATCAGGTTTATCTTGGCGGCGCAGCCTCAGACACTTGGAACTTGATCACTAAATTCCCGGTAACCAAATATGAGGATCTTCAGGGCAAGCGAATTGGTGCGAGTGGCGCGGCTTCAGCTTGGCTCCGGGCGGTCGGTGCGGTTCCGGTAACGTCTTCGATGAACCAAAGCTTTACCAACATCAAAAATGGTCTGTATGACGGCTATCCAATTTCCAATACATTGGCCTTTATCTATAAAACCTATGAGGCAGCGAAATTTCTGACAGCGGTGAATTTTGGTGCGACCGTTGGTCCAAGCATTAGTTTTAACAAGCAGACTTGGGATAAAATTCCAGGCTATGCAAAGAAAATTATACGTCAAGAAACTGGTAAGCTGCTTGGTAAATACAGTGGTGGGTCAATGGGTTTGGCTAAGAAATTTGGTGGAATTATGGCCAAAAAGGGAGTCAAGCTTTCAGGATTCCCAGAAACTGAACGTCGTCGCTGGGCGATGAAACTTCCCAATGTGCCAAACCAATGGGCGGCAACCTGGGAAAAGAAAGGCCTTCCGGCAAAAGCTATATTGCAAGCCTATCTTGATGGTCTACGCGCCGGTGGCGAAAAACTCGCCCGCGATTGGGACAAAGAGTAAGTCACTCTTCGCACACAATGAATGATCACAATCAAACCCAACTTTCTCCAGATAATGCTGGAGGGAGTTGGGTGATTTCTATCGGAAACGTATTTGACAAAATAATCGGTGTTTTAAACGCCATCGGTACCGGCTGGATTTTTGTCATGATGATGCTCATTGTGTCGGATGTCTTTATGCGTTTTGTCTTTAATTCGCCGATCCGGGGCGTGCCCCTAATCATCACCATGTCGATCATTGCCATTGTCTTTTTGCAACTGGCTGATGCGCTGCGGGCTGGGCGGCTTACCCGCTCAGATATGGTAATCTCGCGCCTGCTGTCAAATCGGCCCCTGGTCGGCTATAGCTTACAGGGCGCCTTTCATTTTGCTGGTGTTTTTGTCTTTAGTATTTTGCTTTGGTATTCCGTCCATCCGCTGATGAAAGCCTGGCGGCTTGATTCTTATGACGGTACAGATGGTGAGTTCACTTTACCGGAATGGCCGATCAAAGCCGTTATTGTCCTTGGCGCGGCCGTTTGTCTGGTTCAATTTTTCCGCCATTTCCTGCGCGATTTGAGCGCATTGCGTAAGGTGAATAAAGACGATGAATGAAGTCGAAATAGGCGTGTTCTCGGTCGTTGCCGTTTTGGTGTTGGTCTATATCGGCATGCATGTCGGTGTCGTCCTCTCTCTGGTTTCTTATTTTGGCGTCTGGATGATCCGCGAAGATGCGACGATTGCCGGCAAGCTTTTAGCGGCGGCGGCGGCAGAAAGTCTCAGGCGGTTCGAATTTGGCGTCATCCCGCTTTTTGTACTTATGGGGTTGCTGGTCAGCGTCTCAGGTATCGGCAAGGAAACCTATGATGTAGCTAATCATTTGTTCCGCAGGGTGCGGGCCGGGCTGGGTACAGCGACTGTCGTGGCAAACGCGGTATTTGCCGCAGTGACTGGCTCTTCTATTGCCTCGGCCTCGGTCTTTACCAAGGTAGCGGTGCCGGAAATGCTGCGCCTCGGCTATAACCCGCGCTTTGCGGTCGGCGTCGTGGCGGGCTCATCCGTATTGGGCATGCTGATCCCGCCTTCGATGCTGCTCATCTTATTTGGCATTTTAACTGAAAGCTCGATCGGTGATTTGTTTATTGCCGGCATCTTGCCGGGCATCCTGCTCGCCTTCGCTTTCACTGTCCTGATTGCCATCATGGCGCGGAAATTTCCAGAACACGTCATGCTGGGTGGTACTGAGGTTACAGACACCGCGCCGCATATGACCCAACGAGAATTATACGGCAAACTTATTCCTATTTTGACCCTTATTGTTATTGTCTTGGGGGGTATTTGGGGCGGCATTTTTACCGCGACCGAGGCGGGCGGTGTTGGGGCGTTCGGTGCTTTTGGACTGGCATTGTTGAAACGCAGTCTCACCTTTAAAAGTTTATGGCGCGTTCTGACCGAGACCGGTCATGTCACGGCGGCCATTTGCTTTTTGCTGATCTCTGCGCATCTCTACGGCAAGCTGATTGTCGTTTCCGGCATTCCGGGTTTGATGGAAGGCTTCATCGAGCAATCCGGACTTAGCCCGGCAGAATTGTTGGTTATTTATTTGGTGGCGATTGTTTTGCTGGGCACCATTTTGGATTCCGGCTCAATCATGTTGATCACCGTTCCTTTGGCGTTTCCTGTTCTCATGGCGATGGATGTTAATCTAACGTGGTTTGGCATCGTGACCATTGTCGCGGTAGAGATCGGTTTGCTCACACCGCCTCTGGGGCTCGCCTGTTTTGTCATTCATAACAATCTCGGCGACAGCAATATCAAAGTGGGGGATATTTTTATCGGTGCCTCCCCCTTTGCCGTGACCATGTTGGTCGTGTTGATTCTGATCGTGCTCTTTCCCGAGATCGCGTTATATCTGGTTTAAGTTATGAAGTTCAGCTTCAAGTTCAGCAATTCTGAGGTTTAGTGGTTCGAGGATTTCGGCTATCTCTGCTTCGGTAAATCTCGGCGTGATGTGTTGCGGACAGTTCCAGTCAAATGCCTCAACGGTTAAGATTACAGCGCGTTCGATAGAGGCTCGATAATTACGGTCCTCTAATTGGCGCAATAATTCAGGGTTTTCATCTTCGTGAACAATGTTGGCCCGTGCCCAAATCTTGAGGCGCTGCTTGTTGGGATAGTCCTTCAAAATAAGCGCGATGCGATCATTGGCGTTTAGATTGCCGACACTAAGGTATTGAATATTGCCCCTAAAATCCGCGTAGCCAATGGTCTTTTCATCCAGCACTTTGAGAAAGCCTTTTTGGCCACCGCGGAATTGAACGTAAGGCCAGCCATCTTCATTAACCGTTGCCTGGTAAAAGCCATCCCTGGCTTCAATGAAGTCTTTTTCGCGGTCAGTTATCCGGTTTGACTCATGCCCCGCTGTTTCCAGCTTTTCGTATTGCGCTCGACTGCCATAGCGCAACTGAGCGGCCTTCACGGAAGGCGTGAACATGATGTCGGAGAAGTTTTTGGTCATGAGAATTTCCTAAAAAAAGAACGGGCCTTTAATAACTTAAGAAAGCGCCCAAGGCTGGTTCCATTGGCAAATGTTGAAAATGTCTTGCTCGCGGCGCTTGTCGTTGCGGTGCAGGCTGCGGAGGTAGAGCTCGTTCGCGAATTAGAGCACGAGAAACGGCCTAAAAACACCGTTTTTATCGTTCCAGACCACGTGTCCGGGCTGCTTAGCCATATATTGGGATTTTGCGCCGGTATTCTATGTTGGTGTCAAAAATCAGCTTCACAGATCATGACGTGTTGCGCGGTAGTTGTTCTTTGTTCTTAATGGCGATATTTGTTTCATACTTGTTGCCGAAACCTTGAGGACGAACTTTTGAATAAATCAGAGATTGCGGCGCTAGACCAAAACGATCCGCTACGATCCCACCGCGATAAATTCGAACTTCCAGAAGATATCATCTATCTCGATGGGAACTCATTGGGGGCGCTGCCGAAAGGTGTGGCGGACCGGCTGAGTGATGTGGTGACGCAAGAATGGGGCAAGTCGCTGATTAAATCCTGGAATGTCCATGACTGGTACCCACAGCCGGGGCGGGTCGGTGATAAAATTGCTAAACTTATCGGGGCGGAGCAGGGGAGTGTGGTCTCAGCCGATAGCACATCGGTCAATCTCTATAAATTGCTGACCGCAGCCGTTCGCTTAAACGAAGATTTAAATCCGGGCCGCCGGGTGATTTTATCTGACACCGGCAATTTTCCAAACGATCTCTATGTTATCCAAGGTCTGGTCGATCTTCTGGGTGATGACTATGAAATGCGCTTGGTGGCACCTGAGGAAATTGCGCATGCGTTGACCGAGGACGTTGCCGCTGCCGTCATCACCCAGGTCGATTATCGCACGGGTCGGCGGCATGATATGGCCGATTTGACTGCGCGCGCGAAAGACCGGGGCATTAAGGTCATATGGGATCTCTGCCATAGTGCTGGCGCGTTTCCGGTTGATCTGGCTGGATCAGGCGCCGAATTTGCGGTCGGATGCAGCTATAAATATCTCAATGGCGGGCCAGGGGCACCGGCCTATCTCTATGTCACGCCAGATTTACAGGAAAGCATCCGCCCGCCGCTCTCCGGTTGGATGGGCCATACTTCGCCATTTGATTTCGATTTGGACTATAAGCCCGCCAAAGGTATTGCCCGGAATCTGTGCGGCACACCCAGTGTGCTCGGCATGCATGCTTTGGAAACAGCGCTTGAGGTTTGGGAGGATGTCGATTTGCAGCTCGTGCGTGAAAAATCCCAGCGTATGATCGAGCTATTTGCTGGCCTCGTTGATGAGCTCTGCCCCGATGGCGGCTTCAGTCGGGTAACGACATTTCCAGAAGAGAGCCGCGGCAGCCAGATATCGCTCGGCCACCCAGACGGCTACGCCATCATGCAGGCGCTGATTGATCGAGGTGTAATTGGTGATTTCAGAGCGCCCAACATTTTGCGCTTCGGCATGACCCCGCTTTATGTTTCGTACAGTGAAATCTATCAGGCCGTCGAAATCCTCGCCGACATTATGGCCACCGGATCCTGGGATCAGCCCAAGTACCACGCGCGCTCCGCGGTAACCTGATTATCTGGATACCCACTCAGGCTCAAGCCAGACATTAAATTCCGCTGTTAAAATTTACTGGAAATTGATCGGCATCATTGAGATTAGAGGTAATGGCTTTATTGTCCGGGGGCTTCAATTCGTTACCTGGGCCGTGAAGGGGACAGCTAATGTCACCAACAGAAACCGATGATCTTATTAAAGCCGTTCAGGTTTTCTCCATCGGTTCAGCTGAACAACACAAAGAACATCGCTACGGAAGTAAATTGCCATCATTGTGGTGGGTTCTAACGTCTCGCAGTTGGATCGAAATACCTAATGATACAGGCTAATATTTCAGTATTTTTCTAGCGAGATAAACTGGCAAGCTAAACCCGCGAACTGAACTCTTCTAATTTGAGCATATCGCTGGTCATCAATGCCATACCGCCGCCATCCATGGGAATGTCTGACCCTCTTATCCAACTACTCTCAGGTGAAGCCAGAAATATTGCAGCCTGAGCGGCTTCAACGGGCAAGCCAGGCCGGCCGATACGTTTGGTAACACCGTCTACGCGGTCGGTTCCGAAAGCTTGCCTAAAATCTTCAAAAATGTCGGTGCTAACACCGCCCGGACTAAGCGTATTCATGCGCAAGCCTTTTGCCAGAAGTAATTCTGTCTGGGCCATGGTCCAGACAATGACCGCTTCCTTCGACAAATTATACGCTCTAACATAATCGATTTCATGATGAGTGCAGAAATCTTCAAGACCAACATCCTCAGGCAATGCCAGCAAGGCCTTAACCTGATCAATGTTGTCGCGCCACTGGCCGCCGGCACGAGATGCAATATTGACGATCGCGGCCCCTTCATTGAGCTTACCCAGCATGCCGAGGGTAAAATGTCGCAAGCCAAAGAAATTCACTGCCAATACTTTAACACCATTGCCCAACGGACTATCCCCGGGTTGTGGCGGAACACCCGCAATATTTAATATCGCATCAAAGGAGCCGTCCACTTTTGCGACAACGTCATCGATCGCTTTTGGATCGCTTAGATCAATCTGGTGAAAGAAATCAAAGTTCTTGCCTGGCTCCTTGATATCGAAAGCATAAACTTCGTCGCCTCTTTCTTTCAAAAGATGACACGTTTCAGCGCCGATACCCGTAGCGGCCCCGGTTACAATAATCTTCATTTTCTGTCTCCCATTTTTTGACTCCAGGAATTCTTTTGCTGCTATTTTCTACTCCGCCGCTTGCGCCGACGCAACTTCACCCAATGCAGTGACATAGATAGCCAGCTAAGCCGAAGCGCACTTCTGCTTTGGTTGGATCAAGATTTTTCTCAAGAAAATTTTGGGCCGACATCAACAAACCTGGCGTACAGATACCGCATTGCAGAGCAACGGCTGCCTCCAGATTATCCGGCGCTTCATATCTTAATTCATTCATGATGGTGTTTTCCCCTCGCAGTTCATATAGGGCATTGTCAAAACCGAGATTGACTACTCAATTTTCCAGCCAAATAGACTTCCGATAAACCTCGGGTCTATTTGTGCGTTACCTGCAAATTTCGAAAGAAACCTTCGGTTCCATTATCAATGTAGAGGGCAATCCCTCCTTTTTGATCAGGCCCATGTTTGAGATCATTAACAATAATGATCGGATGTTCCAAATCATGGACAAATAGCTTGGCTTTATCGCCATCGACTTCAATTCGCATCTTCGTCCAGGCACCGGTTACAAGATCGACATAAGCCTCGTAATGCCCTGGCACCTCTGTGCGTAAACGATCGAATTTCCAATCGGGATAAGAAAAATATTGGGTGGCGCGGTTACGGCGGAGTTGGTGCTCAGCACGGCCATTGGTTGGACGTAGATACATGCACTCGAAGGCAGAAAGGTCATCGGCGATGCGAAAAGCCACGCCGATAAAACCGCGGGCTTCAGGAATAGCATCGGGCAAAGGCCGCCCGGCCACTTCAATCTCTATGACACCATTGTGGAATTCTAAATTGTTAATTCGGGCAAAGGTTGGATTGTCAGGTGTTTCTGCATCTGGTGTCAGAACGAGGCGGACGGCTTTATGGCCTTCATGCTCAGCCAGGCTCGGCACCACATCATTCGGGTGAAGGTTTTCAAGTGTCAAATCAATTTGGCTCATGGTGTTTCCTCATGGTGTTTCTTCATGGGTTTTTTCTCTATTCTCCGAGCACCTCGGGTAACAATTTTTCATAATCTTCACGTGTTGGAATTATGGGTGCTGCGAGATTAAAATAGCTGCCATGAGCTTCGTCAACCATCCGGTTAAGGTCACTTTTCTCATAGCCCATCTGGCGCACATTTTCTGGCAGGCCCATGACTGCATTTAGTTCTGCGGTCTTGTCGGCGATACGGTTACCAGCATTCGCATCCACCTTAAGGCCCATCGCTGCAGCGATGTTTTCAAGCTTACCACCTTCTAGACCATTATCGAACCGCATAACTGTTGGCATCGCAACTGTCACAAGCGTGCCGTGGTGCAGCGGGCTATCGCCAAAAGCCATCGAAAGTGCATGGATCGGACCCAATCCCATATAGATTGACATACCGCCCTCCAATGCCGCCATCATCATGGCCTCGCGCGCCTCTTTATCACTGCCATCGTTGAAAGCACGTTCGACGTAGGTGGCAACGCGGCGAATACCATCTAAGGCAATCGCCTCTGTCGGAGGATTGAGATTGGTGGAGAGGTATCCTTCGACGCAATGGGTAAGGGCATCCATCCCGGTCGCAGCTGTCAGGCGCGGCGGCAAAGATAGCGTCATATCTGGATCACAAATAGCCAAATCCGGTTTTGCATGCGGACTACGAATGCCCAATGCCGGTGTATTGGTTTCAGGATGAATACCGCCGCCAAAGGTGACTTCGGCACCTGTGCCCGCAGTTGTCGGCACGGTGATATAAGGTGCGACATCAGGCAAAATTTTGGTTGGGTCTTTTAAATAATCAATGACATGGCCGCCCTGCGTGGCAACAATACGAAGCGCTTTGCCGCTATCCAACACCGAGCCGCCACCCAAGCCAATGATCCCGTTGCAATCATTTGCCCGGTAAACTTCCAGGGCGGCATCGATACCGGCAATGGTTGGATTTTCAGGAATTTCGCCAAACACCGATACAGCAAATTCTTTTGGCAATGCTGCCTGCAATTTCTCGCACGCACCGTGTTCGACCAAGCCTTTGTCCGTGATAATAAGGGGCCGATCTATGCCGCGTGCGGTGAGTTCATTGCCAAGCTCGTTCAATGCGCCATAGCCAAAATGGACGCTAGGGAAATTAGGTAGTAAGGCCATATTTATTCCTCAAAAATTATGCCATTTATGTCGCGGCATTTTGGGCCCTTTTGGCACCAGTCCAATGAACAGCAATAAGCAATCCAGCGAGAATTAGGCCACCGATCTGAAACTCGGGGTAGGGGATGACAATGGATATAGCGGCTACAATGCGCAGGCCTCTATGCATCAAATTTAGGTCCGCGCGATCGAAGCCACTCAGCGCAGTACTCACCAGCCAGATCATGAACATGACCCGCGGCAAGGCCCATAAAAATTCGCTCCAAGTGAAGCCGGCATCCAGCAATAGACTTGGGTAGGCGACAAAAACAAATGGCAGCAAATATTTTGCCGCCCCAAGCTTAATCGCCATCAGCGATGTCGTGATCGGATTACCTTCAGCGATTGAAGCCGCCGCATAAGATGCCAGCGCAACCGGCGGCGTAATACTGGAGGCGACTGCGTAATAAAGCACGAACATATGAATGACCAACAGCTCGAGGCCCATTTTGCCAAAGGCTGGGCCCATGATGACAACAATGATCAGATAGGCCGGCAAGGTTGGCATCCCCATACCAAGAACAATTGCCCCCAGCATGGTGAGGACGAGAGATAGAAACAACGCTCCTTCGCCTAAGTTTTCAATCAGACCGGCAAATCGCAATCCGACGCCCGTCATGTTCACGACACCGATGATCATGCCAATGACTGCAACCGCCAGCATAAGCTTGGCAGCGCTCTGTCCCGCTTCACCAAAACTCGCCAGAAGCTTGCCCGGCTGACGACGCAGCTCCGGATTTATAAAACCAACAACGATTGCCGCTATGGTTCCCGCGAAACCGGCATAGGCGGCAGAAAAACCAATTATAAGCGCGCCAATAATGATGCCAATCGGGACAATAA
>Ga0233430_1004113_pt1 | contig 13858 bp, 13 predicted proteins | sample SI_118_April2016_2_FD_179883 | JGI IMG/M metagenome (GOLD analysis project Ga0233430, IMG submission 179883) | Seawater microbial communities from Saanich Inlet, British Columbia, Canada - SI_118_April2016_150_MG | ecosystem: Environmental > Aquatic > Marine > Inlet | place: Canada: British... | reverse complement strand
AGACTAGAACGCATGTTTCCGTTATGGTAGGGGGCATGCAACCCCTGGCGCAACTCCCCCTCGGCACGATCTATCGTATCCCCCCTTCATTCAGTTTTGATCTGACGATTGAGTTGGCGCTCACCACCGGCGTACGTCTGCTGGTATGCGGCAACCGCCTACCCTTCTACGATCTGGCCTATGAACTGGCCCGGCGCGTTGGGCAGCACTATGCCTGGATTCTCGAAGAGCGCATCTTCTTCGCCCGCGCCGAAACCGTCACCCAACTGCTGGACTTTCTTAGCGAACTGACACCCGACGCAACCCCGCTGCTGGTCAGCGATCTGCTGGCGCGCTTTGCAGACGAAACGCTGCGCCGCCGCAGGGTGGATGAGCTTTTCTTCCAATGCCAGCTCGAACTGCAGCGCCTGAGCCAGCACGCCCTACTCTTTATCACATTCCAGGCACGTCCACCCCTGGAACGATTGGGGATGGCCTTGGCCAGGAACACGCGTGAACTGGAATATTCATCCGATCTTCAACACACAGGAACCACCCATGGGCCACACCCTGCCCCCCTTTTCCCAGCAATTTAAGCTGGAGCGCACCCTGTTCGCCGAAATGCGGCGGGCGCTGCTGCTGCGTGACGACAAAGCCTTCTTCGACGATTTGTGGAACAAGGCCGAGTTTCATATCCCCGCAGCGGAAAAAGCCAAACATCCCCTGCCGATTACCAGCATCCTGCTGTGCATGAACCTGGAGCAGGAGAAGGCCAGCTTTCATCTGGAAGGCAGCGTGCTCGATCAGAGCCAGCGCATCCAGCAGCTCGAAGATATCGTCAAAGCCAGCCAAGCGCAGAACGTGCTGCTCAAGGGTGAGATCGAAAGCCTGCGCTGGGAGATGGAAAACCTGCGCAAGAGCCTGCGGGAAGAACTGCTGGAGCTTCTGTATCCGAATTATGCCGCGTGAGATGATCGGTGGCTACAACACTCACCGACGAACTCTTTAGAGACACCACACATATTGGGAGAATGGAATGACCACCAAAGACAAGAACATAGAAATCTCTGCGGCTGCTGGCGAATGTATCTGCGAATTTCGCCGCGAATTGACTATTGCATCCAAAACTAAAGTTGGATGGACAACCGGTAACCGTTGAGCCAAGAGGGAACCTATTGCCATGAGCATACCGTCAACAAAACCATCCAACCCACCAGAAGAAGAATCTGCCTGGGAGATTGAGCGCCAAACTGAAGCGTTTCTGCAGAAATTGATGGAATTAAATCGCAAGCTCCAAGACAAGGATAAAGAAGGAAAGCTGAAATTGAATGATGACCTGACTGGAAGATAGGCTAAAATGGAGACAAAATCAACCCTATCCCCTTCAGGGGTCACGATTCGGAGAACAGCATGACTTCAAACCCACAGGAAGTAATCCTTTACGCCCGTGTTTCAACCGAAGAACAAGCCTCGGACGAACACTTTTCCATCGAAGCCCAGCTTAATGAGATGAAAGAGTATGCCAGAGTTCGGGGTTGGGTCGTGAAGAACGAATTCATTGATGGCGGAGTGTCAGGCACCAGCATGGATCGCCCGCAGCTTGATGCGGCATTGACCGTGGTCAAGGCGCAAGAATGTGATGTGCTCCTGGTGCATGAACTGTCCAGACTGTCGCGCTCCTCGATTTATGAAACCTTCGAGGTGCTGGAGCTGTTGGGGAAAAATGGGGCTGGGTTTGCTTCGGTCAAAGAACCTGATTTTGATTTTGCGGATCCAAGTAGTCGTCTGTTCCTAACCATTCTGGCGGCTATGAATCAATATTATGTTGACCTGCTGCGCATGCACACCGCCAAGGCGAAACACGAGCGTGCCCGTCAGGGTTTGTATAATGCTTCCTTTGCGCCCTTTGGCTATACTCATATCGGTGGGCCGAAAGACCCACCTGAAATTCACGCAACGAATTCGCAAGCTGTTGTCATGGCGTTTGAAAATTACGCCATCGGTCGATACACTTATCAGGAAATCGCCGAAATCCTGAATACTGGCGACTATCGAACCAGTAAAGGCCGACGCTTCTCGAAGGACTCCATCGCTCAAATGCTGCGCAATCCGTTCTATATGGGCAAGGTCGTCTACCGCTCGCATCCGACCAACCAAACAGAACTCTTTGATGGACTGCATGCCCCGATTATTTCGGAAGAACTTTGGATGCGCTGCAAAATGGTGCGCGATTCGCATGGCTCTTCCTCCCGAGCGGTGCAAAAACCGTTCCGGGTCTATTTGCTCTCCCAACTGGCGCGTTGTGATGTCTGCCAGCGCAGTTTGCGATCACAGGGTGCGGATGCGGGCACCTACTACCGTGAAATGTCCTACCAGCGAGGTTACCTCGACTGTCCCCATCAGCGCTTGGGGACTCGCACAGAACTGGTGGATGCCTACATGGACGCGATCATCGAAGGGATCCAATTACCAGAAGATTGGCTGCAAGAAATTCGTCATCAGATTGGTGATGACGAAGAATTATCCAGTATTCGCAGAAAACGCCAGCAGTTGGAAGCCCAGCGCAAGCGTTTGAAACGACTATATATTGGCGGCGACTTCGAGGAGGATATTGATCTCTACAGAAGGGAATCGGAACGCATCCGGCGCGAACTGGATAATATCCCCACCTACGATCAATTGGATGGGCTGAAAAGTACGATCCAGGTAGTGAAAAGCTTGCATGAAACCTGGGGACGGGCGGAGCCCGCGGACCGGCGCGATTTATTACGTTTGATGCTTCGCAAGGTGTGGGTGGATGTGGTCGAAAACCGGTTGGTGGCCTTACAACCCAAGGCGTTCTTGTATCCCATATTTCGCAGCATGGAAATCATGGAAGAGCGTGAACTGGGCTATTTCGTCCCCCGCTGGAGTGAGAAACACGTTGATTTGTTGACCTTTCCCCAATTGGAGAGAATCACTCAGACTCCGGAACAGGGGGTGGCGCTACCCTTTGTGATCCACTCGCCTTTGGAGCCTAAAGCAGACAAACGAATTGCATCGGGTGTCAGTCAGGCGTTGAAGTTGCAGCGGAATACAGGTATCGCCGTTGAGACCATCTGCCAGGTAATCACCCCGCAGCGAATGGAACTGCCAATCGATCTGCGCCGCTGGCCAAAAGCCAACTATACTACTATCCCCTTCAAGGCACTCTTCGATCAGCCGCTTGAGCACATGGATGTTTTGATCACCCAATATCCGCTTTGGGATGGCATGCTCCCAAAGCAATCGCCCGAAGAACTGATTGCAGAAGTTTGGCAGCGGATGAAGCCGGGGGGCGTATGGTATCTTACCGATGTCCTTCCGCAGGATATGCCCGCGCATTGGGTGTATCGCTATTTCCCATCCGCATGGGAATGGGTCACCAGCCACACCTGGAATCTGTATATGCTTTACAACCGGCTCCGCAACCAGGGATTTGAGACGGATGTTAAACGGCACTTGTTCTATCAACCCATGGCGCTGCGCATAGCCAGTGGTGTTGGCAACACGCGCCCTGGGGTATTGGCACATCTCTCGGATACTCAATTTAATGAAGGCATGGGAGCCTTGCAGAGAGAAATGGAGCAAAAAGGCAGCGATTTCATCCTGGGGTCTGAATTCAATATTGTCGAAGCCTGGGCGCAGAAACCAATTTCAGAGGGGGAGTAGGGAGAACCATGGTCTTCAGCGCTCTAGAAGTCAATGCCTTTGCCAAATCTGCCGTGATGCACGCCAGTTATTCATTTCCTTAGAGGACAATCTATGAGCTACTGCATTTATGTGGGTAAGAATCTAAGCGAAGCTGGTCATGCGTTTTTGGCGGGATATGGGGATGAACCTTCGAGCCATTGGCTCGAGATTGTGCCATCACGAAGCCATCCAATTGGCACAATGATCACTGTAGGAGTCACCAATAAGGCCGATTTCCCAGGGGAACTTACCCAAATCCCACAAGTGGCAGAAACGGCCAAATATATGGCTACACACTACTCGTATTACAAAGGATTGCCAGCCCCGCTGATTAATGGCGGGATAAATGAACACCACGTAGCTGTTCGTGATGTTTGGTCTCCATCACGTCGAGAATTGCGGGAGATCACTCCGAAGAACCAAACAGGTCTTAATTACAGCGATTTAGCCCGAATTGTACTGGAAAGAGCCACAACTGCCCGGGAAGGCGTTGAAATCATCGGTGATCTGATTGGTCAGTATGGATATGCAACCTATGGGGGGAACTCACACATGATTGCTGATGCCAATGAAGGCTGGATTGTGATTGAATTTGCCGGGGGGCAAGGGCTGTGGGCGGCTGAAAGGCTGGGGCCAGACGACATCCGCGTCTCTCGGCCTGGCTATATTGGCGAAATACCACCAGATTATCCAGAAAACCCAAACTATCTTGGTTCAGCCAACCTGATTAATTTTGCGATTCAACAAGGGTGGTACCATCCCACAATGGGCGAGCCATTCAACATCAATCACGTTTATGGCGATGGGAAAATGGAATGGCCTGGGGTTGCCTGGATTTCCAATGAGTTATGGAAACGCGCTAATCGTTCCCCAAAACTCACTTTGCGCGACATGATGTGGGCATTACGCACACCCAAATTGACGGGTGACACGGCTGGGTATGGTCAGGTCGTTGAATTACGTCCGGATATTCATCCAGAGCTTGGCGTTCTCTGGCACGCACAAGGCCCTGCTATTTCAGCTCCCTTTGTGCCATTTTATTTGGGGGCTAGCGACATTCCACCCGAATTCAAAAAGCACCGCTACCTGACCGCGGATGAATCGGCTTTATTCATTTCTCCTGACTCAGATTCCCCAAAACAAAAATCATCTGTATCCCAATCGATCGAATCCACCCGTTCCGCATTTCGTGTCTTCAAGCGTCTTTTTTACCTTATAATGCAGCATCACGAAAAGTTCTTACCCGAAGTGACCGAGACTTTGGATGCCTTTGAAGCAAGGCTTATCCAGCAGCAACGAGGGATTGAAAAAACGGCCCTCACTTTGTACCAGGTTGGGGAAGTCGAATTGGCGCGCAATTATTTAACCTATTTCAGCCATACAGAAGCGATGCGATCTTTGCGCCTGGCGGAAGCACTATCGAATAGTATTGAAGCTCGCACAAAACTGTTATATGACCACGACGATCTATTGGGCTCTCCTTCACCAGATGTGTTGTGGTAATGTGAAACCATCAGATCGTACAGCCAAATGAAATAAATGGATTGTCGGATAGACTCTGTTTGCACTATTGCAAACTATAATTTGCGGTGATATACTCACTATCAAGTAGGTTAACATATGCCTAATGCTGTATCCTCCAAAACTGTCATTATCTACCGCGATGCGGCGGGCAAAGAGCCTTTTACCCATTGGATTAACGGCCTGAGCGACCCTGGCACCCGACGGCGAATTCTCAAACGTCTGTGGCGAGTTGAAAGCGGGAATTACGGTGATTATAAGATGGTAGGTGGAGGCGTACACGAACTACGCTTCTTCTTTGGCCCAGGCTATCGCGTATACTTTGGTGAGGACGGTGACAAAATCGTGGTCTTGCTAATCGGTGGCGATAAAAACAGCCAGCGTCGCGATATTCAACAAGCCCAATCTTATTGGAAGGAGTATTTGAGCCATGCCTGAGTACCGGACACTTAATGAAGTTAGTATTGATTATTTTTTCGATCACCCTGATGAAATTGAAGACTTTCTAAACGAAATCTTTGCTGATTACGCCCAGGATGGCGATTCGGCTACCTTGCTTTCGGCTTTGCGTGTAATCGCGCGTGTCAAAGGACTTTCCAATATGGCCGCCGAAATCGGTATGACCCGCCAAGGTTTGCAAAAAGCGCTCTCTGCAAAGGGTAACCCGCGATTGGATAATATCAATGCCATCATGCGAGCGATGGGCTATCAACTCATGCCTCACCGTTTGGAAGTGGCTGCCTGACACGCAAATGCTTCGAAATATGTAGGGGAATCACCTGGGGAAATACAAAATCAATATTGACTTCTTACACGGGGGGATGTACAATAATCTCAGTTTGGATTTGAGAGAAAATAAGGTCTTTTAAACGAAAAAAGCTGCACAAATGGTGCAGCCATCGCCTAGGTTGTCCTAAAAGCGTGTCCACGGGGGTCTGTGTGCCCTGAATTACTTCGGGTGGTGTCCACCCCCGTCGGGACCGCAGCTACATCTTTGTTTCCCATTTGGGAAATATTGATTCAGCAAAGGCGCGAACACAACTGTAGGTTGAATTGCCACAAATGTGTTGCCTTGCACGTAGGCTCTTTCGAGTACCAGTCGAAAGAGCCTTTTCTTTTTAATTTCCGACAATGCCTGCCAATCTCTCAATTGCTCAAGCACTTCGCTAACGGATGCAATCTTAGCATCAGTACCATAAAAAAGCAAGGTCTCCCGCACAAATTCACATTTCTCAATCTCGCGATCATACATCGCCTTGTCAATTTCGCCCGCCAGGAACAAAATATTGGCCCGCTCACGACGTTCCTGGGCCTCCTCCAACTGTAACTGCGAAGAGAGCATCCCTTCCGTAACTTCGGCTGAGAGCAGGGTTTTCTGCAATAGCCCGACCAGGCTGCGTTCCACATAAGATGCCTTCAGCGAGGGTTGCGAACAGTCATGAGTGCGTTCCACCTGGTGGGAGTCCCGATAAATTCGCCGGTTATTCAACGAACTGCCCCGAAAGCGTCCCCCACACGCCGCGCAATACAGCACACCGGTCAGCGGGTACACACGCACCTTGCAAGCAGTACGCTCATGGGGAATTCTAGCTCGTTCTCTGCGTAATTCCTGCACCGCCTGAAACTCTGACGCATCCACCAGTGCCGGATGCAAACCATCAAAAAGCCGGGGTGGTTTGCGTTTATTCGATTTGCCGTTTTTGTCACGCCCGTAGTATGGGATCATGCCGGTGTAGAAAATGCGCTGCAGAATGCCGCGTACGGTATCCCGGCTGAAACTGCCCGGCGGAATACGCCCCGGAATGCCTTTGTGCCGCAGGGGAATGTGTGTTCCATCCGGTAAACAGTGGCTGCCTGCATTGATGATTTCCGCAATCGAGGCATCCGAATGCTCCCCGCTGAGATAGTGTTTAAATATCTTCTGAACGACCCATTTCTCAATGGGGTGGGGATGAAGTACTTTGCCATCGCTTTTATCCACCTGCCCATATTCCGGGCAATAGTCTTTTCCATTCGGATCCGTGCATTTGGAACAAAGACCGCGGCAATAACCAAAAGGGATATTGCCATTCCACAAACCAGACCGGGCGCGCTGCAATTTGCCCTTGATCGTCTCCTGGCGCAAATTATCCAAATAAATTTCTGCGAGCATCCCCAACACAGTCAGCATCAACTTGCCCCAGGGGGTCGTGAAATCCAGTTTTTCCTTGACCGATGCAAACGTCACACCGTGCTGATTGAGTAGATCAAGCGCCACCAGCAAACCACTCAGATGGCGGTAGAAGCGATCGATTTTGTCGACCACCACAATATCATAGCGGCCTTTTTGGGCGTCTTTCATCAAGCGGTCTAACGCTGGACGATAACTGCCCTGCTTGGCAGAGTGACCCGCATCGGTGTAGATTTGGGTCAGCTCCCAGTCCTGTTGGGCCGCATACTGGCGAATATTAGCCTCCTGAGCCGCCAGGCTGTGGCCATCCACCTGCTCTTTCATCGAGACGCGTCGGTAGCCGACGGCCCTGAGATGGGGGATTTGTGTTTCCATGTAAATTGCCTCCTGATTAAACGTGTATAATTTGATCCGTCAGAGCCGCTGTTGGTACTTCGGCTCCTACAGATAGTATAGACGATCAAGATTGTAGCGCACTACGCTACATTGACGGAGGCCCACATGAGTGTTGTTCCCAGTATCAAAGAACGTCGCAAAGCGCGGACGAAGACCTATGACCATCCGGCGCTGGTGAATCGGCTGATGGAATTGATGGCCGAGCGCAAAGAATCATATCGCGAAGCTTCTTTGGCATCAGGTCTGGACCATCAGGCTATCAACCGCATTCGTGGCGGAAAACGACCTTCGCTGACAGCCTGTATCCAGTTAGGTAATCACTTTGAACTTGATCCGAACGAATTGATTGAGATGGCCGGTTGGCCGCGCATCAAAGCCTTTGATATCCATACGGAGTCGGCTGAAAACCTGCCTCCGGAAGCGGTGGAAGTTGCCGTGGCTGTCGCCCGCATCCAGAATCCAGGGGAACGCCGTCAGGTATCCGATGCCATTCTGATGCTGTTGCAGAAATATTTCAAGTGAGCAGACCGAACCCCAAACCAGCATGCGAATAATATAAAAACACCCTGTTCGCAAGTCGCTACAGGGTGTTTTCATTGGAGGCGTCAGCGTTCAAGGATTGCCCCACCCTCGGGTAAACCAAGCAGGCTGTCAAAAGGAGAGTGCGCGGCAATCTTGCGCAGTTCACCTTCGCGATCAAAATACAACCCCGCAAAGAGCAACCCCAACATCCGGCGGCGTTCCGCATTGGTCATCTGGGACCAGATGGCGGAGAAATCGCTCAAAAAAGGTTGGATTTCCGCCGCCTCCCGCTGCACCGATGGCCGCAGACGTTCCAATTGACGGCTCAGATGCTGAGTCTGGACATCCAGTTCGGCTTTGGAAACCCGCCCGGCCAGATAGAGCTGCTGATAGCGATCCATTGCCTGGCGCAGATTATGACCTTCATACTCAAATTCGGCCATGCCATCATCGCTGAGGTAGTAGGCGGCGATCCAATCATGCCAGTCCGGGGGAATCACCAGACGACTCATCCATTGATCGGCTTGTAGTTCGAGTTTCTCGGCGCGGAGCAGCTTATGCCGTTTGACAACCTTGTTTTTGCCAGGAATCGAATGGGCTTCCATCGCCAGCGATTCCGATGACAACCGGGGAGCATCAGGGGTATTCAACGCATTTCGTTTCACGCTTTTCAACGTCATCGCACAACGGTACTGCTGCTTGCCCTTATCCGATGAGCCGCGCAGCGTTTCCAAACGTTGCTCCTGATCATAGCATTCCCAGCAGTGCCCCACCCCGGTCAGGGCATAGACCCGGGCTTTTCGCTTCTGACTGTTTGGGGTGCGGTAGCGGCCTTCCCGCTGGGCCTGATTTTCCTTCCAGAGCGACAACGCAATCAGGGGTTGATGCAGTCCCGGGTGCATTTCCTGAATTTCTCGCTGATTTTGCGCAGGGCGGGGCGCGCGAATCTGATCGGGGTGATTCAGGTTATCTTCCAGGCTGAATTCCGGACGCGGGTAGCGTGCCACCATCCCGGCATAGAACGGATTGCGTACAATCGCCCGAATACTGTCGCGCTTGAAGCGGCGGTTCTGCTCCACTAAGGGTAATTTGCGCTCCCGTTTTTGACCGCGGGTGCGGAAATGGACGCGCGTCCCATCTGGCAGGATGAAATCATGATAATTGAGGTAATCGGCAATTTCCTTGTCGCTCATGCCCTGGCTGTAGCTGTTGTGAATCCAAACCGCGGCATAGCGATCCACCGGATGCGGCACCGCAATGCGCCCGCGCTGGCTATCCGCCCGATCCGGCCCACCCAACAAGGGACAATAGGCACCCCCGTTGGGATCCGTGCAGGTCGAACACAGACCGTTGCAGTAACCCAGCAGCAGATCGCCATTCGGCAGCCCGCTGCGCAAGCGCGCCGTCAGGGCCGTACGCGTGCGTTCACTGGTCTGCCAGATATACATCTCTGCCAACGCGCCCAAAACATACAACACCAGCCGTCCCCACCAGGTATGCATTTCAATGCGCTCCGTCAGGCTGACCAGTTCGACGTTGTAGTTTTTTAGAAAGCGGATATAGCGCAGTTGCGATTCCAGATTGCGATACAAGCGATCCAGGCGTGGAATGACGAGTACGTCCACGCGCCCGGCGATGATATCCTTGCGCAGGCGTTGGAATTCCGGGCGCTTGCTGTTCTTGCCGGAATAATCCCAATCCTTGTAGATCACCACCGTTCCCGAACCGTGCTTCCGGGCATAGGCCTCAGCCTCATCGGGCTGGGTATCTTTGGAATATTGATAGCGGCGCTTGTCTTCACGCGAAATGCGTACATAAACAGCCCACACCTTTTGGTCGGTGCGGTTTGGATTGGCAGTGAACATCCCGGACAAATCTCTGGATAACTCTCCAGCGGATTGGGGCAGTTGCAGTTCATCGCTTTTCATCGTCATTCTCCTGTGCGGCGCGCGGGGGTTCGGGAACGGGGTTTGGCAGCCGTTCATCGGATCCCCCTTCCGGTGTGCGATCCGTGATGCGTCGCAGGACAAGGGCCAATTCACGGGTGAACGCATCTACGCGTTGCTGCGCGGCTGTCGATTGTTTCGCTTCTGTGTTCTTGTCTTTGGTGGTCATTCCATTCTCCCAGTATGTGTGATGTCTCCAAAGAGTTCGTCGGTGAGGGAGTCGTCATCGTCTGCTTCCCCTTCACATGTTTCTTCTTCCGGCCAGAGCGCGAGCTGATACCCGCCGCCGATTACCAGGCTGGCGAGATCGCTTGCATTCATCCCCAATGGCTGCAGCACCTGGAAGGCGGAACGGATCAGTAAGTCGCGATAACGGGCTTTGTCGACCTGCTGCCATTGCGGGCGTTCGGGCAATCCCCAGGCTGAAACACCGGGCTTCCTTCCTTTAACATAGATCATCGGAATGCGCTGTCCGACGCGCACATCGATCCCGGCAGCGCGCAACTGCCGGGCGGCTTTGGCGGGTTCCGATTGGCCGGTATATTCCTCGGGTTCGCGAGCGAGCCGCTTGCGGGTGACCAGCTCTTCCAGCGGAACGCGTTCCCCATATAAATCGGCCACCGCCTGATAGACGATCGCTAATGCGGCGGGGATATGTTTCTGCAACGGATGCGTATGGGGGTCACTGGCCAGCTCCGCCATGATTGCCCGCTCCGCGTTCGTGATCCAGGCCGGGGTGTCTGTCCGGCGCTGGGCCATGCCGCGCACCTTGAGTGAACCGTCACAGAACTTGCCGAAATAGCGGTTGGAAGCGCCGATGCGTGGATTGAGTTTCGAGGGCAGAAAAGCCAGCCACTGAAAGATGCCTTCCAACTCGATGCTCAACCCGGTGCGCTGGTCGATCTCGCCCATCAGCGCCCGAAAATCTTCAGGGCTGGCGGCTCCCGCCTTGCGGACGAAGACCGAATCGGTATTGGCTGTCAGCACTTCGAAACCGAAATCGTGCGCCGCTTCGATGGCCCGCACCAGCATCTCGCGCCCGATGGCACAGATGGCTTCATGCGCCAGAATGCGTCCATATAAGTTGTGCGCATGGCCCTGGTAGCCAAAGGAGACATATCCCAGCCACTTCAGGCCATCGATGGTGCCTTGCAGCAACTCCCGGCGCGGATCATCCGGAGCGAGCGTTTTGCGCAAAGCTTTGGCCAGACGGCGTTTCTCCAGCAGGGGTTTCAGGATCGTCGCCACCAGCCCCGGCACATCCTGGCGGATCGGCATCCCGCTGCGGGGAACGATGCGGTTTGTTTTCCCGACTTCCCCGGCGGTTTCACCGCTGATATTCCAACCTGCCATGATCGCAGGGTACATCGAGAAGAAATCCAGCTCGGCTACATTCAAATGTAAACCCACAACGGGATGGTAGTTCAGCCCGCCGCCATCGGCATTGTTGAGTGCCATCAGCGGGCGGAAGGGTTCGGTCTGGCGTTTTTCCTGCGGCACGAGCACCCCCCAGCGCAGCGCCTGACGGATTTGCATGGCGGTGAAGCCCGCGCCGGGACTGTTCCGCGCCGCAATCTGCACATCTAAACCGCTGACGCGCGCCATCTCGATAGCCGCCTGCAGGCTGAAGCCACCGCTCATGGCGGCGTTGCCCGGATCGATATGCCAGCGACCGTAGAGCAAAGTCTGAGCGGCGCGAAAATTCACCTGCCCGTAGCTGTGGTAGGTCAGCTCGTCTTTAATTAAAGGCGCTTTGGATTTGTCCCGGTTGGGGTTGAAGTCTATCTGGTGCTGCTTGGCGATGCGCGCCAGATAGGGGAAGAGCCAGGCATCTCCCTGGGTGGCCAGGATCACGTCAGGATCGCAGATCTCCAGAATATCCATCACCTCCAGCAACAACTCTCGCTCGTCGCGCGTATCCAATTCCCAGGACGTATCCTCACATTTCAACGTCAGGCGCCCGGGTGGCGCAAAGGCGGGATCGGTATCCGGCTCGATCCACAACGTGCGCAACGTGGGCAGGGCATAGCTCAAATCCCAGGGGCTGTCCAGCACATCCAGGCTTTGCACCCGCCCCAAATCATCCAGCACCAGGCGGCAGTGAGCCATCGGGAAGGCCCCCGTTTCGCCGCCAAAGCGCACCGCGAAGGGAATTCGAGCATTGTAGAAGTGCAGTTCTCGGAAGCGCGACTGCAAATCGTAGTAGAGCTGCGTCTGCGTGATGGGATCGGGGGCCGTGATAGCCAGCACCCGGCGCGGGCCTTTGAAGAGATCGTCTCGGGTGGTGAAGGTCATTTCTGGGGGCGATTTCTTGCGGGACAAATAGGCCTGCACGGCCTGCAAACGGCGCGTGTCGCGCCCGGCGGCGTAGAACGTGGTTGGAAAGGGTTGCGTGAGCCGCAGACGCGCCCCATCTTCACCGATCAACCAGAGGACAGCCCCCTCTTCCCGGTCGGGGTATACCGCCAACAGCCAGCCGATGATTTCAGACATAGTTGGGGTACAGAAGCTCCAGCAGCTCTTCCCGCAGGCTCTTGCGCAGGTTTTCCATCTCCCAGCGCAGGCTTTCGATCTCACCCTTGAGCAGCACGTTCTGCGCCTGGCTGGTTTTGACGATATCTTCGAGCTGCTGGATGCGCTGGCTCTGGTCGAGCAGGCGGCCTTCCAGATGGAAGCTGGCTTTCTCCTGCTCCAGGTTCATCGAGAGCAGGATGCTGGTAATCGGCAGGGGATGTTTGGCTTTCTCTGCCGCGGGGACATGAAACTCGGCCTTGTTCCACAAATCGTCGAAGAAGGCTTTGTCGTCACGCAGCAGCAGCGCCCGCCGCATTTCGGCGAACAGGGTGCGCTCCAGCTTAAATTGCTGGGAAAAGGGGGGCAGGGTGTGGCCCATGGGTGGTTCCTGTGTGTTGAAGATCGGATGAATATTCCAGTTCACGCGTGTTCCTGGCCAAGACTATCCCCAGGTATTCCAGCGGCGGACGCGCCTGAGCACTGACAAATACCCGCGCGTGTTCACTCAAACGCTGTAACTCCAACTGGCACCGGAAGAAGAGCTGATCCACCCTGCGGGCATCTTCGTCGCCAAAGCGCGCCAGCAGATCGCTGACCAGCAGCGGGGTTGCGTCGGGAGTCAGTTCGGCAAGAAAGTCCAGCAGTTGGGTGACAGTTTCGGCGCGGGCGAAAACGATGCGCTCTTCGAGAATCCAGGCATAGTGCTGCCCAACGCGCCGGGCCAGTTCATAGGCCAGATCGTAGAAGGGTAGGCGGTTGCCGCATACCAGCAGACGCACGCCGGTGGTGAGGGCCAGCTCAATCGTCAGATCAAAGCTGCATGAAGGGGAGATACGATAGATGGGGCCGAGGGGGAGTTGAAGAAGCGCATTCATGCCCCCTACCATAACGGAAACATGCGTTCTAGTCTATTGTCCGGGGGACTATTTTAAGGGTGAATTAAGGTCTAGTCCCCCGGACGAGGCAGATATGAGGGGTGGGGGAGGCGATGACCGGCAGATATGGGTCATTCCAAAGAATGGACTTCATCGAAACTGCTGAAATCCCAGCGCCTGAGCATGTAGCGCAGTTGATGCCGCCCGCGCACCTGGAACTTGCG
>Ga0233430_1004108_pt1 | contig 13862 bp, 14 predicted proteins | sample SI_118_April2016_2_FD_179883 | JGI IMG/M metagenome (GOLD analysis project Ga0233430, IMG submission 179883) | Seawater microbial communities from Saanich Inlet, British Columbia, Canada - SI_118_April2016_150_MG | ecosystem: Environmental > Aquatic > Marine > Inlet | place: Canada: British... | reverse complement strand
GGAATTAATACAACAATGTTATAATGAAAACCGTGAAAGATTTAGAGAAGACCCCAACCATAAGATTGTGGGACTAAACAATTAATTGATTAAATACATAATAAGAACTAGCATATGATAGCATTAGTAACTGGGGCAGATGGTTTTATTGGATCTCACTTAACTGAGATGCTTATAAGTAATGAATATCAGGTTAGGGCTCTTTCACAGTACAATTCATTTAATAACTGGGGCTGGTTAGAGGAGGTTGAAAATAGTGATAAATTAGAGGTTATTTCTGGAGATATCAGAGACCCTCATTATTGTAAATTAATCACTAAAGATGTGGACGTTATTTTTCATTTAGCAGCTTTAATTGCTATCCCGTATTCTTATATTGCGCCAGATAGTTACGTAGACACCAACATTAAAGGAATATTAAATATTTGTCAAGCGGCAAGAGAAAATGGAAACATTCGTGTTATTCACACCTCAACAAGTGAAGTGTATGGTACAGCGAAATATGTACCTATAGATGAAAATCACCCTATGCAGCCACAATCACCTTATAGCGCAACAAAAATTGCTTCCGATGCCATGGCTATGAGTTTTTACAATGCATTTGATCTCCCGGTAACTATTGCTAGGCCGTTTAATACCTATGGCCCAAGACAATCTGCCCGTGCAGTAATTCCAACTATAGTTACCCAAATTGCTAATGGCGCAAAAGAAATCAAATTAGGAGATGTAACTCCAACTAGAGATTTTAATTATGTTGATGATACGTGTCGTGGCTTTATCGCTCTTGCAGAGTGTGATGACTCTATTGGTCAAACGGTTAATATAGGCTCTAATTTTGAAATTAGCATTGGCGATACACTGAATTTAATCAAAGAGTTAATGGATAGTGATGTTCTATTTACTTTTGATAAAGAGAGGGTTCGACCATCGAAATCTGAAGTTTTTAGGCTTTGGTGTAACAATGAAAAAATGAAAAATCTAACAGGGTTTAAACCAAGTGTTGATATACGCCAAGGCTTGCAAAAAACTATTGATTGGATTACCCAGCCTGAAAATCTAAAAAAATATAAATCAGAAATTTATAATGTATAAAGATGTGGTCACTTTTATTCAAAAAATTTATAAAACTATAGGTCCTATCTCTTTGCACGAACCCAGGTTTATTGGCAATGAAAAAAAATATTTAAATGAAAGTATTGACTCAACATTTGTTTCGTCAATTGGTAAGTTTGTGGATGAATTTGAAGAGAAAATGGCAAGCTATACTGGTGCAAAATACGCTGTCGCAACCAGTAGTGGAACCTCAGCACTACATGTATCATTATTATTGGCTAATGTGAATCAAAATAGTGAAGTTATTACTCAACCGCTAACCTTTGTTGCCACTTGCAATGCTATTAGTTATTGTGGTGCACAACCTATATTTCTTGATGTTGATAAAGATACTATGGGCCTATCACCATCTGCATTGAAATATTTTCTTGAAAATAACACAACAATTAAAAATCAACAATGTGTAAACAATAAGACTAGCAAAGTGATTAAGGCATGTGTGCCTATGCATACCTTTGGACATCCTTGTAGAATAGATGAAATTAAAGAAATTTGTGATAAAAACCATATATTTCTAATTGAAGACGCCGCGGAAAGCGTTGGTAGTACATATAAAGGTAAGCATACTGGAACTTTTGGGCAGATAGGAGTTATGAGCTTTAATGGGAACAAAATTATTACTGCTGGTGGAGGCGGGTGTATTATCACCAACGATAAGGCTCTTGCAAAAAAAGCTAAATATTTAACCACTACCGCTAAGGTGCCACACAAGTGGAATTTTAACCATGATGTTGTTGGTTACAATTATCGCATGCCAAACTTAAATGCCGCTTTGCTGGTTGCGCAATTAGAAAATCTGGATAATTTTATTAGTAGCAAGCGCAAGTTAGCTAATATGTATGAAGCGTTCTTTAGTGGTATTGATTATGTTTTTGTTAAAGAGTCAATGGAAAGTAAATCGAATTATTGGTTAAATTCAATTATCCTTAAAAATAAACAGGAACGGGATGAATTTTTAGATGAGACTAATTCTAGTGGCATTATGACTCGCCCAATTTGGACATTGATGAATAAATTACCAATGTTTGAGTGTGCACAATGTGGTGATTTGATAAATGCAGAGTGGTTAGAAGAGCGTGTGGTTAATATTCCTAGCAGTGTATTGGTATGAGTAAAAAATTAAATTTAGGATATTTTGCAGACGGCCCTTGGAGTCATGAGGCTTTTAAGATGCTAATTAGTGATAATAAAATTTCAATAAGATTTGTATGTGTAAGGTTTGATACGCAAGATATAACTCTAAAACAGTATTGTAAAAAATACAACATAGATTATATAAAGAATGCAAATGTCAATTCAGCTGAATTTATTGAAGAATTGTCTAAATATAAATGTGATCTATTTGTATCAATGTCTTTTAATCAAATTTTTAAAAAAGAAATTATCAACTTAACAAAATATAATATTATTAATTGCCATGCGGGTAAATTACCATTTTATAGAGGTAGAAATATTTTAAATTGGGCCTTGATTAACGATGAATCAGAGTTTGGAATTACAGTTCATTATGTTGATGAGGGTATAGATACTGGCGATATTATTTTACAAGACGTATATTTAATTGATGATACTGATGACTATTCAACGCTTTTGGCTAGATCTTATAACGCCTGTGCATCCATCTTATATAGGGCAGTTTGCCTGTTTAAGGATGGCAGTGTTGTAGGAAAAAAACAAGGAGATATTCATCCAACAGGATTTTACTGCTCTCAGAGAAAAATAGGCGATGAAATTATAAATTGGAAAGATAGCTCAAGGAATATTTTTAATTTTATAAGGTCTATTTGTAGCCCCGGTCCAATGGCAAGAACTTTTATAAATGGAGTTGAGATAAAAATAAATAAAGCTGAGATGGTGACAGGGGCGTTAACATACAAATGTATTGAGGGTGCAATTCTAAATATAGACGCAACAGGTTTCATAGTAAAAACAAAAGATAGCTTTATTAAGATTACTGAATATACTTCTGATATCTATATTAAGGTAGGAAATAGACTTGAAAGCAAATAAAGTATTTATCATTGCAGAAGCAGGTGTTAACCATAATGGTTCACTTGATTTAGCAAAGAGATTGATAGAAATCGCAGTTGATTCTGGTGCAGATGCAGTAAAGTTTCAAACATTTAAGGCCGAAAGCCTAGTGTCAAAAAACGCACAAAAAGCTGATTATCAAAAGCAGACTACCGATGCATCAGAGTCTCAGTTTGACATGATCAAAAAGCTAGAGCTAGATGTAGAAACACATAGAGAATTGATTGCTTATTGTCAAGAAAAAGACATAATGTTTTTATCTACACCTTTTGATCACGAAAGTGTTAATTTGCTAAGCGGCCTAGGATTGCAAATATTTAAAATACCTAGCGGTGAAATTACTAACTTGCCATATTTAAGACATATTGGGTCATTAGATAAGCAGGTTATATTATCTACAGGTATGTCAAATCTTAAAGAGGTTGGAGACGCATTAAATATCTTGATTAATTCAGGCACATCTAAAGACAACGTTACAGTATTGCATGCGAATACAATGTACCCAACGCCAATGGAAGATGTAAATCTGAATGCAATGCTTACAATACAAAAAGAATTTGGTGTTGATATTGGATATAGCGATCACACATTAGGCATAGAAGTAGATATTGCTGCCGTTGCAATGGGTGCTTCATGTATAGAAAAACACTTTACGTTAGACAAAACAATGGATGGGCCAGATCACAAAGCATCATTAGAGCCGGAAGAATTGAAAGCGATGGTAGGCGCAATTAGAAACATTGAAAAAGCACTGGGAAGTAGTGAGAAAAAGCCATCATCAAGCGAGACGCCCAATATGCAACTTGCAAGAAAATCCATAGTTGCAAAAATAAACCTTAAAAAGGGTGATATATTAAATAAAGATAATATAACCGCAAAAAGACCCGGTAATGGTTTAAGCCCAATGAAATGGGATAATATAATAGGGACGCCATCTATTAAAGATTACAATGCGGATGATCAAATACAATTATGAACATGCATCAGGCTATATTAGTTTTTGGAGGAACGGGATTTATAGGTAGCGCCTTAGTGAAAATTTTACTGTCTAAAAAAATAACTGTATTAGTTTTTAGACATAAAAGCACAGGTTTTTTGAGCGAGATAGAGAATAGGAGTTTGGTATTTTTTGACTCATTTGAAGATGAAGTGTTAAGAAAGTATGAAATACTAACTGCATATCATTTAGCATCTCAGCAAACTGCTGGAAAATCGTTATATAATGATTTTCATAATGGAAATGTAACTCCAACTGTGAAGATTGTAGAGTTGTTAAAAAATATACCTATAAGGCATTTGGTGTACGTTTCTACAACATCGGTATTTTTTAAATCTGAATATTGCTTGCCTATGAGCGAAGGTACGACACCCAACCCTACTAATTATTACGGACTTACCAAATATATTTCTGAAAGAATTTTAGCAATAGAATGTAAAGAAATTGATGTAAAAATTAGCATTGTAAGGCTACCCTCAGTATTTGGTGTAAATAGTGGGGGTGGGCTAATAGAGACCCTGTACCAAGAGTCTATACGAGACAAGGATATAGAGGTATTTAGTAATGGACAAAGATTTAGAAATATAATGCATGTAGACAGTGTAGTAGAATTACTATATTTATTTATGAAAAGTTATGAAAAATTAGAAAAGTTTGAAATATTTATGGGTGGCAGTAAAGATTCTGAAAAGCTTATAAATATAGCAAAAAAAATAGTAATTCTTACTAATAGTAATTCAAAGATAATACCGATTGATAGGTCTCCACCATTAGATATTGATGTTTGTGTAGATATATCAAAAGCAAAAAAAGTGCTGGGGTTTAAGCCTATGAGTATAGAGGATGGGCTGAAGAAGTATATAGAGGAGGAGTATGAAAAAATATAACACTGCTTTTCCATATTTTCCAGAAGATGATATAAATAATATCTTAGGCGAAGTGAGAGAGATTCTTTCTGGAAATAAAATGCTTGCCATGGGTGAGCAGACAAGTGAATTTGAGAAAGAATTCGGTAGTTATTGCAATACAAAATATGCAGTTGCAATGAGTTCTTGCACTGCCGCTTTAGAGTTAAGTTTATTGGCATTAAACCTAAGTAACGATGATGAGATCGTAGTCCCAGTTCAGACGTTTATCGCCACAGGGTCGAGCGTATTAAGGGCTGGTGCAAATATTGTATTTTGTGACACTGACGATGATTTTTTATTAGATTTTGAATCCATGAAAAAATTAACTAATAAAAACACTAAGGCAGTTATTATTGTGCACTTTGCAGGCATGATTAGCAAGGACATCATAAAAATTAAGGATTATTTAAAAAAGAGAAACATTGCACTTATTGAGGATGATGCACATGCCCATGGTGCTACTTTTAACGAGTTAAGTGCTGGTAGTATTGGAGATATGGGTTGCTTTTCATTTTATTCTACAAAAATTATGACCACTGGTGAGGGTGGGATGTTGACTACGAACAATGCTGAATATTATGAAAAATGCTCCAGCATGAGAAATAGAGGTGTAGATATAAATCACAAAGGGGAATTATTTACAAACTTAGGCTCAAACTACAGAGTTACGGAGATTCAATCCTTACTTGGTAGATCTCAATTAAAAAGACTGCCAGAATTTTCTAGACACAGGAATTTCATAGCAAGTGTATATAAAGAGACACTTTCTGACTTGATTAAGGACGGTATTATAAGATTGCAAAATCCGTCAGAAAATAGCACACACGCATATTGGAGATTTATTGTTTTCCTAAATAAGCACAATAGGAATAAAGTGATTGAAAAGTTAGATGAATTTAATATTAAGGCTGATGCGCCATATTTTCCACTATTACACAATCAGCCGTTATTTAGTGAATTGCCTAGAACTTTAACACCAAATGCTGATAAATTATCCAAGTCCCATATTTCTTTGCCAGTCCACATGCTAATAAATGAAGGTGATGCACGGTTTATAGCTAAGAGTTTGATAGAGGTATTATTATGAAAAAGATAAATATATTGGTTACAACTGTGGGGGGGTTGACAAGCCCTGATATATTGAAGGCATATAAAGATTTAGATGAATATGATGTGACTATTGTGGGCACTGATGCTTTTGAATTTGCTGTTGGAAAAAAATTTGTTGATGTGTTTAGGATTTTGCCTTATAGTGGAGCGGATGAGCTTGGATTTGCACAAGGGATAGAAGATCTAATACAAGAACATGACATAGACATTGTTGTCCCTTGTGGCAATGAAGATAACTTAGCTTTAGCAAAATATAAAAACTTGCTTTCGAGTAGGGTCATGGTTGGCGAATATGACAGCTTAATCGAAGCGTATGATAAAGGTAAAGTTTATGATGAGCTAAAGAAAAGTGCTCCAGAATATGCACCAAAATACCATATAGTAAATGATTATCAGAATTTTTTAAAGGCTGTAGAAAATTTAGGTTATCCAGATAAAAGGGTGGTGGTAAAGCCCAGGTTTGGTAGGGGTGGTAGAGGTGTGTATGTTTTAAGTAATCAGTTCAATTTTGAAAATATTTTTAAATCAAAGCCAATAAATGAATATCCATTTGAGTTTCTTGATAGTATCCTGAAAGACCAGAATAAATTTAATGACTTGATTGTTATGGAGTATCTGTCTGACCCATATCACAGCATTTATTCTATATGTAAAGATGGGGAGAATATCTTTACATTAAATCACATTAGAGAATGGGGAGATGCCTCTCAGACATTTAGAGGAAAGGTATTTTATGATGAGGAAATTGAGAAGTTAGCCTCTAAGATTATCAAGACGTTTAATCTTTCATATACGAATAACATGGAATTGGCAATGAGCGAAGATGGAAGGATGGTGCTGTTTGACCTAAACCCTAGGATTGGGGCTAGTAGTGGTATAGATAAAGATATAGGTTTTAATTTTCCATTGGAGTCTTTAAGATTAACTCTAGGCGAAAGCGTGAGTGTAGATAAGTCCAAATTTGTAGAGCCGAGAATATTTTTAAGGTATTTTGACCATGTATGGATATAGGAAATGATAAGAGCAATTATTTTTGATCTTGACAATACTCTTTATAATGAAGATTTATACTTTTTAAAGGTGTTTGAAGAGTTTAGCGATAGGCATGGTTTAGATATTGAGAGAATAAAACAAAAATTCTCTGCTGAATTTAGATTGGAAAGTAAAGACATATTTGGTGATATTCTAAAGAAAATAGGATTTTATACAATTGAAAATCAGAATGAATTATTTGACTTATATGCATCTATTGATTGCGAGTTAAGATTGTACGATGATGCTTATAACGTATTAGAATATGCAAAAAAGCATAATCTTAAAGTTGTTGTCATAACGAATGGCATAATAAAAGTGCAAAAAAATAAGGTAAAAGTATTAAATATATCTAAAAAGGTGTCAAATATTATTTATGCAAGGGAGCTTGGTGTTGAGCATGAAAAGCCAAGTCCTTATGCCTTTAACAAGGCACTGGATATTTTAGGTGTAGGTATTAGTGAAGTTCTCTATGTGGGTGACCATCCACAGACTGATATAAAGGGAGCTATCAATGTAGGCATAAGGGCGATAAGATTCATGAGTGGGTATGCTTCAAGCATAAAGTACGACCACCCTGATAATATTAAAAATTTGAGTGAAATAAAAAAGTATGTAGAGGGTGAGGTATAGTGAAAAAAGTATTGGCAGTGACAGGGATACGTTCAGAGTATGACATCATATACCCTGTATTAAAAGAGCTGCAAGAAAATAAAGACTTTGATTTAAAAGTAGTGGTTACGGGCGCACATCTTTCAGATTGGCATGGTTTTACTATAGATAGAATTAGAGAGGACGGGTTTGAAATAGTGGACCAGATAGACTATTTGTTGATGACAAATAGGAGGACACAGCGGTCAAAGGGTGTAGGTATATTGATTGAAGGACTTACTCAAACAGTTGAACGAATAGAGCCTGATTTCTTAATATTTGTAGGAGATAGAGAGGAGAGTATCGCCACCTGCGTAGTTGGAAACTATATGGATGTGTTAGTGGCACATATTGGTGGTGGAGATCCTGTATATGGGAATACTGACGACCCTGTTAGATTGGCTTGCAGTAAGTTGGCGCATATACATTTTACATTTGCGGATGAATATGCAAAAAACATAGAAAAGATTGGAGAAGAGAAATACAGAATTTGCTTTAGTGGAAATCCTGCACTAAGTAATTTGATAGAAACTAAAGACTTGGACAGGAAAACTTTAAGTGATTATCTTGATATGGATGTAGATAATAATGATTATATTGTAGTACTAAAACATCCATTGTCATCAGAAATGCAAGATAGTTATAAGCAAATGAAAGCAACTATGAAGGCGGTTAGTGAATTTTCAGCCAATAACAAGATGAAAGTGATAGGGATATATCCAAATACCGACCCGGGATCATACGATGTACTAAAGGCAATAGACGAGAACTGTAATGATAACATTAGGTTTTACAAAACTCTTAATAGAGATATATTTGTAAATATTATGAGAAATGCGAAAGCATTGGTGGGAAATTCAAGCATGGGCATATTGGAGGCACCGTTTTATAAACTTCCTGTTGTTAATGTTGGAAATAGACAAAAAGGTAGGTTAAACGCAGGGAATGTGGAGTTTGTCAATTATGACAAACAAGAGATTTTAGATTCTATAAGCAAGGCATGTTTTGATAATGAGTATAGGGATTATGTATCAAATTTGGATAATCCGTATGGCGATGGATTTGCACATAAAAGAATAGTGGAATTCCTAGGCAGTATTGATACAAGTGATGAGAAGTGGTACACAAAAAAGAAGCTGGTATGAAAAATATATTAATTATAGCTGTTCATCCAGATGATGAAACACTAGGTTGCGGTGGCACCTTGTTGAAACACAAAGACAAGGGTGATAAAATTCATTGGCTTATTGCAACAGACATAAAAGAATCAGAAGGATTTGAAAAGGCTACTGTTGAAAAGAGGGAGAAGGAGATTGACAAAGTCAAAGAGTTATTTAGGTTCAGTTCGGTCAATAGATTGGGGCTGTCAACCACAAAAATAGATGAATATAGCATGAGCGATTTAATTTCCAAAATTTCATCCATTTTTAACAAAGTAAAGCCAAATATTATTTATTTACCCTTTAAGGGTGATGTTCATAGTGATCATAAATATATTTTTGATGCGGCATATAGTTGTACAAAAACCTTTCGCCATCCTTTTATTAAGAAACTTTATATGATGGAAACTTTAAGCGAGACAGAGTTTTCTTTAAGTACTAAAGAGGATAGCTTTGTACCAAATGTGTTTGTAGACATAAGTGAATTTATGGATAAAAAAATTGAACTAATGAATATTTATGAAAGTGAAATGGGAGAGCATCCGTTTCCCAGAAGTGAGAGAAATATTAGAGCATTGGCAACATATAGGGGTGCAACATCTGGTTTTAATTATGCAGAAAGTTTTATGCTTCTTAAGGAGGTATTATGATTGACGTTCTGAAAATTTCTTTGAGTGCTGACTCTACTATAGAGGGCGCTTTAAGCGTAATTAACTCCGGTGCAGTAAAAATTGCATTAGTTGTGGATACTGATAATAAATTATTAGGCACTCTTGGTGATGGAGATATTCGTCGTGGACTTTTAAGAAAAAAAAAACTAAATGATACCGTTGAGGATATTTATTTTAAGAATCCTACAACCGCCAATAAGGGTAGCACGAAAGAGGATTTATTACGCCTGTGCTTAATAAATGGAGTCGCACAGGTGCCCATTATTGATGAAGATTGGAAAGTAATAGATTTATTTGTTATAGATGATGGGCTACTGAAGAAGCAACATAAAAATCATGTAGTACTTATGGTGGGAGGGCTTGGTACGCGCTTAAGGCCATTAACTGAAAATACACCAAAGCCAATGTTAGAGGTTGGTGGTAAGCCAATACTGGAAACGATTGTTAAGCGCTTTGTTGATAGCGGTTTTACCAATATTACAATGTGTCTTGGCTATAAGTCAAATGTAATACGAGATTACTTTCGAGATGGAGATGATTTTGGTGCAAATATAGATTATATAGTCGAAGATAGGAGGATGGGCACAGCCGGTGCATTGACATTGTTGAATAAGAAGTTAATCAATCCATTTTTTGTTATGAATGGAGATCTTTTGACTAATATTGATTTTGAAAAAATGCTAGATTTTCATATAGAGAATGATGCTAGAGCCACCATGTGTGTACGAGAGTATGATATTGAAGTACCTTATGGTGTAGTGAATATAGTAAATGAAGATATCACTTCTATTGAAGAGAAGCCGATTCATAGTTTCTTTGTAAATGCGGGGGTGTATTTATTAAATACAGAGTGTGTTAATCTAATTCCCAAAGGTGAGTTTTATGACATGCCTTCATTATTTGAAGAGCTGATCTTGAATAATGAAAAAACAATTTCTTTTCCGTTGAGTGAGTATTGGCTTGATATTGGTAAAATTTCTGATTATGAAAGGGCCGATGCAGAATATCGCAATGTATTCTAAACATGTTTTTAACAAATTTAAAATAGGATTATAAATGAAACTTATAGCAGAAACAGCATGGCATCACGAGGGTGATTATAAATTTATGAAAAATCTAGTAACCGAGATTTCCACTAAAACCAAAGCAGATATTGTTAAGATGCATATCACACTTGATTTTGAAGAGTACATGGATCCAAGTCATGAAGCGTATTCGCTTCTGAAACCCTGGTTGTTTAATAAGAGTCAATGGAGTGAATTAATTGAAATTGTACGCCATAATGGCAAACAAATTATGCTTTTACTGAATGATATTGAAGCAATAAAATTTGGCTTGTCTCTTTCTCCAGAATATGTGGAAATACACTCCGCATGTTTAAACGATGTGTTTATGCTTGACGAGTTAAAAAAAGAATTACCTTTGAGCACTAAAGTTGTACTTGGAGTGGGTGGAACAAATGTTGATGAAATAGATCATGCAATTAATTATCTAAAGCACCCCAATATATTGCTTATGTTTGGATTTCAGAACTACCCTACAATTTATAAAGATGTAAATCTTAATAAAATTAGAAAAATTATGAAATTATTCGATAATTTTGAATACGGCTATGCAGATCATACCGCTTGGGATAGTGTTCATAATGAACTGGTCACATTACTAGGAGCGGCAAGTGGAATGTCTTATATAGAGAAGCATATTACGACACATTATGGTGAGAATAGAGTAGACTGGCCAGCCGCAATTTCTATAGATATGTTTAACAGCTTGCATGAAAAAGTGAAAATTCTTGATGGGTTGAATGGCAATGGTGCGATGGCCATGAACAAAGGCGAGTTAAGTTATTCAATTTTTGGACCTATGAAGAAGGCAGCTATATTTAAAAAAGATGTAAAAAAAGGCGATATATTATCTATAGAAATGATTAAGTTTATACGCACAAAAGAGATATCAGACTTATCACAACTTGATGTTGTTCAAGCTATTGGAAAGAGCTTAAGTCAGAATATCTCCAAAGGCGCTATATTGATGAATTTTTTACTAAAAAAATAGAGTGTTATGAAAGTTGGATATCTTATCATAGGTCGATTAAAATCGACACGATTACCTAAGAAATTGTTGTTAAAGGTAAAGGGTAAGCCGATAATTGAGCATATGATAGATCGGTTAAAATTATCAGAAAAAGTAAACACAATTGTAATTTGTACATCTACCAATCCACAAGATAAGCTGCTAGGAAAGATAGCAGATAATAACAATATAGAGTGTTATTTTGGCGATCCTGATGATGTATTACTCAGAATGTTAAATGCAGCAGAGAAGTATAATTTAGACTATATTCTTACTATTACTGCAGACTGTCCGTTTGTCGATCCAGACTATGCAGATAGGATGGTAGACGAATTTTTAAAAACAGATGTTGATTTGATTAGACAGTTTGATCTTCCACACGGAGCGTTTAGTTATGGAGTAAAAGTGAGCGCATTGAGAAAGGTTGTTGCATTAAAAGAAACTTCAGATACAGAGGTTTGGGGGCGATATTTTACTGACACTGGATTGTTTAATGTTTTAGATTTAAAGGTTAAGGATGATCACCATAATAGGCCGGGCTTGCGTATGACTCTCGATTATCCAGAAGACTTTGAATTTTTTAAAAAAATATTTAAACATCTCTATATTGAAAATGAAGTTTTTTCTTTGACAAAAATCTTAGATTTTCTTGATGAAAACCCAGAGATTGTAAAAATTAATGAAACTTGTGGAAAAAAGTTCAAGAAAAGATTTAACGCCCAATCTATACCAAAATTAAAGAAAATTCAAAAAGTAAGGACTGCGCTTATAATTGGATCAGGTTCAATTGGTCAGAGACATATAAGAAACCTAAAAAAGATTGGCATCAGTAAAATTATCGCATTAAGAAGTAATAAGGGACACTATAAAAAATTGCCTGAAGGGTTAAATGTGGTTGAGATTGATAGCTGGAAAGATATTGAAGAGTGCAATCCAGATATTGCTATCATCTCTAATCCATCGAGCTTACATTTGAAGGCAGCTAGTCAAGCATTAAAATATGTAAAGGGAATTTTTATTGAAAAGCCACTGTCTCACTCTCTTGAAGGGTGTCAGAAGCTAACTGACCAATTGGAGAAAGATAGAGTTGTATCTTTTGTTGGTTTCAATATGATGTTTCACCCAATTGTGAAAAATATCATGAAGTTTATGAATGAAAATAATGTTGGAAATGTTGTTAATATTCAAGCTCAGGTAGGGCAATGGTTGCCAGATTGGCACCCTTATGAGAATTATAAAAAAGCCTATTATGCTAGAAAAGATTTAGGCGGAGGGGTGTCTCTTACTATGATTCACGAGGTACATTTGGCTTTAGAATTGGCAGGGCTTCCAGTGCATGTTTATGGGGAAATTTCAGATTACAGCCAATTAGATCTTGAAGTGGATGTTTGCTCGGACCTAATGATAAAGCATAAAAGTGGTGCGGTTAGCCAAATACATTTAGACTATTTACAGAGGCCACCACATAGAAGCGGTACAATTAGTTTCGAAGAAGGTTGGTTAAGTTATGACTTTAATACAATGAAATTAATAGGGCAAGTAAAAGATAAAGATCCTGTAATTGTCTGGTCTGATGCGCAGTATGATTCAAATCAGATGTATATTGATCAAGTTCAAGAATTTGTCAATTATGTTGAAGAGGGGCGCATGAGGCATAAATTTGATGTGACATCCTCTATAGAGAGCTTGAAAGTGGTAACCGCAAGCTTTGAATCATTCAAAACAAGGCAAAGTGTAAAAATTGATCGAAATGAGAGTTTTTCTTTTTAAAAAGTAAGGTTGATATGTTTGATTTAAGTGGGAAGGTGATAGTTGTAATTGGAGGTAGGGGTTATCTTGGTAGGGATTTTTGTCAAAAATCCAGATTGCAAGGTGCAACTGTTATCTCTGCTGATTTGCCAGAACTTTCAAAGGCCGCAAGTAAATCAGAGTACCAAGGTGAGTTTAATGATATTGATCAAGTGGACATAAATGTGAACGACAAAAAATCAAGGGTCTAGATAACTTTAGAGGCATAATATCATGATAATATGCCTCTATGACAGTAAAAAACAAGTATGTAAAACATGCCCATATTTCTGAGGCTAAATTTAGACAAATAATTTTGTTGTTTTCT
>Ga0233430_1004089_pt1 | contig 13916 bp, 13 predicted proteins | sample SI_118_April2016_2_FD_179883 | JGI IMG/M metagenome (GOLD analysis project Ga0233430, IMG submission 179883) | Seawater microbial communities from Saanich Inlet, British Columbia, Canada - SI_118_April2016_150_MG | ecosystem: Environmental > Aquatic > Marine > Inlet | place: Canada: British... | reverse complement strand
ATTTAAAATATTACATAAAGTTAAAGAAGAATTTCATTTACCACATCGTTCTGATTTTGATCAATCCAATTTCTCAGAAATATTAATTGATTGTATTAAAAAAGATCCTGAATCTTTGACATATCAATATGTATTCTCTGCATTACCTTCCTTTAATCATAAAAAGTCTGTCATTGTTACAAATGACAAAGAAAATTTACCCAGTCGTTATTTAAAAAATATTTTTGATGAAGAATATGGTATTATAACTGGATATAACAGAGCTTTAGATGAAATTAAAAGGAAAAAAGATTTTCTAATATATCTAGAAAATGCAATTAAAGAAAAAAACACAGTAATCCATACTTTGGAAAATGCAATTAAAGAAAAAAACATATATCTAGAAAATGCAATTAAAGAAAAAAACATATATCTAGAAAATGCAATTAAAGAAAAAAATAAGTATATGGAAAATGCAATTAAAGAAAAAAACAAGTATATAGAAAAAATTATTCACGATAAAGATGCTCAATTAGAAGAAATCACTTCTAGCTTTCTTATGAGATTACTGCGTAAATATGATAAATTTTCAGGAAAAATCAAGACCAAATGAAATTTTAAGTTTATTTTGAAATAACATGAGAATCATTGCCCGCAATTGCAGCATCCCATGGTTGATATTCTTTCTTCAACCATTTCTCCCATCTACTGATATCTTCTTCAACCATTATCTTAACTAGTTTTTTGAATTTTATTTTTGGTTTCCACCCAAGTTTTTTTTCTGCTTTACTAAAAGATCCTTGTAAACTCTTAATATCGTGAGGTCGCATATTTTGTTTATCTGATTTTATTTTTGACGTTGAAATTCCCGCAACAGTACATGCTTCTTTAACAAAATCTTTTACAGAATAAACTTCATTTGTCGCAAGAATATAATCATCAGGTATTTTTTGTTGTAACATCATCCACATCCCTTCTACATATTCAGGAGCATATCCCCAATCTCTTTTTGCAGTTAGGTTTCCTAATTTTAATTCCTTTGATATTCCTAAAGAAATTTTTGCAATACCATTTGAAATCTTTCTTGTAACAAATTCTAATCCTCTTAAAGGTGATTCATGATTAAATAAAATTCCATTTGATGCATGAATGTTATATGCATCACGATATAATCGTACCATCCAATATCCATATGTCTTTGCAACAGCATAAGGGCTTACTGGGTGAAAACATGTTTCTTCATTTTTTATTTTAGATTTTATCTCACCATACATTTCACTTGATGATGCTTGGTAAAATTTTATTTTTTGATTAAACTTCATTATTTCTTCTAAAATTCTAACAACTCCAAAACCCGTAACGTTACTAGTATACAATGGTTGGTCAAAAGAGACACCTACAAAACTTTGTGCTGCTAAATGATAAACTTCACTAGGATTTGATTTTACTAATGCTTCTGAAATCGATCTAGTATCAAGTATATCTGAAGGAATTAGTTCTACCTTATCATACACATCAAGATAATGAAGACGCCAAAAATTTGGAGTAGATAGTCTTCTATAAGTCCCAAATACTTTGTATCCTTTTTTTAACAAGAATTGTGCAAGATATGCCCCATCTTGACCTGTAATGCCTGTAATTAGTGCTTTTTTTATAATAATCCCCTATATTTCTCTCTTTGATTCAGAATTAAATTTATCGAATTATGTTAAAAGGGATTTATTTATCTAAGTTTTCTCTACATTTGTGAACCAAATTGTTGTGACTGGATATAATGGCTTTATAGGAACAAATTTGGTACCTGAACTACAAAAAAAATACAAAGTTTTTGGTATATCCAATTCTTTTGGTAAAAATATAAAAATTAAGAGATTAAAAAAAGATATTAAAAAAATTAAGATAACAGACATTCCAAAAAATACTTCTCATATTATTCATCTTGCTGCCCAAACTGATGTAACCTTTTGTGAACAAAACCCCCAAAATTGTTTTGAAGTAAATATTGGTGGAACTCAAAATATGTTGGAAATTGCTAGAAAGATAAATATAAAATTTATTTTTCTTAGTACAAGCCATGTCTTTGGAATTACAAAAAAATTATCTATAGATGAAAATCATTTACGAACACCTACTTCGATATATTCTGCTAGTAAAATAGCAGGAGAAATTCTTTGTGAATCATATGCAAAATCATATGGAATGGATATATCGATAATTCGACTTTTTTCTGTATATGGGCCTCATAGTCCTCCACATTTGGTTAGTAATAAGATAATTAATAAAATAAAATCAAATAAAAAAATAGACTTAGGAAATTTATTCCCTAAACGAGATTTTATTTTTGTAGATGATGCAATTAGAGCCATTTTATTAATTACAAAAAAAACTCATGGATTTGAAACCTATAATGTTGGAACAGGTAAAGCCACATCTATCTCTCAATTATGTTCTATAATAGAAAAAATATCTCATTCTAAACTTAAAATTAATGTTAAAAAATCATTAAAACGAAAAAATGAAATCAAAAAGATTGTTGCAAATACAAAAAAAATTAACCGATTAGGTTGGACCCCTCAAAATAGTTTAAATGATGGTCTTAAAAAAACATATGACTGTAATATGCCTTAATTTTTAAAAATAAATTTTTTTCTAAATGAATTTTAATCACAACGATTATCTTTAACTCTTTTTGTAGGTGTATTGTGAGAATTTCTATGCCTATTAATTGGAATTTAGAAGCTTCAAGTCTAACAAATATTGCAAGAAATAATTTTAGAGAACTTGGTCAAAAAATGAATGAAACTCATTCGTTTACTATTGCAGCAACAAAAATTGAATCTGTAGGTATTGGTGACTTTAATCAGCATTATGATCTATTACATATTCCTAATATTGGTGGATATGGGTTTCCTTTGAATGCGACGTCTAATTGTAATAATATTATTTGTGGAATAATTGGGATTGATGAAATTATTTATGGCCCAGAAGTTTTAGTTGGAAAAAAAATTGCATGGAAAGTATATGAACCAATTATTAAAAAACAATTGGACTATTGGAAAAAATATAACAAAAAAATTAAAACATTTCATGTTGCAACTACTTCAGAATATGAAGAAATGCATCGATATTTGGGTATTCCATATGAAAATATTAAGATAATTCCACTTGGTGTAAATCATGATTTCTTTCAACCTTCAAAAAATAAAGAACTCACAAGGTCACAAATTTTATCTGAATTAAAAATTCCTAATGAAAAATACTTTTTACATGTAAGTGAATATAATTTTGAAAGGAAAAATCAACAAAGAATACTTGATGCATTTACAATGGCAAGAAAATCTGGATTAAAACATAATCTAGTGTTTGTTGGAAAACAGTTTCCAAAGTTCAAACAAATTATCAAAAAAACACCTGGAGTCTATGTTTTGGATTGGATTCCTGATGAACAATTATTACAGATTTTTCAGGGGGCTGACACACTTTTACTTCCGTCCTTACATGAAGGATTTGGAATTCCTTTAGTTGAGGCTATGTCTTGTGGCGTTCCATGTATTACTAGTAACACCCATTCTCCACCCCATGTGGTATCTGATACTGGAATTCAAATAGATCCACGTGATACCTCCGAAATTTGTAACGCTATACTAAAAATATCTAATGATTCAAATCTTCTAGAAAATTTATCCAAAAAGAGTCTTATTAGATCTAAATTATTTTCCTGGGAAAAATATGGGATGCAGATTCTTGAACTATATGACATTGATATTTCAAAACCTATGTTAAATTTTGATCAAAACTATGATTTAGCTGGTTACCGAACACTAGTTACTGTTTGTGATACATTTCCTGATAAAAATCACTCTTTGCTTTTGTCTTTAATAAAACTAGATTATTCAAAACTTCTTCAATGGGCAAATGATTATGGTTTAGATAATCCAAAATCCCGAGATTTTTTAATCCCTTTTGAAAAATGGATACAACGAAAATTAGAGGTAGTGATGTAATAATTGTCAACCTATATTGGAAACACTCGTTGGAAAAAATTCAAAAAATTATTTATCATTGCAAAATCACTTGTTATTTCGTATGGCCTACGATATTTTATTTATGTAGTTAAATTAGAATTAAAAAAACAAGGACTCTCAATTTTCTCTCCTGATATGACGCCTGTTCCACTGTATCTGCAATCTTCTTTTAAAGAAAAATACCAAAATTTTCTACAAGAATTAAACCATAAATTAGAACATGAATCCGATGATCACAATTTTTCACTTACGCCTTCAATATCAATTCTATTATTTTTTGATGCCAAAAATATAGACCTGTTACAAAATACTTTAGATTCTATCATTAACCAGACATATTCAAAATGGGAAATTGTTCTAGTTCCTAAAAATTATGGAGAAAATATTCCTGAACATATACAAAAAATTATTAAAGAAAAAAAATTCAAAATTTCTTTATTTGAAAATAATTCTAAAAATTTAAAAAATTTATTAAATACCACTGGTGAATATGTTGGATTTTTAAATGCAGCAACAAATTTGTCCAAATTCTGTCTCTTTGAATTTATTAAAACCATTAACAACGAACAAGAAAGTAAAATTTTATATTTTGATCATGATTTTATTAATAAAAATGGAAAACATGAAAACCCTTTCTTTAAACCTGATTGGAGTCCATATTTGTTGGGCTCTATGAATTACTTGTCTCCTTTTTTTATTATTAAAAATGATATTGTAAAACAAATTAATCTTGATCAGACATTAAAAAATTGTACTGATTTTGATACTCTTCTTCAAGCTACTGAAATTACAAAAAAAATTACTCATATCCCATTACCTTTATGTTCAATAAAAAAACAATCTCCACAAAACTCTGATTGTTTTATTCATGCATTAAATAATCATTTTAAACGTCTTAAAATTAATGTTAAAATAAATACAGGCATTGTAAAAAATACGTTTAAACCTACTTATGGGTTTGAGAAAAAACCTAAAGTGTCCATAATTATACCAACAAAAAACAATGTTAAAATTCTTAAAAGATGTATTGATAGCATTACAAAAAAAACAAATTATAAAAATTTTGAAATAATCATTATTAATAATTCTGATGATCTTGATACCATAAAAAATAGTATTCAAAGTATCTCTTATAACCTAATTTCTTATCCTGGTAATTTTAATTTCTCAAAAATTAATAATCTTGCAGTAAAACAGTCTTCTGGAGATCTTCTTTTATTTTTAAATGATGACACAAAAATTTTAGAGCCTAACTGGTTGGATGAATTAATAGGTATAATTTTACAAAAAGATGTTGGCATTGTTGGTCCAAAATTGATCTTATCTGATGGTACTATTCAACATGCTGGAATAGCCTTTTTAAAAACTGGTTCAGGGTTCCATCCTTTTATGCGTCAGATGGAGAATTCTGATTCTTATCATGGACTTGTTAATTCTATTAGGGATTGTTCTGCTGTGACTGGTGCATGTTTTATGATTAAAAGAGAAATTTTTGACCAAATTGAAGGATTTGATGATCAATTTGATGTGTATTATGGTGATACTGATCTTTGTTTTAAAGTAATTAAGGCTGGTTATCGCGTTGTTTATACCCCATTTACTAAATTATTGCATGAAGGCTCTCTGACTATAAGAAATTCCAATATTTCACATTTTGATGTGGAAAATCATTTGGCATTTTTAAAAAAATGGCCACATATACAAAATGGTGATCCTTTTTACAATACTAATCTTGATTGGGATTATTCTTTACCTGAAAAATCTAATTAAGCATAAAAAAATCTAGAATACTCTATTATATTCAAAATATCTTAGGCTGATTATGCCTTCAATCAAAGAAGAAATGTGGAAAACAAAAGGAATTTTATTTAGTTTTGCATTTTCTGATTTGAAAGTTAGATACCGAAATTCTATTTTAGGAATTATTTGGAGTATTATTGAACCATTATTACTCTTAGGTGTTTTATTTTTTGTATTTTCTACAATATTCAAATTTGAAATTGAAAATTTTCCAATTTATTTATTATTAGGAATTATAGTTTGGAATTTTTTTAAGAATGGAACCCAACTTGCCCTCAATAGTTTAACTAATCGTTCATCATTAATAACACAAATTTATTTTCCTAGATCAATTCCTGCATTTAGTGCTAGTATAACTTCCTCTATTCTATTATTAACCGAATTAATAGTTCTAGTAATCTTTATGATTGCTTTTGGATTTATTCCTTCGTTAACAATTGTTTTACTAATTCCAATATTTTTATTAGAATTCTTTTTAATCCTAGCAATTGCATTACCTTTATCTGTTTTAAACGTAAAATTTAAAGATACAGAATTTATTTGGGGAGTTATTTTACAAGCTGGATTTTTCCTTACTCCAATTTTTTATCAGTTTGATATGCTTCCTGATTACGTACAAAATATTTTACAATTTAGTCCTATGGTACAAATAGTTACTATGGCGCATCATGTAACGTTATATGGTGAACTTCCACCAATTAATTCAATTCTTTATGCAGTATTTTCAATTTTATGTTTAATGGTAATGGGTTATTTAATTTTTAGAAAATTACAATTAAGAATAGTTGAGGAAATTTAATTGTCTGATATTGCCATAAATGTGAAACATGTATCAAAAAATTTTCAACTTTATCATGAAAAACGAACGTCAATTTATGAATCTATTACTGGATATTTTGGTAGAAAACAACACTACGAAACAATTCAAGTTTTAGATGATGTCTCTTTTGATGTAAAAAATGGAGAAATGATTGGTATTATTGGAAAAAATGGAAGTGGAAAAACAACTCTATTAAGAATTTTATCAAATATTTACAAACCTGATAGTGGCTCTGTGGATGTTAATGGAACCATTATTCCAATATTGGCTCTTGGATTGGGATTTCATCCAGAATTTACTGCAATTACAAATATTGTACAAAGTAGTACCCTTCTAGGAATTTCAAAAAAAAATATCTCGCAAAAAATTGATGATGTATTGAAGTTTGCAGAACTTGAAAAATTTGCCGATACCAAAATAAAAAATTTCTCATCTGGAATGGCAATGAGACTTGCATTTTCTACAGCTATTCAGGTTGATCCTGATATTTTGATTCTTGATGAGGTATTTGCAGTTGGCGATCTTAATTTCCAAAAAAAATGTTTTGATGCAATAATGTCTTTCAAGAAAAAAGGAAAAGCAATAATTTTTGTAAGTCATGATGTTAATCCTATTAGAGATTTTTGTGATCGAGCAATATTTCTAAATCAAGGAAAGATTGAGGTCATTGGAAAGCCTGAAAATGTGATTTCATCATACCTGTCTTTTCTCAAATTAAAAGTACCAAATAATAAAAAATTAGGTACTAACATGATTGAAAAAGAAAAAAATATTTCTCAAAAACCTTTACCTGTTTATTGGAATGAAATAACACAAGTTACTGAATATCTAAATATGCTTACTACTGATAATATGAAACTATCAGGATTAGATGATGTAATAAATAGATTCCAGTCAAAACTCCCATTTACAAATATCCTTTTAATTGGAACTCATGAGTTTAAATTAATAAAACAAATTTTTGATCTTGGGATTACAAAACAAATTGATGTAGTAGATACTAATTTGGAAAATATTAAAAATTCTATTTTACAAAAAGGCTATTTGCCAATTAATTACTTTCATCAAGCATATGATTCAATATCTGGATTAAATAAAAAATATGATGCAATTTTTTGTGGACCTATTGTAAATTATGTCCCTAACCTTGATTCATTTTTTAATTCTATCAACAACATGTTAAATGAGAATGGATTGATCTTTGTTAATGACTATGTTGGACCATCTCAAATGAATTTTTCTGAAGATCATGTGAAAATTCTACAAAAAATAAATTTAGATATTCCTAAATATTTTAGATCTTCATTAATTTCCAATAGGTTGTTTGATTCTAACGCACAATATATGGTTTTTAATACAAGATCCATACAAGAAATATTTTTGAAATATTTTGATTTGGAATTTTCTCGTAATCTTAATGGTGGAATAGCCTATCCTATACTTTTTCGAAATATCAAAAAATTTCAAACTTTAGATGGTGTTAAACCATTGACAAATTTATTGAAACTAGATAAAGAATATTCCGAAAATTACAAAGTACCAATTTTATTTTGGTATGGTGTTGGAAGACTCAAAAAGTAACTTTATCTTATAATGGTTAAAGATATTTATCATATTTAAAATTCTTTAATTTATGCAATTTATATTCACAAAATCAAAAATTTCTAATGTTGTTTTAATAGAACCAAAATTATTTCCTGATGATCGGGGCTATTTTTTTGAAAGTTTTAAGGAATCTGAATTTGCTTCTAACGGAATTACTACAAAATTTGTACAAGATAATTTCTCACACTCAGTTAAAGGAGTTTTACGAGGATTACATTACCAAAAAAATCCTAAAGTACAAGCAAAATTAGTTACTGTATTAAGAGGAGAAATTTTTGATGTTGCAATAGATATTAGAAAAAATTCCCCCACTTTTGGACAATGGATAGGTGAAATCCTTTCAGATGAAAATCACAAATCTCTTTACATTCCGGAAGGATTTGCACACGGTTTTTGTGTGTTAAGTGCAGAGGCAGATGTTATTTACAAAGTAAATAATGAATATTCTCCTGAAAATGAGAGAGGTATACTTTGGAATGATCCTCAAATTGATATTATGTGGCCAATTGATACGCCTCTTTTACATGAAAAAGATTCTGCATTACCTATATTGGAAGATGCAGATATTGATTTTATTTACACTAAAGATAAATAAGAAATTTAAAAATTTAAAATATGAATATTCTTGTTTGTGGTGGTGCAGGATTTATTGGAAGTTCTTTTATTTTAAATTATTTTAAAAATAACCCTAATTCAAAAATTATTAATCTTGATATTTTAACGATTGGTTCTAATCTTGAAAATCTAAAAGGTATGGAGAATAATTCAAACTATAAATTTATCAAAGATGATATTCGAAATGAATCTGTTATTAATAATTTAGTAAAAGATATTGATGTAATAATAAATTTTGCAGCAGAATCACACGTTGATAGAAGTATTGCAAATCCAAAACCTTTTCTTGAGACCAATATTGTTGGAACTTATTCTATTTTAGAGGCCACAAGAAAATATGATAAACAATTCATTCATGTATCTACTGATGAGATTTATGGTGATGCTCATGGAAAATCATCTTTTAATGAAAATTCTCAGATAAATCCTAGTAATCCATATGCCGCAACAAAGGCAGCCGCAGATCATCTTGTATCATCATATCATAGAACTTATGGCATTAACTGTATCACAACAAGATGTACAAATAACTTTGGACCTAATCAATTCCCTGAAAAACTAATTCCAAAAACAATAATTCGTTCTATCAAAAATCTCAAAGTTCCATTATATGGAGATGGAATGCAAATTCGAAGCTGGATTTATGTAAATGATCATGTTCAGGCAATTGAAAACTTAATTTCTAAAGGAACATCTGGTCAGGTGTATAACATTACAGCATATGATGAAATTACAAACAAAAGTATTGTTGAGAAAATTCTTGATATTTTGGAAAAACCTCGCTCTTTAATAGAATTTGTTGGAGATAGACCTGGACATGATAAACGATATTCAATTGATTGCACAAAAATTGAAAACCAAACAGGATGGAGACCTCAATACAATTTTGATGATGCCCTAAAACAAACTGTTACTTGGTATGTGAAAAATCAGTCATGGTGGAAATCATTGATTGATGAAAACACCTTGCATCCTCAACCTTGGACAGTTAATTCATAATGAAATTTCTAGTTACTGGCTCTGCTGGACTAATAGGTTCCAAAGTAGTAACAGATCTGGTACAACAAAATCATACAGTTTATTCTTGTTATCATGATGCAAAACCTCTTCAAGGAATTCAAACATTACTTGATCTTTCAGATGAAATTCAAATTATACAAACTCTACAAGAAATAAATCCTGATAGGATAATTCATCTTGCTGCTATGACTGGTGTTGATTTGTGTGAAACCGAGAAAGAACTGGCAACTTTGATTAACACAAAAGCTACTGAAACTCTTGCAAAACAAGCAGCAAAACAAAATATCTTTTTTCTTTATGTCTCAACTGATTATGTCTTTAATGGGATTGATGGTATGAATAAAGAAGATGATCCCTCAAATCCTCTGGGATTTTATGGTAAATCAAAACTAGAAGGTGAACTTGTATTAAACAAATTGACATCAAGCTGGTGTATTGCAAGAACAAGCACTCCATTTGGAATTCATCCTACAAAGAAGAGTTTTCCATTATGGATAAAAGAAAATTTGGAGGCAAAAAAAGAAATTTCTGTATTAGTAGATCAGTTCACATCCCCTACATATGTTCCAAATTTATCTAAAATGTTAATTGAAATTGCAACTAGACAAATAAATGGAATAATCCATGTCTCTGGTGCAACAAGAATATCTAGATATGCTTTGGCAGAGATGGTTGCAGATAAACTTCATCTTGACAAAAATTTCTTAATTCCTACAAAAATTGATAATATGAACTGGAAAGCACAAAGACCAAAGGATTCTTCTCTAGATGTTTCATTTGCTACTGAAAGTCTTAATGAACGACCACAAAAAATTGAACCAAGCATTGAATTATTTGTTAACGAATTAAATTCTAGTTAATATTTTTAATTTTTTGTTTTTTGAAAAAAATAATTGATACAACAAAAATTATTGCGGCAGCAAGAAATTCAAACAATATCCAATCAGTTCCACTAAAAATAAAATTTTGTGATACTATTGGAACAAAGATGGGAAATTTAGTTACTCCTCCTAGAAAAATATCGAATGACATGTGAGAAAAAATTGCAGCAACTGATATCCCAATTAATCTTAAATCATTTCTACCAAATAGAACTACCATTACACAAATTATGATGATCCCAAATGTTATAGAATGAGCCATCCTTGGAATCATCTCAACTCCTAAAAATTGTATCAAATGATCAAAATCTAAAATTATTGGAAATAATCCTGAAATGATGGCATATCTGAAACTAAAGCTTACAATGCCTGCTGCAATTCCCCACATAATATGTCCTATAATATGTTCAGGTGATACTCCGCTAACTTCAAGTGGATTTCCTACAAGAAATGCATCAGGTAAAATTAAACCTAACAAAGAAAATCCAACTGCTCCACCACCATAGACTAGACTAGTCTTCCCAATGAATTTGATGTTCGATAATATCATCATAAATTTAAACCCAGATTAATCATAATTCAATTTTATCTATAAATTTTGTGCCTAGACATTTTGTAATTATTTTATATTTGAAAATATTATGTTTTTTAACATGAAGGGAATAATTTTACACGGTGGTCATGGAACAAGACTCAGACCATTAACTCATACCGGACCAAAACAACTACTTCCAATTGCAAACAAGGCAATGTCTCAATATGCTCTAGAGGATCTGAAAACTGCTGGAATTACACAAATTGGAATTATAATTGGTGATGTGTACCCCGAAAAAGTAAAAGAGTACTATGGGGATGGCTCTAAATTTGGTGTTACAATTACATATATTTATCAAGATGCACCAAAGGGAATTTCACATGCAATAAAATTGTGTAAAGACTTTATCTGCAATGATAAGTTTATTGTATATTTGGGGGATAATGTATTAAGAAAAGATCTTACTGATTATACAAAAAAATTTACAACATCAAATTCTGATGCAATGATTTTACTTTGTAAAGTAGATGATCCACAAAGATTTGGAATTGCAGAACTAGATAAAGAAAATACTGGAATGATAAAAAAAATTATGGAAAAACCAAAAGATCCACCTTCAAATCTAGCAGTAATTGGAATTTATTTTCTAACTCCTAAAATATTTGATATCATAGATAATCTAAAACCTTCTTGGCGAGGGGAATTAGAAATTACTGATGCACTTGACATGTTGTTACATGATGGAAATAATGTCTCTTTTGATACAGTAACTGGCTGGTGGAAGGATACTGGGACCCCTGAGGATATTATTCATGCTAACAAATTGGTTTTAGATTCTATAGGGACTGAGAATCAATTTTTACTAGATAAAGACTCTAAAATTCAAGATAATATAATTACAGGGATTAACACACAAATTTCTAGGGATTCTTTTGTGACTGGTCCTGTAATTATTGGCAAAAACTGTTCCATTGGACCGGCAGCTAGAATTGGCCCCTATGTATCCATTGGAGATAACTGTACAATTAAAAATTGCAACATTGAGAATTCAATAGTAATGAGTGATTGTTGTGTTACTGTAAAGTCTAACATTTCAGATAGTATCATTGCACATGGCTCTACAATTGAGGATCATGGTATTTCAAAAAAGCAACAATTCCTAGTTGGAGAACGCTCACATCTCAAGATATAGTGATTTTACTAGTTTTAAAATATTTGTGATCTATCAAAACGATAAACCACCTGTAAATGATAAACCAATTACAAACCAAGTGGTTTTAGTGCTATTTGTATACAGGCACGATTGTAAAAAGTCAGTTGATGGAGTTTTGAGTGGTACCGTAAAATGATTTAGTGAAAAATACATATCTGCAAAATGTGTTGGTAAACTATCTTTCAAACGTGTATTTACAAAACCATTAACTATATCAAAACATATGACTACAAATTTTTCTAAACCCTCGAATGATTCCAAATCTGATATGACAAATCCATAGTTTAAAAATTAAAAAAACATGTGACACTTAGATACATAATATTAAACAAAGATCTAATTTACATAATGGTTATTTTGAATAATGTTAAATGAATATTGCATGTATTCCTGCATATAATGAGGAAAATCATATCGCTGATGTTATAAAAAAATCCTTACTCTATGTAGATCAAGTAGTGGTGTGCGATGATGGCTCCACAGATGATACGGCAAAAATTGCCAAATCTGCAGGAGCTATAGTTATTTCTCAAAGTAATCAGGGGTATGGTGCTGCTATCTCTACACTGTTTGATTATGCTAGGAGAAATAATGCAAAAATTATGGTTACCTTGGACTCTGATGGACAACACAATCCAGAGCAAATTCCATTACTACTTGATGCAATTATTACTCATGGTGTAGATGTGTCAGTTGGTTCTCGTTTTTTAGGTGATACTGAAGCATCAGGGTATCGTAAGGCTGGAATTAAAATTATTACATCTGCTGCTAACTATGGAACTAATTTGAAAATATCTGATTCTCAATCCGGATTTCGAGCATATTCCCGAAAGGCAATTAGTACAATTCATCCAACCGAGCAAGGAATGTCAGTATCTACTGAAATTTTACTAAAAATCTCAAACAAGGGACTGTCTCTAGCTGAAGTTCCTATATCCATTATATATGGCCCTGATACATCTGAACACAACTCAGTATCTCATGGAGTTTCAGTACTAATGAATACTCTAAAATATGTCTCCATAAAACACCCAATCAAGTTTTACGGCATCCCTGGATTATTTCTAACAATTTTGGGAGTAATTTTAGGTGGAGTGTTTTTAGATGCATATCTTAATGATCAAGTTGTATTTTACGGATCTTTACTTGGTGCTGTTGTACTGTTTTTACTTGGTGCCATATTGTCAGTTACTGCAATTATCTTATTTTCAATAGCTAATTTGATTCGAGATAGAAATTAGATATTTTTACTTTTATGTTTAATACACTTTAATTCATAAATATATTGTTACATTTATGCGAATTTTTGTTACTGGTGGAGCTGGATTTATCGGGATTCATCTGTGCAAAAAATTACTAGAGCAAAATCATATTGTAACCATTTTTGATAACTTTGAGAATTCATCCCAAAAACATTTCATAA
>Ga0233430_1004067_pt1 | contig 13986 bp, 14 predicted proteins | sample SI_118_April2016_2_FD_179883 | JGI IMG/M metagenome (GOLD analysis project Ga0233430, IMG submission 179883) | Seawater microbial communities from Saanich Inlet, British Columbia, Canada - SI_118_April2016_150_MG | ecosystem: Environmental > Aquatic > Marine > Inlet | place: Canada: British... | reverse complement strand
ATATTCTGGATGCAGGTATAGACATAATTGCTCAGCCTCCCGGAAAAGATCTTAAATCAATTATGCTTTTTTCAGGTGGTGAAAAGGTTATGACAACCATTGCTCTCCTGTTTGCTATCTTCCAATCCAAACCTAGTCCGTTTTGCTTGCTTGATGAGGTGGATGCCGCTCTGGACGAAAATAACATTAAACGTTTTATTCAGATACTCAAAGAATTTGCAACAGAATCTCAGTTTGTTGTTATAACACACAGTAAGCAAACTATGACTGTCGCAGATGTTCTCTATGGGGTTACTATGGAGGAGGCTGGTGTCTCCAAGAAAATATCTGTCAAGTTTGAAGAAGTTGAGAGACAGGTAGCGTGAGTAAAACACGTATCAAAATTTGAATTATAATAATAGGGGCAGCACTAATTGAAAATAGTGTTGTCCCTTTTATCGTTTTTGTATATGGGTGGATAATGGTGCGCCCTGAAGGATTCGAACCTTCGACCCACTGATTAAGAGACGCTAAAAGACCATTTTTAACAATTTAGATAACTGCCTGATTTGGTGTATGTTATGTCGCTATCACTTTATTCATTAACAACTTATAATTTTACTTTTTTCCTTCTGATTCCTGTGGTATCCGGCTGAATACTACCGGCTTGACTACGTTTTGACTACAATTTGACTACAGTAAAATGGTGTGGTCTATTGGATGAGATTAGAACTTGTTTGCTAAAAGGTTCTGTAGGTTTTTGTCCTATTTTGCATCTTTGCTTCACGCCCAGACCCCTTGTAGTGTGAAAATGGGGAATCTTTTTAAAATAGTATATAGAATGATATCTTTTCCCTCCTATATCCACAAAAATCTTAAATAAATTAATTTTCATATCCTATGTGTTTAATTTATAAGTTATGGGAATTACTATTCTTACTTCAACCGGTGGCGGAGGAAATGGGGAAGCCTTTCTGACCGCTTTTTCAGTATTATTATCTAGAGTTAGAAAACCTGAACTTTTGTTTATCTTAATACCTTTTACGCTTCCGTCCAGGCAGACAAGGAATGATATTATGACATCACCTTCCATAGACATTCTTCTCGCTTTGTAAGGATATGATATATTTATTCGAATTATTTTGTTTATGTAATCAAAATGTTTCTTGATATATTGATTTTCAGCGCTCTGGTCTAATTCATGTTGCATTCTATCTGATCTTGAAATCCCTCCCGATTGTCCAGCATTCACATAACTTTTGGATTCCTGCCTGGTTTCTGTAATAACTTTTTCTGTTACCTCAACAGCCTTTTCAAGTGTTTTTCCATCCATCACGATATTAGTTTCCTGCTTGACCTTCTCAGGTTCTGGCATCTCTTCTTTTATTACCTCATCCGGCTTCTCAACTGTTTTTTCTTCCACCGTGATTTTAGTTTCCTGTTTAACCATGGCAGGGATTGACACCACATTTTCTATAACCTCTGCTGTGTCCATTGTATTTGTATCGGTCTCATGTTCACCTGTTTTTATGATATTTGTTACATTAAACTCCAGGACGACTTCCATGTTCTCCTGCGTAGCCGGTTTCTTAATATAAAAAGCGAGGGCCACAAACAGAAGGTGAATGATAAGAGAAACAGCAAATCCTAGTTTAAGGTAATTCATTTGTTTTATGTTATTGGATTTTCTTATTTTGATACTTCTGTCTGCAGGGTCACTTTTTCAAAGCCGGCTCTTTTAACTATATCAAGGACGTCCACAAATACCTGTAAGACAATATTTTTATCAGCCCTTATTGTCACTGGTGTTGTGTTGTCAAATGACTTGGTAGATTCTTTAAGTTCATCTAAATGTACCGGTTTGGAGTTCAAGTATATTCTCCCTTCTATGTCTATTTCTATAATCAGCGATTCTATAGATTCTGATTGCTTTTCTGACGCTCCCGGCAGTTCGATAGGCAACAATCCGGCTTTTATAAAAGTAGATGTAGTAAGGACTATGGTCAGTAGCACAAGCATTATGTCTACAAACGGGATAACGTTTATTGATTTAAACTCTTCATCTTCCATCATTTTCTATCTCCCACTCCATCAAGAGGACCTTTGCCTTTCTCAGGATAAAGTTATATAGAGCTACGGAAGGAATCGCAACAAGCAGGCCAACTGCCGTGGCCTTGAGCGCGAGAGCAAGTCCAATCATAATTTTGCCGGTTTCCATATAACCTTCTTCTCCTATATTGTAGAAGGTAAACATTATACCCAACACCGTACCCAGTAAGCCGATGTAAGGGGCGTTGCTGCCGATAGTGGCAATTATGTGAACTTTTCTGGTAAGTACGAGCTCCAGTGATTTTTTCACAGCAAAGTCGCCTATTTTTATTTTCCTGTATGTCAGGAATCTTTCGATTGCAATAGAAAGTGATACAATACTCATAAAGATCAGGAACCCGATGATTCCATAGTCAACAAACAATTTAGTTAATTCCATTCCGCCTCCTGTAATAAGTTTCTTCCCCACCTGCCGCTAGTCGGGCAGGATCACTCCGTTTCTCAGAATGACATCATGGTTACAAATGTGTCATTCTGAGCGAAACGAAGAGTTTAAAATGTGAAATCTGCTCCGACAAATTACAATTTTAATACATCAGGAGCATATTACTCATGTCTATAAATGAATTCAGCGTATGTTAAAACATGATATCCATCGTGACCCAGATACTTCGACCAGGTTCTTTTACCTGGACTTGGTTGGCGTCAAAGGAATTGCTCAGGTTCATATGCTTGGCATAGGTTTTGTCGAATAGATTATCTACACCGAATTTAATCCTGGCTCCCATGTCGAATGTATAGGATCCATGCAGTTCGGTTACCGAAAATCCTGATGTTTTTCTCACATCAAGACCGCTGCCGATACTCGTAGTATCATCCACCCGGCTCTGGTTATTCACCATGAGGACCTTACCACCCACACCCCAGTTACTCTTTTTATAATCGGTGGTCACAGACACTTCCAATGGGGGAATCTGTGCTAATGGACGGTCTTCCTTGAGGTTTTCTCCATACACGTAAGCCATAGAAGCCCCGCTGACTAAATGGTCAGTCCAATATCTGTTTAACGACATTTCACTGCCGATGAGGTAGGCGCTCACATTCTTGTAGATGTTGGCGTTGTTACCTGTACCGCTGGCGCCGTGGTCGCGAGTCCTCAGGATGAAATCACTGATCCGGTTGTAATAGACATTAGAATCAAATCCCCAGGATTTTGTTTTGAACCGGGTGCCTATCTCTATCTGATGGTGTTTTTCCGGATCAATAAAAGGGTTGCCCACCCAGCGCTTGCTTTCATTCGCGTTGCCGTTGCCGGCCATATAGCGCTCTGTGGCATCTGCAGTCCTTACACTACGACTCAACGTCGTATAGAATGTCCCCTTGCCTTGCAGATAATCCTGTTCAAAGCGCACCAAACCACCGATATTATTCTCGATTTCAGATGTGGAACTCCTACCGTAGTAAAATGTGTAAAGTCCGGAGGCACTGAGATTGGTGCCCATGGGATCTGTCGGAGTTCTGTATGCTTTGTCGGCGGTTGCCCGAACATGATCATAGCGCAAGCCGAATTTCATCCGTCTGTTATCACTCATGACCCATTCTGATTCTCCGTATAGCCCGATAGTCTGGAGTCTTGCATCCGGCCAGAGAAAAGACTGAGATTCAATTACGTTAGTGGGGCTACCGCCACGGTAGCGGACAGCGTCCCGTTTATTGCTCTGGTAATCAATACCAAAATTGGTCAGAAAATTACCATGTGACGCCTCAAAGTCAAGTCGTCCACTCAAAGTATCGGATGTGGATGGTGCCTTCTTATACATCGTGGCACTGGGAGGGGTGCGCAAGCTATAGTTGTCCATCAGATGCTTCAGGTCTGAGTAGGAAATCCTTCCCGACACCTTTTGCAGTGCACCAAAAGAGAGGCCCCGATCGAACTTTAATCTGTAGGCATCATGTTGTGTATAAGGCGAGTCCATACCGGCCCCGGCAAAGTAGACATCATCGGTATCGTTTGCCTCATAGCCGAACTCAACCCTGGTTTCATCGTCCGGAGTCCAACCCAGCATCACATTTCCCGTAGCCATCTCATAAGCTGATCGGACTTTATGCCCGTCACCATCCTTATAGTGTTCGCTGTTATCATAGTTACCGATAATACGGATATATCCCTGGGTATTCCCAACAGTCAGATCGGCAAATCCTGCACGTCCGTCTGCATTGCCACGATACCCACCTCCAACTTTGCCTCGATACCATTCTCCTTCTGTAAAACGTTTTGTGTTGCGTTTGAACAGTACAGTACCTCCACTTCCACCGCCACCCTGCCGAACGGTCTGAGATCCTTTGATCACTTCCACTTCATCATAAGTTTCGGAAGAACCATAGGAACTGGGCGGGTCCATGCGGTTTGGACAGCCACCATGAACGTAGGCACCATCCAACAGGATATTCAGACGGTTATGGGACTGGCCCCGAACGACTGGATCAACGCCGTGACCACCCATACGGGCGGAAGAGATGCCTGGAATAGTTGTCAGCAGATCACCACCGTCAGACACAGGCCCCTTCGCTCGTTCGCTAATGATCAACCGGGATCTGGCAGGTTCGGAAATTTGAGTGTCTTCAACAATAATAGTCTCCATCTTAATAATAGTCTCTTTTTTGTCTGCCGTGTCTTCAGCCCAAACCGGCATTAGCCATAGCGAAAACAGTGCAGACAGTACGAATGATTTCTTCATAGTTTCTTTCCTCTCATTTTTTATTAGAAAACAGGAATGAGCATGAGCAATAATACAATTTGCGTGCATGTACAGCTTATCGCTTTAAAGAAAGCTTAGTCACTGAATTTAATACAGTATGCAATCCTGAAAGTGTATATACTGCCGCATGGACATTCTGTGTAAGTTTAGAAAACTCTGTGTGATTTCTGGCATGTTCATCCAATCGGATGATATCGTATCCAACAATGGGCTCTGGTCAATTTACATACCATCACCCATTCCTGTTTCTATTCCAGTGTATACATATTGAGAATAGAGATCAGGATTATCTGCAGGGGCTACAGTGCAAAATAAATGCAACATGGCAATCACATTTGCCCTAAACCAAAAGAGGTTCTGCAGGTAAGTTGATGGAAACAAAACGTCTATTGATATAGCATGAAAACTTGGGCGTCATTGTCATTAGTCAAGTGTTGTGTATGAAGACATTCCTTGCATACAGCTTCCATAACAGAAAACATCCAGAGGGTGTTTTCAATTGATGGTATTAGAATAATGACATGAAACCGCCGTCTAAACGCCTTATCTTAATTATTCGACGAATTTATTGTTTCACGATATTATTGGATGGACTTTATGCAAAATGGCGTGGTGGTTTGTCCGGCGGGGATATTATTATGGATGCCGGAAATACTTCTTCATGCTTTTTCAGATAATAAAGCATGTATAGTTTTGGTGAGGAGATGCTGTTCTCCGGAAGGCTGGCATTATATGCAAATGACGTAGACTGGTCAGGAAGACCCGCGCATCCCAGACTCTTAATGAATGTGGAGAATATGCCTTGATAATCCTCCTTGAGCAAACTTTTCCCTTCAGAGGCATTGATATCTATTGCACAGCAACAACTGCTTATATTATGCGGTTCAGGATTACATTTACAGGTGTGAGATTCAGGATGTAACGCGACACTCTTATTATGAATAACAGTGCTCAATCCCGGCGCAAAGAGGTTTACGAGCAAACACATTGAGATGACAATGCTTACAAAAGATGACGACAGTAAAGCCTTGGTAGTCTTTGACAATAATAATTTATCTTTTATCATGATTGCTGAAAAGGTACAAAAAAGCCCGGTTGCTCCAGGGAGTATTACCCGCTACGGCCATGTAAAACTAAACATTTTTTTCAATGCTTCAGAATTTAGAGACTACAATTTACTACTTCATGTGAAAATTGTAAAGAAATAATTCATTTAAAAAAAGAGGGTAGAGGTTATGATATCTCCTACTCTCTCGAAAAACAATAATCGTCTATTTTTCTTCTGCTTTTTCAATTACAGTTAAGTGAATCAGTGTATTCTGTGAATATGGGCTTTAACTGTTTCTACGTTCATACATAATCTGTACGCCCTGTGGTGACTCTTCGTAATCAGCCAGAAGTTCATAAAATAAGGCTGGGTTCTTACCTTTTAACTCAACCAAGAAATCAAGAAATTTGAATAAACCCTCCGCCAATACTTTTTTTACTTTTTTCATTACAGATCGCTTCTTTTGCGCCTCATATACAAATGGCGTATCTGGATGATTGTATTTAAACAGCTTAACTTCTTCAATGAAATGCAGAATATAGATCATATTTTCAAAACCGAAATCTATATCGTGAATAATTGTCCACTCCATAAAGCTGTAAAATGCATGATATGCAGGGACATACTCAGTTATTATTGTTTCCATTGATTCTAATGATACATATTCTATGTGGTTGGCATCTTTGCGCATTTGCTTCAATTCTTGCAGGCTTGCAGTTTTAATCCTTGATATTGATATTACCGGATGTTTCAGTGCATTGAGATTGGCAAGAAAGATGTTACGCAACCGTGAACGAAACAGATAGCACCTGAAGTGCATTAATCTCTTTGATTGTTCTGCCCTTCTCTTCCTCTCCAAAATCTTTTCAATTAATAACGCACCGAACAGGATTTCAATGGGAATGGCAGCCAAGTGTAACGTAAACTCAATATGTGTCAGCCAGTGCAAAAAAAGAAAGAAAACAGACATGGATATTAAACAGACGTACAACCAGACTTTCTTTGTGAATTTTCCTATTAAATTTGCAATATTAAATGATACACTTTCAGTACGTCTGGTCTTTTCGCTAGTAGTTTTTTTGTACACCTCTAATAAACTTGTTTGTGTCGCTATCAATGACCTGAGCCTTTCTTCCTCCGTAATTTCGTCTTTATCAATTACAAATATCTTTTCATTAACAAAAGGCAAGACTGCCATTCTTACATTCAATGCGATATTTTTAAATAAATTTGCTGTGTCACGATGGATCTTCGTTTTAGAGAATATAAGCAGTGCAAACAAGTTTCCTGTCGGTAGCATGCCCCCAAAACCCATTGCAGATTTAACTCCAAAAGGTACTACAAACTCCTCCTGTGCCGGAATATAAGGACTTCCGAGTGCATCAGGTACGTGATAGACGTTGAAAACCCTGCCTTCCAACTCAGACGATAGTTTTGGATCAGGATTAAGTACGTTTGAGACACCCATACCCATCTGGTCAATAAATTGATGAACCATAATATTTTTTTTAAGCATATCTTCATTCTGTAGAGGAAGAACACGGTGCCCTTTTGAATGTATTGTTGAGTTCCATTCAGGTTGTACTCCCGCAGTTGCTGATAATTTCAGACATTTCATGTCCTGATGCACAGACTGGCCATCTAACATTTTATCGACTGATTGGCGTACCTCAGTATCAAGACTTGAATAAGGATATGTCATGAAAAAACGAACCAGAACAGATGATTTTTCTCCGGTTTGCATATCAACAAGGTTGTCAAAGAAATACTGGACCATCATATCACTTAACTCATCAATATTCCTGGCCTTGAGCTCCAGTTGCTGCAGGTCGTCTCCAATCTTAGACATATCTTGCAAGGAAAAGTTTGTTAAATCATACATTGTATTGTAACCGTTATTATTTTGAAAAATTAGCGAGTAAATGTAATTATTCTATTTGCCAGGACATTGTTGATTTATGGTTGAACTCATTCAGGTAAAGTCAGAAACTACTTTTTCTTTTTTAATTGAAAGTCCACGCTAGTTGTCTTTCCTGCTTCCACTTTTACCTTTTGTGTAACTGATTTAAGCTTCTCGTGCCATGCCTTTAACGTATATTCCCCCGGTGGAATATTGTCAATCTTGAAAATTCCGTCTCTTAATGTAACCGCAAAATATGGATTATCAAGTACCACTACAAATGCGGACATCTCCGCATGCACGTTACACAAAAGAGGTACATCACATGACTTATCAAATGTTACCTGTTTTACAACACCCACATCGTAAGTACCAAGATTAAACTGTTTACAACAGTCAGGTGGAGAAAAGACATTATGCCTTACAAGATCACTGTTCGGGAAATCAATAACTGTGCCTTTCTGTACAGCAAGAACATGGGGAACAAAGGTCAGATTAAACTGGTCTATTATTCCATGCTCCTCTGGAGCCGGATAATCATTACCACCTATCTCTTCAATAAAAACAACTACGTCTTCAGGATATCTGATCCTTTTACATTTTACATTACCCGTAATCGCTCCACCATTTTCAGTTTTAACCTCTATCTTTATCTCCCGTTTTAGATCCAGCATGGCCTTCTTTAGATTTTCTCGCATTGCCTTGGTCTGATCTTCAGATAATGCTTGGTTATCTCCTTGAGAATTTTGGCATAGAACGAACAATATTGTTATAAAACAGATCGATATTAAGAAAAATATATTCTTCATTTTACTCACCACCTTTCTTCCTGTTGATATTCTGCAACAGGTGTATGTTGGATTCTGACACCTTACAGTTTGGACACCCGTGTCAGTCAGGGCTGGATGAGGTTGAAAGCGAAACGTATTAAGCCTAATCTTTGCTGAGTATCTTTTCTGTCTCTCTTGCCATATATCGTACAATAGCGCCACAAAACTTTCTTCTCTCAGGTGTTGTAAACTTACCGCGCTCCCTCCAAACCTTCGTCACGCAGGCACACTCTGTAGTTTTATACTTTTGCTCGTAGGTATCTGCTATCTTTTTAGTTCGCATGTAGGCATCATCAAAATCCTCATCAGGTTTAAGTCTGCCATATTTAAGGCCTACAGCCATGGTCGGGCCGGTTATCGCGCCGCACGTGGAACCCTTACCTCCAAATCCGGTTCCAAATCCGGTAGATGCTTTTAGCAGGGTTTCAGGAATGTCTAATATTCCCGTATCGTTAAGTGCATGCAGTATGCTTTCGGCACATCCAAATCCGTTTAGGTAGTTTTCTCTGGCTACTGTCCCAACATCTTTGTCTTCCATGATTGTCCTCTAAATCCTTGTTTTAAAATTTGCCATACTTTCGCGTATTTAATTATATTACTAAACAAACCTTTAAACCCCTTATCTTGTAAACCTTAACGCCTTTTCTGGACAGGCTTCAATACATCGGCCACATGCAAAGCAGTCTGGTCTAGACCTTTTCTCCTCAAGAACAGATTGCACAGCAGGACAGGAGCTCTTCTTAATGCACAAATCGCAGTCCTTGCAATCATGCTTGTTAACCTTGACCTTTACCAGAGAAAAGTGCTCCAGTGCCCAGGTATAAAGTCCTATAGGACAGACTAGGTGGCAGAAGGGTCTGAAGATGAACAGAGATGCCATCAGCGTAATAAGTAAAACCGTAACAGACATAATCTCGAATCTCCAGTGAAGGAAATGAAATGGATTGAAGTAATCGTAAATGCTCCAGCCTATAGTAAGCACTAACGTGATGAAAGCAATGAAGATTATCATGCGTAGAGTGTTAGTTAACCGGAAGGGAAGTATAAACCTGAGCTTCCTGGTTAAGGGTATATGATTAAATGCCTCCTGAATAGCACCAATAGGGCAGGCCCAACCGCAAAAGAGTTTATTGCCAACAATGCTGAACACAGAAATAAAGAATAAAATTGCTATAAAGATAATAGGCACCTGCCTGCCAGCACTAAGAAACAAAAATGGCTTGGTGATAGCACAAACAGGGCTTGGGTGCAACCCCATACCCCAGGCAAACCAGCCCAAAGGCAATGCTGGCAGAATACCAAAAAAGAAGAATACGGCACTTAACACTATTAATCGCAATCTACTGTGTACGTGGGCTTTTATTAAAAGTCCCATTCCTGCTAGACAGAAGATAGTGCTGACCCAGACACGTGGTAACAGCAAAATATCAAGAAACCCCATTGATCTTCTGCCACCTCCCGCAGCCCAGGTAGTGTCTGGAATACACAGCAAAATTGCAACTGCGCACAATACTGCTCCAAAAACCCTGTATATAGGATATAAATTCTTCATATGAACTCACCCCTTTATTCAAATAACGGTAAGAGTCGTTAGTGTTAATGTCCTGTAAAACTCCAAGCAAGCGCATAAGTATGCAGGGCCTTGAGAGACGAAACATTAAACCTGCATACTTATGAGTCTCTTTGTATTACCTGAACTAGCGTCGTCTCCATCCACTCCATGCAGGAAAACCGTTTTTATCTCTCAGTTGAAATATTTCATCTCCCTCTTTTACTTCTGCGGCAATAATAGCCGGTTTTCCGTCGAACATAATCCTTGACCCTGTTATTTCGACCTTGTCTTCAGGCTCTATAGTAAAATTCTGGTTCTCAATGTACCATCCGGGTCCCAGATGAACATCAATAGTTTCTTTATCTGATTTTAGACTCAGATGCACTCCATATGACATACCTTTTTGTGGCGTAATTTTGTCTACGCTGATAACTTCGCCACTGATAGTTTCAATTGTCGCAGGGTTATACATCCTTCCATAACGGGATTTAGATCCCCATTTTCCGCTTCCTTTCCACTTCATTTTCTGCTGAGTGGGTGGTTGAACATCAGATCTTCGTCTCCAACCGCTCCAAGCTGGAAAACCGTTATCATCTCTGAGTACCATTATTTCGTCATCTTTTCTTACTTCGTAGGCAATGACAGCGGGTTTGTCATTAAAAATGATTCTCGAACCTTTGATTTCTACCTTATCGTGTAGCTCAATCTTTGTATCTTGATTTTCTATGTACCATCCAGGACCCAAATGAACTACCAAATCTTCAGTTTCGGCCTTCACCGTTATATGGACACTGTAGGATGCGCCTTTACCTCGTATCATTTTGTCTACACTAATAACCTCACCGCTGATAGTCTCTGATGTCTCTGTATTATACATCCTGCAGCACGATGATCCCGGTCCCCAGCCTCTGCCACCGACAGACCCTCTTCCATGCCGAGCGTAAGAATCAACAACAAAAAGAGAATTTGAAATACAAACCATCAATATCAGGCATATTATACATTTCATTTTATTTCCCTCCTTTTTTAGTCAAAAAAACAATTGGGATTTAACTGCACTTATCTTTCTTATAACACGAAATTAGAACAAATAAAGGAAAATATGGATGTGTTCCCTGACCCTTTGGATAGATTACATAGATATTATAAAACGTGACGGATAATTGACAAATGATGTTTATAGATATCGTTAGTTGTGATCATTTTCTACCAAGTGTGATTAGTGGCAAAACTATGATCGTCCACACCTAGCAGAGACCCCTTGTCCATAAGTTTTCATGTAAAGATATTATATATTGAAATTTTGCATGGGACAGGTTGATAATGATGTGTTCATATTGTAAAAAGATAAGGATGGAAGACGACGAATGGATAGATGTGGAAGTGTATATCCAAGCCTATACAATGGCAAAACTAAGTCATGGTTATTGCGAGGATTGTCTGAAGGAGATTGAGGATAAGATAGGAACATAAGATACTAATGGAGCTGGATTATTTAAGATCTGGACATTAGGACTGATTCAAATAATATATATTCTCTTCTTGCTTAACATTTCTGATTCCATGGCATCCTGGCTAAGACCATTGCTATGCCACATGTATCCGTAACTGCTGCGAAAACGAGTCCAGCTCCTATTGCACCTGATAATATTAAAAACATGGGGTTAAAAACAAATGATAAGACAACTCCTAGGAGTACTAGTAAACCTGTAGTAAACCTTACCTGCCTCTCAAGTGACCACACCTTGCCTTCTTCCTTTTCAATCGGATATCCAGCATCAATCCATGACTTCAGGCCACCCGTTACAACAGAAATGTTTTCATGTCCTTTTTCCAGTAACTGTTTTGCATACTTTTCTGCCCTTTTACCTGATTGACAAGTTATGTATGAGTGACATTTTTTGTCTATTCTCCTGGAACTATCCTTAAACTTAGACAGTGGTGCTGAGATTGCATCCCTAATTTTTTCACTTTCGAATTCAGAGGTTTCCCTTACATCAACAATTTGCAAATCGTCATCGTTCTTAATCTTTTCATATAATTCTTCTACGGTAGAAAAACTTATACTGCCTGTATCTTTAGCATTTATTTCATTGCCTCCATTAAGCAGGTGTAAATCATATTTGGTTAATAGTGAAACATTTCGTACTATGCTCATATAGGATATCAAACACAGATACATTTTCTATACTAAAATAGCAAGCCTTATACACTAATTCATTATTTCATCACCGTTCTCAAGTGTTTAACTGGCAACTCTTTCATATAATGATAAGAGTAATCAAGTGGTGATTCTGAGATGATATAGCACTCATTTTCCTATTGCTTCAGGCGTCACAGAAATACGCAACCCCACTGCATGAAGAACTTTTGCAAGAGTTTCCAGCCTGGGATTACCTTTTTTTGATAAGGTCTTGTACAGTTGTTCCCTGTTCAGGTGAGTTTTTTTTGATAGAGATGTCATGCTTCCAACTCGCGCGTCAGCTACATCTTTTAAAGCAGCCGTAAACAGTTCCATGTCACCATCTGCAAGTATCTCTTCCAGGTACATAGCGGCAACTTTAGGATTTTCCAGTAATTCCTTACTCGTTTTATCAAACGATCTGCTTGCTTTTTTTGTCATGGTTTTGTCCTTTCTACATAATCCGTCAAATATTCTTTCGCTTTAACAATCGTTTTTTTCTGGTCTTTTTTAATTGATCCAGCTAGCAACAGAACAAGCTTTTTTCCTACAATAGCGTAAAAGATTCGATAACCAGGACTGTAATGTTCGCGCATCTCAAAAATTCCCTTAGTGCCCTTGATATCTTTCCAATCTCCAAAGTTTCCAAAGGAAGCCCGCCTGATTCGTGCTCGTATTTTAGCTTGAGCCCTTTCATCCTTGAGGTTTAGCAGCCATTCGCCGAATGGCGTCTTGCCGGTAATGGTCTCGTATTCCTCAATGTCGTATTGTTTCATAGCTGTACAGTAGTTTATAAACTACTGTTTGTCAATTGTAATTCCTTAATAAAATCACCTCGCAGATACGTATTTTACTATATCTGACAGACTCGCTTAATATCAAAATCATTCAATTTGTGATTAATATTTCCGCCGGAAACTTGTTAACATTTTATACATACATAAGATATTAACATAACATAACATGTTATGTTATGTTAACTTCAAACAAGAAAAAGATGATAAAAGGATAATTATTACTCTTGGTATAAAAGTAGGTGGAACACCTCTGTACTTTCCTAAATATTTATATAGTGTGTTTGAATACGGTAAAACACCGTTTTACTTTTTATCAATATTTGTTATAGATATTTTATTACATAAAAAAAGGAAGACACAAGCGGCAACTTGTGTCCTCCATAACATTATTCCCATTCACCAATGAAAAAGAATAATACGTATAGATTAGTTAATAAACTCAATATAGCAACAAGAAAAGCTGCATGGATGAGGACGGTCACTACCGCCCGGAAGACATGCAGCTTTTTTTTTGGCTTCAGATTGGGAGACCCCCTATGACTTGATACTAAGAAACAACCGGAACACGGATTTTTTAAGATGTTGAAATACAATGACTTACAATGTGGCAAATTTCAACCGTTTTTATAGCTTTTTCAGGAGAAAAATTATGTGTAAATGCGCAGTGAAAAAAGAGAAAAAATCTGGAGTTATGACCGCTAAAAATAGTTGGAGGCTTAACGCTCTTTGGCGTATTGAAGGATATATACGTGAACTTGGTCAGGAGTCCAGAGCTAAAAGGATGGGCTATTGTGGAAACACTATTTTCGTAAAAGTTAAGAAAGGAGATCCATCCAATGTTTTGTATGAACCGCAACTTCGTTGTAAAGACAGAGTTTGTCCTGTGTGTA
>Ga0233430_1004058_pt1 | contig 14017 bp, 12 predicted proteins | sample SI_118_April2016_2_FD_179883 | JGI IMG/M metagenome (GOLD analysis project Ga0233430, IMG submission 179883) | Seawater microbial communities from Saanich Inlet, British Columbia, Canada - SI_118_April2016_150_MG | ecosystem: Environmental > Aquatic > Marine > Inlet | place: Canada: British... | reverse complement strand
TAAAGTCGATTACCAAAGGCGAGGGTTCTTTCACACAAACTTTTGTAAAATATGAAATAGCGCCGTCAATGGTTTCTCAAAAAGTAAAGGCTGATAAAGTAAAAACTAAATAAAATTGGAGGCAAAAATGAAAAAACATGTTTTATCTGTATTGGTAGAAAATAACGCGGGTGTCCTGAGCAGAATAGCCGGACTTTTTAGTAGAAGAGGATACAATATTAATAGTCTTTCTGTGGGGGAAAGTTTGGATCCTGGTATATCCAGAATGACCATTGTTGTTAAAGCCGATGATGCTATTTTAGATCAAATTAAAAAACAACTAAATAAACAAGTGTCTGTCTTGAAAGTAATTGATTTAAAGTTTAACGAAAGTATTATTCGTAATCTAGTACTGATTAAAATAACAGCTACGGAAAAAAATCGTCCTTACATTATAGAAATAGCGGATATTTTCAAGGCGAAAATTATGGACGTGGCTAGCAAATCCTTGATTATTGAAGTTACCGGTAGCGAGAACAAAATAAAAGCTTTAATAGCACTTTTAAAGCCTTATGGTATCAAGGAATTAGTACAAACAGGTGTAACAGCCTTAGAAAGAGGAAATATAGATATTGATACTCATAAAAAATATGATGATAATTAAAAAATTTTTGATGGTCTATGAAGATTATGTTATGCTGAACCCTTTGTAAGGGTTTGGATTGTAATCTAGCTAAATAAAAAATACTAAATTATTTTGAATGTGAAAGGTGGGAATAAGTTGCAAATAACGGGCGGAAAAATTTTAATAAAATGTTTATTAGAACAAGGGGTAGATACGGTTTTTGGTTTTCCGGGAGGAACAGTTTTAAATATTTATGACGAACTGTATCATCATAAAACTAAAATCAAACATATTTTAACTTCACATGAACAAGGAGCCGCTCATGCTGCGGACGGATATGCACGCAGTACGGGTAAAGTAGGCGTGTGTATAGCTACTTCCGGGCCAGGGGCGACTAATCTAGTCACGGGTATTGCTACAGCTTATATGGATTCTGTGCCTTTAATAGCAATTACTGGAAATGTACCGGTCTCTCTTTTAGGTAAAGACAGTTTTCAAGAAATAGATATTATGGGTGTTACTATGCCTATTACTAAACATAATTTTATTGTTAAAGATGTTAAAGATCTGGCGGCTACTATACGAAAAGCTTTTTATCTAGCGCAAGAAGGTCGGCCGGGACCAGTGCTAATTGATATACCAAAAGATATAACCATAAAAAAAGCAGATTACAAAGCGCAAAAGCCAAAAAAAATAACTAAAATGACCGAGTATATTACGGATAAAGATATAGAAAAAACATTGCAGATGATAGAAACTTCGCAAAAACCTTTAATTTATGCTGGTGGCGGCATCATATGGGGTGAAGCGGAAAAAGAACTCGCACAATTTGTACAAACTATACAATCTCCGGTTTGCTGTAGTTTAATGGGAATTAGTGGTTTTCCAGCAGACGATCCGCTTTATATCGGGATGGTAGGTATGCATGGTACTAAAACGGCTAGTTTAGCCACAACACACTGTGACTTGATGATTGTTTTAGGAGCACGATTTAGTGATCGTGTAGTAGGGAAATTAGAACAGTTTGCTCCAGGTGCTAAAATACTGCATGTAGATATTGATGCTGCGGAAATCAATAAAAATGTCCAAACGCATCATCATATCATAGGGGACGTGAAAGAAGTTTTAAAAAAAATTAATCATAAACTAAAAAAACAAACTCATAAAAAATGGTTAGAGCAAATCAAGGGTTGGAAAACAAAATATCCTTTGGTATATAAAAAGGATAAAAAACTAAAACCACAATATATCATTGAAAAAGTTTATGAATTAACAAAAAACAAAGCGATTGTAACGACTGAAGTAGGCCAACATCAAATGTGGGCGGCCCAATATTATTCCTGGAATAAAGCGCGTACTTTTATTTCTTCCGGTGGCTTGGGTACTATGGGTTTTGGTTTAGGCGCCGCTATTGGAACCCAGGTAGGCAACCCGAAAAAAAGGGTCTTAAATATTGCAGGCGACGGTAGTTTTAGAATGAATTGTCATGAATTAGCTACAGCAGTTGAATATGAATTACCTGTAATTATAGTATTAATTAATAATTCTGCATTAGGTATGGTACGACAATGGCAAAACTTATTTTATGACAGTCGTTTTTCGCACACGCATCTGGACCATAAAACAGATTTCTGCAAATTAGCCGAAGCTTATGGTGCGGTCGGTTTAAAACTAGACAAAACAGAAGATGTAGAAAAAGTAATTAAAAAGGCTTTAGCTCTTAAAAGACCGGTAGTGATTGATTGCAAAATTGAACGGGAAGAAAATGTGTACCCGATGGTTCCTCCAGGAAAAGCGCTTCAGGATATTATTATCGCGAATGAGGAGTGCGATACTGGTTTTCAACCAGGGGATTAAAGACTCGCTCCGGTAATTCGTGATAGCCGCTTCGTTTCAGCCGAGCATCTAGTTATTTTAAAAATGAATAGGCGTATTTGGTATGGTCTGTGTATTTGTGTTCTAAAATAGCTGCTACATCTTCGATAAATACTTGTTCTTCGTTGGTAGGAATAACATAAACCTTGATTCTGGAAGCTGGGGTGGATATTTCTATTTCTTTAGGGTTTCTAAACGCGTCCTCATTTTTTGCGGAGTCTAAAATAATACCCATTTCCTCTAAACCTTCTAAACATTTGTCGCGTAAAAGTGGTGAGTTTTCGCCTACTCCGCCGGTAAAAACCAAGGCGTCCGTATGCCCTAAGACGGCCATGTACGAACCTATATACTTTCTCAAATAATAGGCTTCAATTTCAATAGCTAATTCGCATAGTTTGTCGTTAGCGGCAGCGCCATCTTCGATGTCTCTACGATCCGCATATTTGGTAGTAATACCTAAAACGCCACATTGTTTATTTAAAATGCCATCCATTTCTTGAGGGGTAACACCTAATTTTTCTTGCATTATTAAAGGAATAGCCGGATCTATATTACCGCTACGGGTACCCATCACAATACCTTCCAAGGGAGTTAGTCCCATAGAGGTGTCTACAGAAATACCATTTCTAATAGCACACATAGAAGCCCCATTTCCTATATGCGCCGTAATAATATTGCAATTAGCTGCTTTTTTTCCGAGATTAACGGCTGCTCGTTTGGATACATATAAATGGCTGGTGCCATGAAAACCATAACGACGAATAGCGTGGTCATGATACCAATTATATGGAACAGGATAAATATAAGCTTTGGGCGGCATGGTTTGATGAAAAGCCGTATCAAAAATCACAACCTGCGGTACATCTGGTAAAATCTTTTGAGCGGCCTTAATACCAATAAGATTTGCAGGGTTATGTAACGGAGCTAAATGAGAAACAGCTTTAATCGCCTCTAAAACCTGATCTGTAATAAGTTCGCTTTTAACAAAATTTTCGCCTCCATGTACTACACGATGGCCTATAGCGCTAATTTCTTTTAGATCTTTAATGACGGCTAGCTCCCCTTTAGCTAAAACTTTTAAAATTAAGCTAAGTGCTATCTCATGGTTATTACAAGCATATTCTATTTTATGTTTTTCATTAGTTTGACTATTTTCATGGACAATTAGTGAATGATCTAACCCTATTCTTTCCACTACACCTTTAGCCATAACTACCTGATTAGTCCAATCATATAATTGATATTTGACTGAAGAACTGCCACAATTTAAAGCTAATATTTTCATTTGAAGCTCCTTTATTTTTTTTATTTTTGAATAGCGGTAATCGCCGCAACATTAACAATATCCTCAACACTACAACCACGAGATAGATCATTCATTGGTTGCGCTAACCCTTGAATAATCGGACCTATGGCTTTGGCATCGGCAAATCTTTCTACTAATTTATATCCTATATTGGCGGCATCAAGATCTGGAAAAATTAAAGTGTTCGCATAACCAGCTACGCTACTATGAGGGGCTTTTCTTTGAGCAATGGCAGGAATAAGTGCTGCGTCTAACTGCATTTCTCCGTCTACGAGCAAGTCTGGTTTTTTGGTTTGTAAAATCTTTAAGGCCTGAATTATTTTTTCAGTATCAGGATGCTGCGCGCTACCTTTAGTAGAAAAGGATAGTAAAGCTACTTTTGGATCTACATTTAAAAAAGCAGCACAACTTTGGGCAGAAGAAATGGCAATATCGGCTAATTTTCCCGGATCCGGATTAGGGTTGACGGCACAATCAGCAAATACTAAAAGTCCTTGCTCTCCAAATTCTTTCTTGGAAGTTTCCATAAGAAAACAACTAGACACGACCTTTAGGCCATGTTTTAAACCGATGACCTGAATAGCGGCTTTTAAAACATCGGAACTCTTATTTTGAGCACCGGCAACCGCGCCATGGGCAAAGCCTTTTTTGACAAGCATGGCCCCAAAATAAAGAGGGTTTTGCATTGTAGATAAAGCTGTTTGTGGCGTAATCTCTTTACCTTTGGCTTGACGCATTTGGTAAAATTCCGTAGCAAAATCAGCTAAATAAGGATTTTCTTTGGGATCCATAATCTGACAATTAAGTTCTATCTTTTTTTCGGAAGCCATTTTTTTAATTTGATGAGGAGTGCCCAGGATAATAACTTGAGCAATTTGATTTTGCGTGATTTGGGAAGCAGCTTCAAGTGTTCTGAAATCAGCGCCTTCCGGGAAAACCAAGGTTTTCTTTTTTTGTTTAGCTTTTTTACTAATAATTTCTATGAACGACATTATATATAGACTCCTTTATTTACCAACACAAAATCTAGAAAAAATACCGTCTAAAACTTCTTCGGTAATTTCTTCGCCTGTAATCTCCCCCAAATTTAAGATAACATTTTTTAAATCAATCGCCAAAACATCGTCCTCAAAACCCTGGTTTAAATGTTTTTTTAAAGAACGCAACTGTTTTTCTATTTTTTGAAAACAAGCTATTTGCCGAACATTACAAATTAGATCTAAATCCTGATACGCGTACTTTTTTACAAAATCATTTAATAACTTGGCCTTGAGTTGATCGATACCCTGATTATATTTAGCAGAAATGGGTAACACATCAACATCCGGCAATGTGACATACTGAAGAGGGTCCTTTAATTTATTGGTTTTAAGATCAGTTTTATTAATCAAAAGATAAGTTTTTTTATTTGCGGCTTTTAGCGCTTTATGAAGATGCTGATCTTCTGCGGTAAAGGCGCGGGTTTGATCTAAAACCCAAAGTACGATATCTGCTTTTCGGATTAAGGGGGCAAGGTATTTAATACCGGTTTGTTCGACAATATTATGAGCTTTACGGTATCCCGCTGTATCAAAAAATTCAAATAAAATCCCGTCTAGTTCTAGCTGGGCGTTAATAAAATCGCGCGTTGTGCCAGGTAGCGCCGAAACAATAGCTCTGTTCTCACCTAAAATCATATTTAAAAGAGAAGATTTACCAGTATTGGGTTTGCCTAAAATAAGCGTCTTAATACCATCTGAAACATAAGCCCCGTAATCTTTATTTTTTAAAACTTGGTGTACAAAACTCTGGGTATCTTCTATAACTTTAAGAAAAAAAACATGGTCTAGTGCTACAACTTCGTCTGGAAAATCAATAGAAGCTTCGATCTGTTCTAACAAGACTATTAGTTGGCGACGAACTTTAGAAATATGTTGAAAAAGTTTTCCTTGTAAATGATTAAGAGCAACTAAATGAGCTTTCTCACTTTTAGCATGAATAAGATCAATAATAGATTCTGCTTTGGTTAAATCGATTTTACCATTAAGAAAAGCTCTTTTAGTAAATTCTCCTTTACCTGCTAAACGACATCCTTGAGCTAAAACCAAATTTAAAACGGATTTAAGAATAAGATAGCCACCATGACAATGAATTTCTACAACCTCTTCACCTGTAAAAGAGTGGCCTTTAGTAAAAAAAACTACACATACTTCATCTAAAACATTTTTGGTTTTAGAATTTACAATATGCCCATGATAAAGATAGCGCGGAGTTATAAGATCTGGCCCCTGAAAAATATTAGTAAGAACAGGAAAGGATTTTTTTCCGGAAAGCCTGATAATCCCTACCCCGCCTATGCCGGGAGGTGTAGCGATAGCGGCAATAGTATCAGAAAAATTAGCTTTCATTTAGAGCGTCAATAACGATATGGCGTTCTCTTCCTTCTCCAACACTAAAAGATTTTATTTCTTGATCGTCTTGAAACAACATATGAATTTCTCGTCTTTCCGCCGCATTCATAGGTTCCAATTCTACTTTGGTTTTATTTAACTGGGCGTATTTAGCACTTCTTAAGGCATTGCTTTTTAAAGATTCAAGCTTACGGTATTTATAATCGTTGGCATCAATTTCTAATCTAATAGGTTGGGCGTATTTTTTGTAAGCCATCGCGTTTATAATAGTTTGAAAAGCGTGTAAATGAGCCCCGTCTTTACCAATAATTCTACCTGTTTCTTTTTCGTTAGTAATCTCGAGATACATTTTCCCCTGTTTGTTCTTAGCTATAATCTTGCTTCCTGAAATACCAGAAGCCTCTAACATCTGCTGCATTTTTTCCTGACAAAAGCTGACAATTTCCGGACTGTATTTAGTACTGTCCTGATCTTCTGATTCTTCTGTAGTACGGGTATCTTCATTTTGTTTTTTAGATAAAGCAAATTCTCTTTGTTTTACATCTTCGCTAGTATCATAATTTTTCTCGGCTCTCTTAAAAAAACTAAAAAACTTTTTCTTATTTTTATCTTCCATTGTTTTCCTTTCCAATCTATTTATGTGTTTTTAGAATATACATTTGCTGTACAGTAGAAATCATCTGAGACACAGCCCAATAAAGCAATACGCCAGCTGGTAATTTAAGACAAATAACAAAAATTACTACGGGCATAATAAAGAGCATGGTTGACTGATGCGCCGCAACGGTGCCTTGCGTCATAGATATTTTTTGAGATAAAAACGTAGTGATGGCGATAACTAATGGTAAAAGCCAAGTCCCGTCTGGTTGACCTAGATTAGCAAGCCAAAAAGAAAACAAGCCGGGATTAACACCCTCATGACTAATCATGACATTAAAAGCCTCACTGTTCATCGTGTAAAACAAAGCAAATAGAAAGGGAAGCTGAATTAAAAGTGGTAAACAACCACTTAAAGGATTAACTTTGTTTTCTTTCCAGATTTTCATCATTTCCTGTTGAAGTTTATCTGGTTCTTTTTTATGTTTGGCCTGGATTTCCTTGATTTTAGGTTGTAGTTTCTGCATAACGTGCATAGCTTTAAATTGTTTGTGTGTTAAAGGATAAAATAAAAGCTTCACGATCAAGGTAAGTAAAATAATAGCAATCCCATAATTAGGGGAAATATTATTATAAGAAAAATTTAAAAACGGCATCATGAAATTATCTACTAAATATGTAATTGGATTCATTTTTGTTCCTTTCTAGAACTTATAGATTTAGATTCAACCAATAGGTCTACCCCTCCAGGATGAAAAGGATGACATTTGGAAATTCTTTTTAGACCTAACAAAAAACCTTGTTTTAAGCCAAAGCCTTCTACGGCTTCTACCATATATTGAGAACAAGTAGGATAAAAACGACAACGTGGTTTCAAAAAAATTGAAATATATTGTTGATAAAATTTAATTAATAGTATAAAAAGCTTTTGCATTTTTTTAAGACTGTGTAAGTTGTAAACAGTTGTATTTCCTTAATAATTTGATAATTTCTTCATTTAATTGATTGAAATCGGCTTCGCCTGTCCTTTTTTTTGCCACAAAAATAAAATCATAATCATTTACTATTGCATATTGATTGTGCCTAAATATCTCTCTTAATCTTCGTTTACAATAGTTGCGGTAAACTGCTCCTCCTATTTTTTTACTAGCAACTAAAGCAATTTTTCTTGTCCCACAAAAAGCTTTAGCATAATAAATACGTACATAACTATTTTCTATTCTCGAAGAGTTAGAAAACAAATATTCAAAATGTTTTTTTAACTTTATATTATACTTTTGTTTTAATGTAAATTTTTTAGTCAACTTTATTATAAGGCTAACTTATGACGGCCTTTTCTTCTTCTAGCTTTAATAAGTTTTCTGCCCCCTGGTGTTTGCATTCGGTGTAAAAAACCATGGGTTCTGCTGCGTTTTCTGTTGCTTGGTTGATATGTTCTTTTCATGCTCTTATTCCTTCTTATGAGTCTGGCGTAAAACTACCGTTCCGCCCAAATTCGTGATTATGAAACAACCTGTTGTTGTAACCTTTTTAGACTTTTAGTTCCTTAGTATTATATAGTGATTGAATAGGGAAATCAAGGTTATACTGGGATGATAAAATTATTTTATAATCACCTGGGTTCTAGCTGCTAAGATGCCATTAAAATAGACTTCCAGATATCCTCCTGTCTCTAACTCATACTCTAATTCAACGGTTTCAGATGGCAACAATGATTGTTGATATAACGAAGTAATCTTTTGGTCTTTAAGATACGAAATTTCAATATTTTGGACAGGCCAGGTCGGTAAAACTGATAAAGAAATAACCACCTGCTGTTTTTTGAGTTCGGAGGGAACCTGACTATCCAATAGTGACGGAAAAAATAATTCTACCGGGAATCCTTTGCTAATAACCAACGAAACTGATTCGCTACTTTTAATAAAATTATTTGGGGTGGGTGTCTGTTCCAAAATTAAACCTTTTTGTGAAACATAAGAATATTCTTCCTGTTCTACAACTAAATCAGCCTCTGGTAAAATCACTTGCGCCTGAGCTAAAGATTTACCCTTTAAATCCGATACCTGAATTTCGGACTGGCCTTTAGAAATAAAAAGTTTGATTACCCGGTCTTGTTTGACTTCCCGTAAAGGAGCGGGCTTTGTATCAACGACAAAATTAGCTGAAACTGTAGGATGGGGCATCTCCCCGCCCAGAATGGCTTTTAATTTATGGTCACGTAAAACAGCTACGGCTTTTTCCTGAGATAAATTACGTACGTCCGGAACTACGGTCAATGGAATAGCATTTAAATATTTAAGAGACATCACATACATAAATAAGAAAACAAAAAAAAGAGTCAAAATCAAAGCAATGGTTTTAAACCTAATAAAAAAGGCTTGTTGTTTTTTCTTTTCAAGATCTTTTTTTAAGGCTTCTAAAACCACGTTTTCTAAAGCAGGATCATATTGAGCGGAAAGTTTTTGTAAGTCATCCGGATGCGCGTAAATTTGAGCTAACTCTGTAAAAGTAGAAATACGCTGTTGCGGATTTTTTAATAAACAGAAAAAAATAAGTTGACGCCAAAATTCAGGCATGTGCGAATAGTGAGGGGGAGGGAAAACAAAATCTTTTATAAGCTCTTTTTTCATATCAGAGATAGTTATTTTTTCTAAATAAGGTAGCTGTTGGGTAAACAGAAAATAAAGTATCACGCCAAATGCATAAACATCACTAGCCGTAGAATATTTTTGATATTGCAAAAACTCAGGGGCAAAAAAAGCAAGGTTGTCCAAAACATTTACTTGGGCAACATGGGATTTAATGATTTCTAAAGGTAAAAAAGGATGCGCTATTTTTAAATTAAGGTTTTGATCCAGATAAATATTAACTAAATTAAGCGAACCGATGATAAATTGTTTTTCGGCTGTAGCCTGCCCTGCCGCAATCAACTGCGTAGCAAGAGTCGCGATTTGCGAAGTTGCGAGAGGCGCTGCTGTGGCCAAAAATTTATCTAATCTTATAAACTCTTTGGAAAAGGCATTAATCACAAAAAAACTTTGCCCATCATAATGGCAATCCAACACGGTAAAAAAACGGGGATCTGTAAAAGCAATCAATTTTTCCGTAGCGGCGATAAGCCTGGCTACTAAAGTGGGTGTTAAATATTCGGTTTTATATTGTTTAATAAGTAAGACTTGCTGGTTTTGAAGGTTAAGCCCCTGATAATTATAGGAAATAATATCTTCGGATATGAGTTCTGTGATTTGATAGGTATCTTTAATGATGTTTTTCATAGTTATTTATGAGCTCCTTTATTGGTCAACTCAAAAAATTGCGCTAAAAACTGTCCTGTATAAGAGGTCTTGATCAAAGCCACTTCTTCTGGCGTGCCTGCTGCTATGAGATAGCCTCCTGCATCTCCGCCTTCCGGGCCTAAATCAATAATATAGTCTGTGGTTTTAATAACATCCAAATTGTGTTCTATGACAATAACCGTATTACCGGTATCAACTAATTTATGTAGTACTTTAAGTAATTTTTTAATATCCTCAAAATGTAACCCCGTAGTAGGTTCGTCCAACAAATAAAGGGTTTGACCAGTACTTCTTTTACTTAATTCTTTAGCTAACTTAATTCTTTGCGCTTCTCCCCCACTAAGTGTGATTGCGCTTTGACCAAGTGTGATATAACCTAAACCAACCTCTAACAAGGTTTTTAACTTATTAGCTATCTGCGGGATATGCGTAAATACTTCCGACGCTTCTTCTACGGTCATGTTTAAGACATCATTAATATTATATCCTTTATATTTCACTTCCAAGGTTTGTTCATTGTAGCGTTCGCCCTTACAAACATCACAGGTCACATATACGTCTGGTAAAAAATGCATTTCGATTTTGACCGCGCCTCCTCCTTGACACGCTTCACAACGTCCGCCTTTAACATTGAAACTAAAACGCCCTGGTTTATAACCACGTATTTTAGCATCTCTGGTCATAGCAAAAAGCTCGCGAATAGGTGTGAAGGTATTCGTATATGTAGCAGGGTTGGAGCGCGGGGTTTTACCAATAGGCGACTGATCAATAGTAATTACTTTGTCTAAATATTCCAAACCTTCTATTTTGACAAATTTACCAGGAATATGTTTTCTTTTATAAAAATGTTTAGTTAAAATTTTATGTAATACATCATTAACTAAAGAGCTTTTACCTGACCCGGAAACCCCGGTAATGCAAATAAATTTACCTAGAGGAAAAGCAATATCCAAATTTTTCAAATTGTTCTCATGTGCACCAAATAATTTTAAATATTTTTGTTTTTTATTTTTTCTTCTGGTACTTGGAATTTCGATTTGTTGCGTTTTGTTCAAATATTGACCAGTTAGAGATTGAGGCGCTTGCAAAAGATCATCTACGGTTCCGGCAAAAATGATTTCGCCACCATGCTTACCTGCTCCCGGGCCAATATCGACAACATAGTCTGCGCAACGGATCATCTCCTCATCATGTTCAACAATGATCAGAGTATTGCCTAGCTCTTTTAGCTTTTGCAAGGTGGTAATCAAACGTAAATTATCGCGTTGATGCAAGCCAATACTTGGTTCGTCTAAAACATAAAGCACGCCGGTTAAGCCTGACCCGATCTGCGTAGCAAGGCGTATACGCTGAAATTCCCCACCGGATAAAGTCAAAGATTTACGGGACAAACTAAGATAATCAAGACCAACGTTTTGTAAAAAACCAAGCCGTTCTATAATTTCTTTTAAAATAAGATGCGCTATTGCTTTTTCTTTGGGGGTTAATTTTAAATCCCGTATAAACATCGATAGAGCGGAAATGCTCATATCGCTAATGTCCGCAATATTTTTATCCGATATTTTAACGGCAAGCGCTTCTTTTTTGAGACGTTGTCCCTGACAATCCGGACAAATATTAGCGCTCATTAAACTACGAAAATACATACGCATGCCTTCCGATTGAGTCTGATAATACCTTCTTTTTAAATTAGGTATAATGCCTTCCCAAGAGTATCCGCTGGTACCGTCCTCGTAATTGCCATACATTAAAAGATCAAATTGTTTAGTGGTCAATTTTTTAATCGTAGTCTCTAAAGAAAAACCATAGCTATGCGCGACCTCTTCGAAACGGTGACCATAATAAGTATCGTCCAGATTAAAGCTTTTTCTGGTCGCTGCTCGAATAGGCAGTTCGTAATCTTCGATAATAAGATTAGGATCAAAATCAAAACGTTCTCCTAAGCCATTACATTTCTCACATGCTCCATAAGGAGAATTAAAAGAAAATAATCTAGGACTAATTTCCGCGATACTTAAATTGCAATTTGGACAATTGAAATTTTCAGAAAATAAGACCGCGAGTAATGTGTCGGATATCTGAACCTGGACCAGGCCTTTGGTTTGGGTTAGCGCGGTTTCCAGGGATTCAAAAATACGTTGCTCGTTTTCCGAATTAATAGTTAAACGGTCAACCACGATTTCCAAAGTATGTTTTTTGTTTTTGTCTATTTTCTCGTTAAATTCGTCTAAACGGTAAACAGTACCGTCTAGTCTAATACGATGAAACCCATCTTTTTGAATTTTACTAAGTAGATCTTTAAACTCGCCTTTTTTAGATGCAATCACGGGCGCTAAAATAGTTATAGGACTTTCTGCTGGCATATTCATTACCTGTTCAAATATTTCCTGCAAACTTTGGCGCTGAATGAGCCGGCCACATTGATAGCAATGCGCCTGACCAATGCTGGCATAAAGCAAACGCAGATAATCCATAATTTCGGTTACTGTGCCCACGGTAGAACGCGGGTTATGCGAAGCGCTTTTCTGATCTATAGAAATGGCTGGGGATAAACCGCTAATACTTTCCACGTCTGGCTTGTCTAATTTATCCAAAAACTGACGGGCATAGGCGCTCAAAGATTCTACGTATCTTCGTTGACCTTCGGCATAAATAGTGTCAAAAGCCAAAGAACTTTTGCCTGAACCGGAAATGCCGGTAAAGACAATCATCTGGTTACGCGGTAGTTCCAAATTAACGGATTTGAGGTTATGCACCCGGGCATTTTTGACAATAATTTGGTTAAGCATTAATAGTATTCCTTATATTTAAAAAGTAAATTAAATTTTATAGGAAAAAGCGCATTTGGGCTAGTTTTGTTAACCTGTATGGATTCGCGGGGTTTATGGGAAGGTCAAAGGGGTTTCTTGAATCTGGATAGCAGCTAATAACCACACTAGGTATCAAAAAAATATCCGTGATATAATAATATTAATAATAAAATTTAGAAAGTATTTATTAAAATCATGCCCTTAAAAAATGCGAAACCAGTAATAGAATTAATTGATGTTTGTAAAATATATCCTTCTGGGCCAAAAGACCTTTTTTATGCCTTGAAAAATATCAACCTTACTTTAAAAGAAGGGGAATTTGTTTCTATTATTGGCAAGTCCGGTTCTGGAAAATCTTCCATGATGAATATTTTAGGGTGTCTTGATCCGGTAAAAGTAGGGACTTACCTTTTTAGTGGGGAGAATGTAAGCACTTTTCAAGATTTTGAATTATCGGAATTGAGAAGCCAACAAATTGGATTTATTTTTCAAAGTTATAATCTATTAGATAAATATAGTTTATTAGAAAATGTAGCTTTACCTCTTAGTTATAACAATATTGGGCGTAAGGAAAGATTTAAAATTGCGGCTGAATATTTGAAAGTAGTTGGTTTGGAAGATAGAATGAATCACAAACCAGGTGATGTTTCGGGTGGACAGCGGCAAAGAGCCGCAATTGCGCGTGCCCTGGTAAACAAGCCTAGAATTATTTTGGCAGATGAGCCTACCGGAAACCTGGATTCTAATACAGAACTGGAAATTTTAAGTCTTTTAAAGGACCTGCATCTAAAATACAATACAACTATTATTATCGTAACCCATGATGAAGCAGTGGCCCTGTATGCGGATCGCATTGTGACGCTTTTTGACGGTCTGGTGTATGCGGACGTTGATTTCACCAAAGTAGAAGCGGAATTAGAAGCTGGAAATACAAAAGCGGATATCAAATCTGACCTTGAAAATAAAGATGAACTAAAGGAATAAAAAATGGTCTTTAACTGGTTATTTAAACAAAAAATTAAAACAGATACCGCTACAAAAAAAAGTGAAGGGCCGGTTGCTGACCAAAAAGAAAAACAACAAAAAAAACTCCCCTTAAAAATTCTGGTATATTGCCAACCAAAACAAGAGAAAATTTT
>Ga0233430_1004047_pt1 | contig 14062 bp, 14 predicted proteins | sample SI_118_April2016_2_FD_179883 | JGI IMG/M metagenome (GOLD analysis project Ga0233430, IMG submission 179883) | Seawater microbial communities from Saanich Inlet, British Columbia, Canada - SI_118_April2016_150_MG | ecosystem: Environmental > Aquatic > Marine > Inlet | place: Canada: British... | reverse complement strand
ATCGAGCAGTGGGGGGTAAAACTATGAACCCTCACATGAATTGTTAAATTATAATAACTATGAGCCTCATCTAAAATAGAGATACATCTGAGAATCCTTTATGACTAAACCGCCAGACTCTTTTTTTAAATTAATAAATGGTGAATACCCAGACTTCTTTGAGGTCGAATACCTTCATACAAAAATCGTTCTAAACCAAAACCACTTTTATGGCTTTTATCTTTATCGGGGTCGAGTAAAATCAGTTTCTCCCCTAATAATGAAATCTGATCAATACGAGTATCAAGCGGAATTTGAAGATGAACTTGGATCTATCACACTCCATTCCCCCCGCTTTTCAGAAGAGCGCAGTATTTATCAAGGGCTCGCTGTTGCACATAATAATGGAACCCCAGTAGAATTGATGGTATTTATCTCCCCATTTCCGGACATTGACAAGAGCGGCGGGATAGTAAACGCAAGCCAAACAATTATCACGATTTGGCCAGTCAAATTACGTGTAATTGAAAAGCCAAGTGAAGATGCAGAATTTATACCGACAGGTACAGAATGGGAGGTCAGCTTCAGGGGGCATTTAATATCCTACCCTAGTGAAGATGGGTTCCATTACCTCCACTCATTGCTTGAGAAACCAGACAACCCTTTAACATCAGGTGAGTTGTACATAAAGTGCAAAGGCCTCACTGGTACATTTTTAGACCCGAAGCTGGTCAAGGATTTCATCTACTCTGAAAAGGCAAAAGACAATGAGATTAAAAAGAAGTATAATACGCTTGGAGAGGAATCGAAAAAGACCATAGACCTTTATAAAAATGAGATCCGAAAGCTAAAAACAAAAATTGAATCATTGAATAAGGACGTTGACACCGAAAAATTGAGTAAATATCATGCTGAGATTAAACATTTTCACGATGCAATATTTTTTGAGTTCCGTCAAAAATTTCAAGAAGGTGGATCATTATCAGATATTGCAAAGAAGTCACGCACGAGCGTAACAAAAGCCATTTGGAGAGCAGTTGCTAAAATCGAGGCAGAACAACCCGTTATAGGCGCAATTTTACGTCGGCGTATTAAAACAGGAGGGGAGTGTTGCTATTATGATGATATTAACCACCCAATAAATTGGTCGACATAACCCATTTTTCTAATTCCTGCTTTGGACTAGACGTATAATATTAAAAAAATTCTCCCTCATGGCACAGCGTGGCACACAATAGATGTATGATATATTTTGATATTAAAATTATGCGTGAAAACCTGATGGTCAGGGAGCGCAGATCAAAATCACTAGACTCTTCAGATGTATTGGAGAGCAAACAATTGCTTCCTTATGAGGGAGCTCAACCAAATTAAATAAAATGAACAAAATTATTGAATTACAAACGAAGCCAGGCATTGCCCTGAGTAAACAGAAAATGATCAAGATGCACGCATTTCCATTTTCATTGAACACAAATATTGGCTGTTTAACACAGTGCCGATACTGTTATTTGCAGAACGCCCCCTTTAAGTGGCATACCGATTTTGGTAATGAGATCAAGGTTAAGACATGGATTGCTGCAAAGCTCGATCGGGAGCTGGAGACCAAAAAGAATTTGCCTCAACATTTGAAGCGAGTCCAGGTCAATTCTGCTACTGAAGGCTACTCAGTCCAGGGAATGCGAGAAACATCGGATCAACTTGGTCGAGATATTATGGCAGAGGTATTGGGGGTGTTTCGGAAACATTGGTTGAATGGGAATAAATGGATGGTCCATCTGGTCACCAAGTCTCATTTGATTCAGAAGCATTTACCACTTATTGCAAGTATGAAGGACCAAGTGCAAGTTGAGTTAACGATCACGTCATTGTCAGAATCTAGAGCTCGACAATTAGAGGGTTTTGCATCTAGTGTCAGTAAGCGTTTAGATATCATCCATGATTTCTCAGCTGCTGGTGTATTCGTTCGAGTTATGTGCATGCCATTTATTGGTGATCGTGCTGATGCCATGGTTGTACGTGACAAATGTATCAGCCTTGGTGCCAGCGGTTTTAAACATAAAGGCATGAACTACTGGGATGAAGATGAAATGTTAAAAGGGAACCTCGTTCACCAAGGTGGTAAACATGACACCATTTTCTCTGATTTATTAGTACGAAGTGGTGAGCCAGTATTTGGTGCAAACGGAAGTACAAGAACCGTTTCCATGGTGATGCCGGATTTAAAATGGAAAAACATGGGCAATCGTGATATGATAATCATTGATTCGGGATACAGCGCATGTAATAGCGTGAATTGGGGTTACATCAAGTAACCCATTCTTGAGAAATATGAGTTCAAGGGAGCGGACCTGGAGACGATCTGCTCCTCTGAATTTCGTGCCATGGCACAGCGTGGCACACAATATAGATAGACTATATACTCCCGGAGTCTTTCGGGAGCAATTCCTGCAAATCTGCAGGACCATATCAACCAGAAAAACGATATGAACAAAAGTAAAAAGCTGCTTCAAACATGGAATAAGAATGTTAGAGCAGCACTATAACATGAGGACGGCTTCAAAGATGCTGGGCATCTCCGTCAAAACCCTACGTAGGCTAATTGCTGCCCAATGCATACACCTCTACAAAGTTGGTTCTACCTATGTCATCCAGGAAGCGGATGTCAAGAGCTTACTGACCCGAGTGTATAGCGTAGATGAGATCGCAGATGAGCTATTACGAGGTGATGAATGATGGCAAGTATCAAAAAAGTAACCACCAAAAATGGTACTGGGTATCGTATTCAGTATTATGATTCCAATGGAGCCCGAAAGTCCAAAACTGTATATGTTAGCTGGAAGAGAGCAAATGAGATTGCAATCATCCTTGAGCAAAAGAAATCGTTGATCAAGGCTGGATTAGCACCAGAGCCAGCCTCAGTCAAAACGCTTGAAAAGGTGGTCGATGATTATCTGGTCAACGGTACCAGATCAAAAGCTTTCGAGACGGTGATACGAGAGGAGAAGGTGTATAAATCTCTGAAGGAAGTCCTTGGCAATGTCCCTATCGGGCGAATCACCCCCAGACAGATGGAGCAGTACTTCATAGCCCGTCAGGATGGTGGTGTCAGCCCTGCGGGTGTTGGTCTTGAATTGAGGACCATCAAGGCATTTTTCAATTACCAGATTAGGATGAAGACGCTGGTGACCAATCCGGCGGCGGGAATCAAGCCACCCAGGCAACTGCCGAAGCCAATCAGGTTTTTGACCCAAGACGAAATCGGCCGGTTGTTTGAAAAGGTAGACGACCCGAACTACAAGGATCTGATCATGGCATACCTGAATACCGGGGCCAGGCGGAGGGAAATTTTGGCTCCAAATTTTGAATGGACAGATGTCCAATTCAATCTCAATCGAGTCAGACTCAATGGCAAGGGTGACAAAGTGAGATACGTGCCCATGAATGCGGTGCTCCGTGAGATCCTGGAGCGCAGAAAGGCTGAGGGGCATGAATTTCCGTTTAAGATGGACTACCATTGGATGTTTAAGAAAATCAGCAAGTACTACAAGTTGGCTGAAATCGAGAACGCCAACATTCACACTCTGAGAAAGACCTTCGGCAGTTTGCTGATCGCTCAGAAGGTAGATGTGTTCCGGGTCTCAAAACTACTTGGACACTCAAACGTGGTTGTCACTCAACAACACTACGCAGACATCCTGAAGGATGATCTAGAGACAACGATCGGTTGCCTCGAGTCAATTTTCGAAACCGAAGATTGACGCTGTAACAATCGCCGGGGGAATAATCCCCCGGCCTAACCAAAACACAAAATGAAAAAAATGAACAAGAAGGACGCCGAATTGGCAGACCTGCTATACATGGCTCGAGAGGGATTCACCAGTGATTTCGATGCTGTACTAGATCGTCTCATTGAACTTCTAATTGGAGATGGTCTAGATAGGGATCAGATACACCTTTTTCTGGACACATTGCTCTACATCGAGCACTTACCCAATTAGGCTGTGATTATATGAGCAAACGTAATAAACATCAGGCCGGGTTAGTAACCAGTGCCCTTGACAGAGGGTTTGGAGAAACAGGCAAAACAAGGGATCCCGAAGCCATGTTGGAGAGTGCTATGGTAGAGGTACAGAGGGCAAAAGCCGAATCTAAATCACCAACTGGTATGATAGATGAGGTAACTGGGAAATACATTTTGGTGTTCCCAAGTGGGCGGAGGCAAGTATGCAAGAGTAAGGTTCACGCCATGGATGTAGCTCGGGGGTATGGAGTAGAGAAGGTCACTTTTGCTCCCGTCCGAGAGATCTATGATCCCACAACTCCTGACAAACCATTTAGGGGAGGTGATGGACTGGTGATTAACACCTACGAGAAGTCGTCGTTCCAGATGACCCCCAAACAAACCGTTAGTGCTGCATCCTGGCCAACTATACACAAGTTGCTGGAAAATGTGATTCCCGACAAGTGTAGCAGGGAATCCTTCATGAACTGGTTCGCGGTTATTTTTAATACCGGTAAAAAGACGGAAACAGCCTGGGTTCTACTTGGGTCACAGGGTAGTGGTAAGACACTTCTGATTACCGAGGTTCTATTCCCTTTGCTGGGCTCTGACAACTGTGTTCAGCTTAACCAAGATGCCCTTACCACCAGGTACAATGCGTTGCTGGACAAAAGACAACTGGTCTGTTTTAATGAGGTTCACTCCTCAAGGCAAGGCGCAGAGAGAATAAAGACTTGGATTACTGAGAGGGACATCCGACTTGAGGATAAATCTGGGAGGGCTCACGTTGAATCAAATCATCTGAACCTCATTTTTACCTCCAACAGTCAGGTGCCCGTGCAAATCGATGCTGATGACCGTAGATTCAGCGTGATACGTACTGACGGACCATTAGCTGAGCTCCCATGGTTTCATGGAGATTCAACTGTCAGAGCAATTGAGCGGGAGCTAGTATCATTTGCCGCCTACTTGCATACTTTTCCCTATGCAGAAGGTGAAGCAAGACGACCAGTAAAAACCCTTGAGAAAGACCGGTTGATCCAGGCAAGTGTCGATCCCTACGATCAGTTGGTGGACATGCTAAGGCGGAGAAGGGTCCAGGAGTTGAAAGAGGCCATAGGGGAGGAGAACTTGACCGATAAAGAGTTGTCCGAGTTGTCCGACTTTCATGGTAGCATGACAAAGGATCTTCTCATGAAGGTGGCAGAGGCAGTTGTTGGTGAATCAGTGAGCAAGAAGACCTTGACTCCAGAGCTTAAAAGGCGTGGGGTGGGAGAGATTCGTGGTCGTGGACGGGGTGAAAACAGGAAGCGAGCTTATGTCTGGGGTGAGCAAGGAAACCCGGACAAGTTGGACAAAACGTCCAAATAAGTGTATTGGGGCAGGGGAGACTCTGCCCCTCTCCTCGAGCCCAATTAAGCAACTGGGATGGGGTAGGTGATGCTTGACCCTGCCTAAATTAACCCGATAAGCCTACGGTGGTATGACAGCTGCTATTTGACAATTGCTAAACAATCCAGTGTCCCATATACCCCCTCAGTTAAAATCTAGATTGCGAGGATGAGAATTTGGCCGAATTGAAGAGTTTGGAACCACGGATGCCCTTCCAAAAAAAGTGCTAAAAAAGTGCTATTGATGGGTCGATTTGTCCACTATTGTCCAATACTGGATAGAAAACTTGAAAGTGGCCTATAAACAAAAAACCCTCGTAAATCTAATGATTACAAGGGATTTATGTGGTGGCCAGGGACGGAATTGAACCGCCGACACGGGGATTTTCAGTCCCCTGCTCTACCGACTGAGCTACCTGGCCCCAGTCGTCTCGTAAAACGAGCGCGCAATAATAAGATATGAGTCCCCTCCCCACAATACCTATTTTATGCTAAGACTATCCAGAGCTTTATGGGGTATATCAGACATATGAAAAATGTATTGCCAGCCCATCACATTTCTGGTTCGACTGATTGAGCTGAACAAGCCAATGAGCTTACCTTGCGAATTTAAAACGGGAGCTCCACTCATACCCCTGACAGGTATGGCACCAACTTTTGGAATGAGAACACTGGGCCGGGTAAGTGAGCGCTCACAGATTACTGCCAAAGGGTAAACCGACCCCTGGTCAACTTCAAATGCATGTACGACTCGATTGCTGTCATTCAACCCCAAACCACCCGGATAGCCCAGCAAAAAGGCATCCCTGCCGGTATAAGCAGCCCTGGGAAATTCTAAACTTTTTGTGAGGCGTGGTTTAGCTGGTCGCAATATAGCCCAGTCTTCATTTGAGAATTCATCCTTGGAATATCCTAATGCGATCACTTTTAAGTCAAGCTTTTGTCGCGATATGGTTTGAGCCTCAAGCCCAATAAGTTTTCCAGAATCCACAAAGAATCCATGTCCTGCAGTAAGAATATATAGACCATTGTCGATAAAACTCCCACTCTGCTGAACCCGTTCCTTTTCACCATCGTCATATTCTATGATAAGTGTGATAATTAACGTAGCTGCCAGGTTACTATCCAACATCTTGCCCAGGCCTGGTTTGGTTTTTAATACGGTTTCAAGCTGATCGTGCCCTGCGGAATATAAATCACTGATCTCAATCAACGTTCTTTGTTCATCAATACCATCCTGCCTGATTGGTAATGAACTGCAGGCAACCAGGATGAACAGACCCAATAACACTAACTTTGGCATATTAAAATTTCTCGCCCCGCTGTTCACGAATCTGACTCCCAACTGGTCTGATACGTCCCCATAGACTATAAATCAGCACGATGCTGGCTGCCACTTGGAATACAGAACACCAGAATCCCACCTGAGCAGCCATACTTTGTGGATAATACCCCTGAAGGATTTCAACGATGAAACGGAAGAGTGTAGAGAATGTAAAGATGAAGTAACTGACACGAATTACATCAGGATTATAACGAGTATCATCCTTTTTGGCCCGGGGTAAAAACCAGACGGCCACACCCAATATCATCATGAAAATACCACCCATGAGCAAGACATGTGTGTGAGCTTGAATGATAGTAAATGGCATTGACCAACCAAAAGCCCTGGCACCGTAGATGTATAGACCGGAGAAAAGTCCCAGGATAATAAATCCGAAAGCTGTTTTTATGAAATAACGAGCATTGGTAAACATAATGTCCATCTCCTAATGCTTGAAAATAACCTGCTCAAGATACATTGAATATTAAAAAGAAGGTCTCAATTAAGATCCCCACTTGAAAACACCCTACCCGAAGTGGGAATCTCCTGATTAGGTATGCTTTGAAAATTACTATTTATAATTTAATGGCAAGGAATGTAAAGGCGTAACGCATTACGCTTCTCGAAGGTTAAGCTACACCAAAAGCCGTTCAGGAGTGTGCGCCCGGAGCCTGTCCTGGGCACTTCGTCCTTCGACAGGCTCAGGATGATGCGCTCAGCATAAACTCCGTCGAAGGCGTGCCCGATGGCTAAAAGGTTGTTTCTCTTCACCTGTCTCCGAGTATTTTCCTGCATGAGTAGCGAAAAATTAATTCTAAAGAATTTGAGTCAATCTGAGATGGAGGATTGGGTCCAATCATTGGGTCACAAAGCCTTTCGCGGACGCCAATTGTTTCAATGGATCTGGGAAAAAGGTGTCCAGAGTTTTTCTGAGATGACTAATTTATCCAAAGATTTTATTCAAGAGCTGGAAGCAAACAGCCAGCTTGACTTAACCAGTGTTCACCAGGTCCAGACTTCTCAAACACAGGGCACCTCCAAATTTTTAATCCGGCTTGTAGACGGTAAATTTGTCGAGACTGTACTTATTCCCGAAGCCAAACGCGCTACAGTCTGTCTCTCTTCACAGGTGGGTTGTGCCCTGGATTGTGATTTTTGTGCCACAGGTAAAATGGGTTTGAAACGGAACCTCACATCTGGAGAGATTGCGGATCAACTCCTGCATGTCAGACGTTTTAGTGACCGACCCATCACGAATATAGTCTTTATGGGGATGGGTGAACCCTTTCACAATTATGATCAGGTTGTCAGAGCTTCCGAAATACTCAATTCAGATTCAGGTTTTGCCCATGGCGCTCGAAAAATCACTATTTCTACCAGCGGGATGGTGCCCCAAATTCGTCGCTTTGCCGATGAAGGACACCGCTATAAGCTAGCCGTGAGTCTAAATGCTTCCGATGATACCAGCCGCACTCAGATCATGCCAATTAATAAGAAATGGGATATTGCCGAGCTGGTGAAAGCCTGCAAATACTATACTGAATTGTCCAAGAACATGTTGACCTTCGAATATGTACTTATACGAGGTGTCAATGATGGTATCGGAGATGCGAGACGTCTGCTGAAAATTGCTAATCAGGTTTTCTGTAAAGTGAATGTGATACCGTACAACGAGGTCGCTGAGGGATATTTGAGGCCATCAAAAAAACGTATAGAAAGCTTTTTGGAAGTACTAGAGGGAGCAAGATTCGGCGTCACTGTTCGCTGGAGCCAGGGAGATGATATTGATGCGGCCTGTGGGCAACTCAGTACAGCGGCACAAGGTGAGGACTGAAGTTTGACAAATTGATGCTAAAATCAGTTTAGCTTCACTGAAACAGGATTACATTCATAATTATGCCGAAGAAACACAATGATATGATCAGTAAAGCAGTAGCAGCAATACACAAACACGGCGAATTCAAAGCCGAGATAGCACTTGTATTGGGATCCGGGCTGGGAAATTTCGTAGATGCCTTATCCAATACATCAAGCATATCCTTTGCTGATATCCCCGGCTTTCCAGTTTCCACGGTGGAAGGACATTCTGGTGAATTAGTGCATGGTTTTCTCGGTGATGTCCCTGTCCTGGTGAATTCCGGGCGAGTCCATTTCTATGAGGGCTATACTCTGGATCAGGTCATTTATCCAATACAAATTCTTCATGCACTGGGAGCCAGAACCATTGTGCTTACCAATGCTGCCGGTAGTATTAGAGAAGACTACGCCCCAGGCGATCTCATGCTTATCACAAAATTAATAAACCAAACGGGGCATTCGGTGTATCCTGTAGATACTGAACCTGAGAATGTTTTTGTCACTGAACATCTCGACATGGTCAAACAAGTTGCGCAGCGAGTTTCTGTCCCTCTAAAAACTGGCTCCTATGCCGGATTGAATGGACCATCCTACGAAACGCCTGCGGAAATTCGATTTTTGAGACTTAAACAAGCCGATGCTGTAGGAATGTCTACCGTCCATGAAAGCATGGCGGCTTTCCAGATTGATATGAACGTGCTGGGGATCAGTTGTCTCACTAATTACGCAGCTGGAATTCTGGATCAACCATTGAATCATGCAGAAGTTATGGAAACCGGTATTCGAGTGAGGGAAGATTTTGCCACACTCCTTGGTGAATTAGTTCGCGAAATTAGCCAGTATAAATTCTAATCCTTTTCTATTCTAAAGCCTAATCCTAAAGCGTTTCCCAGCTTTTACCACAGCATTTGTGGTAAAAGAAAATCAAATTAAAAAGGGCCACATATCATTCTGATATGGCGCTATATCAGAATGATGCTAAATTGACCCCATGAACTCTCACGAAATTTGCATGATATACAGCCGTAAAAGATTAATAATACTATGACTTATCGTATGTCCTTTTCATTGTGGCATGGCAATTGTCCTTGAGGAGAGCAATTGGAAGCGGAAAAAACAATGAAAATGGAAAACGATAGATTAGAAAGGACCCCGAAAATGACTAAATCAACAGATCATCTGGCAGCCTGGAGCAACCTCTCCGGAACATTGATCGCCATAGCGAGCCATGGAGCTCTGGCGTTAGTGATGACATTCGCAGTCACACTACTGATCGCAAGCCCTGCATTTGCGCAGATTCAAATAGATCTTGGCCAGGACCTGGAACAGGAACTTGAAGATGTTGCCATGGAAGTGCAAGAAGCCCTCGATGAAATTGGTGTGGAAACAGGTATCAAGATCCACATTGATGATGACAATGAATCACGTCCCAAACTAGGCGTTTATTTAAGCGATATGGACTTTGAGGATGCTTATAAAATGCGTTATCCCTACGCCCACGGTGTCTTGATTAACGGGACTGTAAACAATGGAGCAGCTGATAAGGCTGGAATCATTGAAGATGATATCATCATGTTTTTTGATGGATCCAAAGTACGCTATGAGGATCACCTCGTACGCTTAATCCGCAGCAAGGATTTTGGCGATCAGGTAAGCATTGTTTACTGGAGAGATGAAGCCATCGATTCGACTGTGGCAACATTTGCAGCACCAATGAAGAAAGAGCAAGAAACTCAGCTGAAAATGGCCGAGAAGGGTAAAAAAGAGAAAAAACGCAAAAACTCTCGCGGCTATGGCGGTGGTGGTTTTACACCCATGCTGATTGATGATGAGTTTACCGATATGGTCGAGTTAATGACAGAGCTTGGTCTCTCCTCCACACCATTCCGCCCAGAAGGAATCGTAATGTGGGGTGGATCCGGTCAAGGATATGTAGGTAATGGCTGGTTCCTGGGTGGTTTTGGTAATGGCGGTGGACTCTCAAACAACGTCACAGCCCTGCACTCTGATGGTGTAACTGAAGTAAACCGTAAAGTGAGCTTTGCAATGGGATATGGTGGATTAACTGTCGAGAAGAGACTGGCACCTTTCTCATGGGCAGTTATCAGTGGTGGTGTTGGCCTTGGACTTGGTGGCATCGACTTGAATGTGACCCAGGATGATGGTGAATTCAGCTGGACCACGCTAAATGATGAGCTCATCGATACCAAGAGCACATCAGTCAATTTCTCAAAAAATTATGCCATAGCCCATCCACGCGCTAGTGTCATGATCAGATTGACTGGCTGGATGCGGTTGAGAGCTGAATACGGATATCTCTACGGTTATGGATTTAGTGATGGTTGGAAAACCACACTTGGAAACAACGCCCTTGATACAGAACTGGATACATATGAGTTAGGTGGAAGTGCAGGTAAATTATCTGAACTTAGCGCACCTACCATGTCCCTTGGTCTCTGGTTTGGTTTCTAAATAGAACTAAAGAATCAATTTTCATGATGCCGACATCTTAGCATGTCGGCATCATGATTTTTTATTAGAGGCAGAAATTATGAAAATAATATTTAGAAATATTGGTTTGATTCTCTTACTAGTATCTTCTTTATTTTCAGCAATACTCACTGAAGATCTTGAGGTGGTATCACCGACGGGATTGCACCCCACTCCTTATTCTTGTGAGATGAGGAATTTCATGCCTGACTCAAAATGTTCAATTACTATTCGCTTCATTGAGAATTCGATGGGCGTTTCCCTTATCAGGGAGCATACCAAAGGTGGGCTAGTACAGCTATCTCAACCCTTAGTGGTACCGAGGACAAGTCTAGTAATAGTTAAATCTTCTTCAGGAGATGTTCCTGAGGGAAGAATCATAAAGATGAATGTGACTCTGGAATAACCAGTAACCCAAGTAGGCGACATCAGACCATGACACTCACGATGCACCTCAAGCTAAAAAGACAGAAAGACACACGTGCTTCAGTTTTTATCTGATAAGCTGGGTGCAGGTGCACTCATTGTTTCTCAGCTTTTGCTGACAGCTTTCGTTGGAACCGATCCCTACTTTCAGGATGTAAGTCTGGAAGTCAAGGGCGATCGGCTTTTCTGTTCTGCAATTCTCATGGAAAGCTTTACACCAGACCTGGATATGCTCCTGGAATCTGGTGATACAGTTATTATTCATTTTGAAGTTGACCTGGTCAATGCTGACAATGACTCAGTTGTAGCTATCGCTGACTGGGAACACCACTTTCGATATTCTCTTCTGGAAGATGACTACAGTGTGTATCGAAGTGAAAAAGATGAAACTATCCAACTATATTCACTTGAAGCGGCCAAAGAGGAGTGGGTTAAAATAGAAAATGCTCTATTCTGCAGGATGCGAGTTATGGATGACGACCAGTTTTATTTCTTGAAAATTTCAGCCTTTATGAATGAGATGGACATGCCTGGTATCACCAAACGAATTAACCTCATGTCGTTTTGGAATCGCATAAGACCAATACACATCTCTGAACCCTTTGAGAAAAGGCAGCTGGTACTATGAAATTTAGATCGCCTTCATTCAGAACCCAGATTATGGTCCTGGTCAGTTTAGTTACACTTATTGCTGCAATGCTCATGCGTGACTTCTTCATCAGTAACCTTACTTCTTACCAGAATCAGATTATTGAACTCTCAACCAAAGAAAAAGTCAGAGACCTACATAAAACCTACAGTACCATCCTTGATTCCAGCAACCTCGTAGTCTTCAATCAAGAGATTGAAGGCGTGCTTAGAGATTTGCATAAAATTGAAATTGCTGGTGATTTTTATAGCCGGGATATTAAAAAGTACTCGATTGGGATTGTCATTGTCATGATCGTCCTCACTGGCAGTATCTTTCTCTTTCTATTCATGATTATTACCCGGCCTTTGACACGCTTGCTTTCAGCTACTGAACAGTTAAAGGGTGGAGACTTTGATTTTCAAATAAAAGAAAGTGCCTACTCGCCGTTAAACAATCTCATTATTGGCTTCAATAACATGGTGTATGAATTAAATCAAAGTAAAGAACGCTTGATTGAAGCTGAGAAACAGACGATTTGGCAGGAAATGGCCAGAGCAATGGCACACGAAATTAAAAATCCTTTGACCCCCATTCGCTTAGCTGCTCAGCGTCTGGAGATGAAGTATTATGAAAAGGCCGAGGATTTACCTGAAATATTGGAAAAATCTCTGAGAATCGTCAACGAAGAAGTAGATAACCTGCAATCACTGGTAACGGCATTCTCCGGCTTTGCTAAAATGCCTGAAGCACAATTTGATAACTACGATCTGAATCAACAATTACGAAATATTTCAGATCAATACTCCGATGATGCTAAAATAGATTTGAATCTGGATGAAAATCTGAAGGAGATCTTTGCCGATACCATGCAAATGAAGCAAGTGCTGGTCAACTTGATCCAGAATGCTATCCAAGCCTGTGACAAAGAGCCTCATATTGAAGTCTTCACCAGCGTGGAGAACCAATCCTGTACCATTGGTATCAGGGATCATGGCAAGGGTATTTCTGAGATTGATTTGTCCAAGATTTTTGAGCCCTACTTTACCACCAAAAAGAAGGGGACTGGTCTTGGACTGGCAATTGTTCGTCGCATTATCCGACAACACGGTGGAGATATCAAGGTCACTAGTGTCCTGGGTGAGGGTTCCACATTTAATATTAGTTTCCCCTGTAATCGGGAAAATGAACAACAAATAACCAACCAGAATGGGTAGTAAAATGGCTGATCACAAAATCAAAATATTAATCATTGACGATGAAAAAAATATTCGCCTAACTCTCAGGGATATCCTTGAAGATGATGGCCATCTTGTAGTGGAGGCCGGCACAGGCGAAGATGGACTTGAGCTCTTAAAAATTGAAAGTGTCAACCTGGTTCTATTAGATGTTCGCTTGCCTGGTATGGATGGTATCGAAGTTTTGAAGGAGATTCGCAAGATTGATGAAACCCTTGACGTCATCATGATCTCTGGCCATGCAACCGTTGGAACTGCCGTCGATGCGCTCAGAATAGGAGCCTATGATTTTCTTGAAAAACCTCTTTCTCTGGCCAGAGTAAAACTTGCCATTCGAAATCTTTCAGAAAAGCAAACCCTGGCAAAAAGATCAGCCCTGGTTCAACAAACTCAAAAAGACAAATATCGGCTGGTTGGAAGCTCACCTCAGATACACCAGGTACTGGATACTGCGCGTCGTGTTGGCCCAACATCCGCGAAAGTGCTTATTCGAGGTGAAAGTGGTACTGGAAAAGAACTGGTAGCCCATGCTATTCACGCAGCCAGTCCTCGTGCTGAGGATGCCTTTGTAAAGTTTAATGCTGCTGCCATTCCCTCTGAGCTGGTTGAAAGTGAATTGTTTGGACATGAGAAAGGTGCCTTTACAGGCGCAGTTGGTCAGAAAAAAGGTAAAATTGAGATGGCCAATGGAGGTACCTTATTTCTGGATGAAATTGGCGATATGAG